>Ga0214919_10011800_pt1 | contig 10845 bp, 10 predicted proteins | sample LL1503_MetaG_FD_177994 | JGI IMG/M metagenome (GOLD analysis project Ga0214919, IMG submission 177994) | Freshwater microbial communities from Lake Lanier, Atlanta, Georgia, United States - LL-1503 | ecosystem: Environmental > Aquatic > Freshwater > Lake | place: USA: Georgia | collected...
CAGCGGTCAAAACCATGTTGATGGATTTCACGTCAGTTGAAGCCGGAGCCGAAACGGTGAGTGCGATTATCGCGGCTGGCATGGTACCTGCAGCATTAGAGATGATGGATCAACTCTGCCTCGAAGCAGTTGAAGCGTATATCCATGCCGGCTTGCCGACCGATGCGGCGGCGGCTCTTTTGGTTGAAGTTTCAGGTTTACCTCACGCAGTTGATGAAGAGACCGAACGAATCTCCGACATTGGACGGGCCCATGGTGCACGAACAATCCGAGTGGCCCAAGATGAAGCAGAACGTGCACTTTTATGGAAAGGTCGAAAGACCGCCTTTGGCGCGATCGCTCGAATCAAACCGAATTACTACTTGCACGACACCGTGGTTCCGCGACGCAAACTGAATGAAGTCCTCCAAGAGGTGTACCGCATCGCGAAGCGACATGACCTCTTGGTCCTCAACGTCTTTCACGCGGGTGATGGCAACTTGCATCCACTCTTAGTTTTTGACAAGCGCGAACCAGGAGTCATGGAACGAGTCCATGCCGCTGGAGAAGAAATTGTTCGAGTCAGTGTCGCCGCTGGGGGTGTGCTTTCCGGTGAGCACGGCATCGGTCTCGAGAAGCGCGACTTCATGCCACTGATGTTCGGACCTCATGACCTTCATGCCCAATCGGCAATGCGGGTTGCCTTTGATCCGCTCGGAATCGCTAACCCCTTCAAGGTTCTTCCAAGTCCATCACGTTGCGGAGACTCTCACAACATCGGGGAGCACATGTGGGTCTAGACCTCAGTCCGTTCGCCGAAGTAGTCGGTCCAGCGAGCAGCGGTTCAGTTTGGATCGCTGGTCAGCAGTCGCGTTTGACAGCACCTTCGTCAGTCCGACGAGTTGCGGCCCCGTCAGGAATCTACGATCTTCAACCCGATGAGATGACTGTTGTTTGTGGAGCAGGAACTTCAATTGACGAACTTCAAGATTCGCTCCGAGCTGTTGGCCAATATGTCAATCTTCCGCGTGGCAACTCTGGTTCAGGCACAGTTGGGGGAGCACTTTCCACTGGGCGTAGCGATATCTATCGACTAGGTCGTGGTGCAATACGTGACACGCTCCTGCAAGCCCGGTACATCAATCACGATGGCCAAGTAGTGAGTGCTGGTGGACCTACCGTCAAAAATGTGAGTGGCTTTGATTTGTGTCGATTGTTGGTCGGGTCATTGGGCCAACTCGGATTTTTAGGTGAAGTCATTTTGCGAACTCGCCCGATACCACAGTCCTCACGGTGGTTCGTGATGAGTGAGGCGGGTCCAGAAATCGTTGAGGCAATTCTTCGTCGGGTCTATCGACCAGCGTCGGTTTTATGGGACGGGTACAAAGTGTGGTTCTGTATCGAGGGCAACTCACGCGACTGTGATGAAACGACACGACATCTTGCCGCCGACCTTCAGTCACCAACCGAAGTTGCTGGCCCTCCCACACTCGATCACTATCCGTTTCGGCAATCGGTCCCGCCAGCAGAACTGGCCGAATTGGTTCAGAGTCATGTGCAACAGGGGACTGGGCAGTTGGTCGTCGAGGCTGGTGTTGGGATCGTCCATCGCCAGACACCAGCCGAACCGAAGGCCACCGAGAAAACCATTGAACTTCTGCACCAACGACTGCTACAACAGTTCAACCCGACCGGTCGTCTGAACCCCGGAGTCAGTCTCACTACGGTTTCGACGCTGTGATGAGGTTCGCCGAACTGCCACTTGTTGCCTCACCAATATCGGTCGTTGACGACAATGTGATTGACGAGGGAATTCAACACATCGCTGTGGACCAAAAATTGAGTGACATCCAATTGATTCGCCGATCGATGAATGCCGTCTACAAAGTGACGACTCCAAGTGGTCCACAAATCATGCGCGTCAGTCAACCGACCGACACAACTTTGCCGGCAATTGAGTTCGCCAAATTTTTACGGCGAAATCACTTTGAAGTGCCCGCGCCTATGAGCCATGTCCCATTTCGTCATGACGAAATAGAAATCACCTTATGGGAATATGTCGAACCCGATCTCGATCAACTTGTCGATTGGCAAGCAATCGGTTCGTTTGTTCGACGTTTACATGACATCGATCCAGCAGTCATCGCGAAGTTTTATCCATTGCCGAAGGCTGCTTCATTTCCGTGGTGGAATTTTGATCTGCTGTTGGCCGACATGGGTTCAACTCTTGACGTTTCCGATGACGAGATCTTGCATGAACGTTGGCAGACACTTCGCCCCTACTTCACAGCGGCTCAAAGTATTGATCTCGATTCATCAATCAATCGCCCCGTGCTTTGTCATGGAGACATCCATCCTGGCAATGTCATCGTCAGCCGGATCACCGGTCGTCCAGTTCTACTTGATTGGGATTTACTCTCAGCCGCTCCTCGTGAATGGGACCATGCCGCCTTGCTGACTTGGGAAAGTCGTTGGGGCGGACGAGCATCTACATATTCAGATTTCGCTCGAGGTTACGGATCAGATTTTTCGACGAACGATCTGGCTCAAGGACTCGCCGAATTACGTCTACTTTCAGCAACCTTGATGCGTTGGCGCGCGAGCCTCTCGACACCTAGCGCTCGGGCTGAAGCTGAGAACCGAATGAAATGGTGGAGACAAGATCCGACCGCGCCAATGTGGCAAGCCGTCTAATAAATATCGGCGAATCCTTACGGAGCGAAGTTCAACCACTGATCTGAAATATCGGCGTCACCAAAGATTTCAATTCCGGTATCTGATCGACCCCAAGCCGACAAGATCAAAGCGACCGCCGAACCTCGCCAGGCAACTGCGCCTTTGGCATGTTCATGCGAGACGATGATGCGGTCGTCGGCCGGGACAATGAGCCACTCACCTTCACCATCGGTGCAATGTAGATGTAGCGATCCCTGAGGAAAGGTTTTACCAAAACGTTTCGCCCAGCCGGTCATCATGTCGATGTATAACTCATCAACGCCATCACATGCCAAAGCACGATCCATCACCACTGGTAAAGATAAAGCCCTTTGAAGATCACACACATGAACCGCCACCTCGTTAGCCATTCGCCGAAAGTAGAAGCCAGCGTCTTGGCGATCGGACCACGTCCACAACGATTCAGCAGGATCAATGTTTTCCAATGACTGAACGACCGACTCTGACCGTTCGATGAACCATTCGAAAAGGTCTTGACCGTCAGCAGGTTGACTCTCCGGGCCAGGTCCGACTCGCTCTTGCGAACGTGGAATGACAATTGCGTCAACCATGGCAAAAACCAAACCAACGTGGGTCAATAGATCGGACACCTTCCAACCTGGACAATCGCTGACATCAACATCGAGATTGCCCGTTGAGATCTTGACCACTTCATCAATCGAACGTCGGAGCGATTCAAGATATTGCGGGGGAGTCAATAAGGCCATATGTCTCAGACTAGACGCAGGCTAGGCAGGCGAGGAAGGTACGGTATAGGTGATGTCCGCGCGGCCCCTTGCACTCTCTGACGATGATCTATCTACGTGTGTCGGTTGCGGCTTGTGCTTGCCTCATTGCCCAACATTTCGTGTCTCTAATGAAGAGGCGCTTTCACCTCGAGGTCGTATCGCAACCATTCGGTCGATCCAGTACGAGGGGCTGCAAATTGATGAGCAGGTGAGTGAGATTCTCAATACCTGTGTTCAATGTCGTGGTTGTGAACCAGCATGTCCGAGTGGAGTTCCATACGGTCGTTTAATTGAGGCAGCAAAAAATGAGATGGCTGCACAACATCGCTCGACTCCCTGGTGGCAACGAATTGGTTTGCGCCTCTTGCGACATCATCGACTGTTGCTGATCGGCACACCAGTTTTGGCAGTGGCCCAACGCTTACATCTGATCCCCAAAAGAGCCGGGCTGTCACCTCTTCCACTTCGGCTCGGATCACCTGTGGTCGCCACGTCATCAACACCAGATGTGTGGTTATTCACTGGATGCGTGATGGACGCTTGGCACAGATCAACCCATCAATCGACAGCCGCGCTCATTGAAGCTGCGGGCTTCAGCTTTGGAATACCAACTAAAGCCGGCTCATGTTGTGGCGCCCTTCACTCACATGCCGGACTCTTGACTGAAGCACAAGCCCTCGCCACATCGGTCATGACCTCGATGCCCGGCACGAATCCGATTGTTGTTGATTCAGCTGGATGTGGTGCAGCCCTGAAGGACTACGGACACCTTCTCGGTACACCCGAGGCACATACTTTTAGCCAACGAGTTCTCGACATTCACGAATGGCTCGAACCGCACATGACCAACATCATGCAATCTCGCCAACCCGTACCAAGCAAGATGTCAATCATCGTGCAGGATCCGTGTCATTTACGCCATGTCCAGAAAGCCCATCTTGCGGTGCGATCAATCTTGTCACCGGTCGCTAACTTGATTGAACTTGACGATGATGGATTGTGCTGCGGAGCGGGCGGCGCCTATTCAGTCGTTGAACCCGAATTGGCAGGGCTGATTCGCGATCGCAAGGTGCGCAGTATTTTGGCTAAGTCTCCGACCGAGAAAACTCTCGTCGCATCCGCCAACCCCGGATGTTTGATGCACCTACAAGCAGCAGGACTCATCGTCAAACATCCTGTCGACATTCTCGCCGAGGCCTTAGGTCTCGTCCCCACAACAGATCAACCACCAGCAAAAGGCTCAGCAAAGTTATGAATTTTCCTGACGATGACCAGCAACCATCAATTGATCCACTAGTGGTTGAACGTCTGAACGAGATCGCATCACGGTTGCGAGACGCCGTCTCGTCGCTCGATGATGTCATGTTTGATGTTTTGCGCGAAGCATCGCGTAAACGTGAAGGTCGACCAGCACTTGACAAGACCTTGTCGCAGGCTCGTCGAGCAATTGACAAGGCCGTTCATTTACTCGATCTTGACTAGCGAAACTGTTGAGCCTTTTCAGTAAGAGCATCAATCAATTCAGTGAAACTTTTTTGGAAAGAAGCAACACCTTCGCGCTCGAGCTTTTGAGCGACATCTTCCATGTCAATGCCGACCATTTGCAGTGATTGCCAAACAGCATGAGCCTGATCAATATTGATGTCAATTGTACGTGACACTGTGCCATGATCGGCGAATGCATCGACCGTGGCATCTGGCAATGTGTTCACCGAATCGGGCCCGATGAGTTGATCGACATACAAAGTATCGGGGTAGTTCGGATTCTTGGTACTTGTCGACGCCCACAGTGGTCGCTGCACTTTCGCCCCTTGCTGAGCCAATGATTCCCAACGAGGTCCAGAGAAAGTAATTTGAAAAGCTTCATAAGCCAAAACAGCTTGGGCGATCGCAGATTTACCGCGCAGCGATAATGCCTCTGATGTTCCTAATGAATCAAGACGAGAATCAACTTCTGAGTCAACACGGCTAATAAAGAACGAGGCAACGCTTGCGACTTCCCTAATTGTTTGACCTGCCGCGAGGCGCTCCTCAAGTCCATCAATGTAGGCATCCATCACCTTTTGGTAACGCTCGAGGCTAAAGATCAAAGTCACATTGACGTTACGACCAGCAGCGATCATCGCGCGAATCGCTGGAATACACGGTTGTGTCGCCGGAATTTTGACCATCAAATTCGGACGTTGAACTTCATCCCACAAGTGCTGACCGGCCACGAGAGTGCCAGTTTTATCAAGCGCTAAATTGGGATCAACTTCGACGCTCACAAAACCATCTGTTCCAGCACTTGACGAATACACCGGAGCAAAGACATCAAGCGCACCTTGAATATCTTGCAGGACCATCGCCCAATAACTATCGATGATTGAAGTTCCTTGTCCGATCAACGTCTGAAACTGCTCGTCGTAATCGACTGATCCCTGAATGGCTTTTTGGAAAATGGTCGGATTAGATGTCAACCCGCGGATCCCAGAATCGCGAACTTTGACCAACTCACCCGACGAGATCAGGCTCCGTTTCAAATTGTCTAGCCACGGACTTTGTCCTTCTTGTTGAAACAGTTGTACGAGGCGAGCAGAACTTGTCATACCTACAGAGTGGCAGATCGGAGAGGTCTGAACACGAACTATCAGGAGGCAATTAGGCCAAGCACAGAATTCTTGATGTTCGAAACCGATATTCCGAGTCGATCAAGAACTTCAGAACCCGGAGCGCTCGCACCAAAGCGGTCGATTCCGATACAGACATCAGCAAAACGTTCCCAGCCAAAAGTCGTTCCTGCTTCAACCGATACGGTCGGAACTGATCTCGGCAAAATGCGTTCGGCCAACTCGGGGTTCTGTTGTCGATACGTCATGAAGCGATCCCACGACGGAAGCGACACGGCTTGCACCTTGTGCCCGGCTTGCCCAAGTTCTAGAGCGGCGGCGACCGCCAAATGCACTTCACTTCCAGTTGCAACGATCACTGCTTCTGGTGTTCCATCAACTGCATGAATAATGCCAGCTCCGGTGGCGACCGCTGAACCGTCAGTCACAACTGGCAAGTTCTGACGGCTCAAAACCACAACGGTCGGGCCATCAAATTCGTAGGCCGCACGAATGGCCTGCGAGGTTTCGTTGGCATCGCCAGGGCGAATGACTTGAAGATCGGGGATGGCCCGTAGCGCCGCCAAATGTTCAATTGGCTGGTGCGTTGGTCCGTCTTCGCCGACTCCGACAGAGTCATGACTAAACACGAAAAGACACTTTGCTTTCGACAAGGCCGCAAGTCGAATAGGAGGCTTCATGTAATCGAAGAACACAAAGAAAGTTCCGCCAGCGGGGTAGACACCGCCGTGAAGTGCTAGGCCAACCATCGCTGAACCCATGGCGTGTTCGCGAATGCCGTAGTAGATCTGTCGACCTTCAGGAGTCGCGTGCGACATTGGCAATTGTCCCGACAATTTTGTGCCAGTGTTTCCAGTCAGGTCGGCTGAACCTGAAACCAAACCAGGCTGACCAGGTAACACTGCATCAAAAACTTTTTGCACTGCGACACGGGTCGCAATTGATTCGCCTTGCGCGAATGTTGGCAGCAGATCTTTCCAATTAGCTAAGCCGCCATTCCATGCGGCGTCCCACTCTGCTTTTTGTGCACTTGATGCGAGGCGAGACTTCCATGCAGCACTCTGCGTTGAACCACTTGACTTTGCTATTGAACGTAATGAGTCAACGACATTTTGTGGTGACCAAAACGATTCATCGGGCATACCGATCGCGTTTTTCGTGCGGCTGACATGCTCGGCAGTAAACGGATTTCCGTGAGCTTCGTGTTTACCAGTCCAATCAGGCGAGGGAAATCCCACCTGAGTACGCAAGATGAGCAACTTGGGTCGATCGTCGTGCGAATCACGTGCAGCAAATAGGGCTGACTCTAAAGCATTGAGATCTTCACCAATCGCTCCGAGTTGAACGACTTCCCAACCGTAAGAAGAAAACCGCATCGCAACGTCGTCACTGCATGTCAAATTTGTCGATCCGTCAATCGTGATTTGATTGTCATCAAATACCACGATCAATCGTCCAAGTTTTTGGTGACCAGCCAACGAAGCCGCCTCATGGCTGACTCCTTCCATCAAACAACCATCACCAGCGATGACGTAGGTGTGGTGGTTCGTTAACTCACTTCCAAATCGAGCACGCAAGTGGCGTTCGGCGAGCGCCAATCCAACCGCATTCGCAAAGCCTTGTCCGAGCGGGCCCGTGGTGACTTCGATACCAGCGGTATGTCCACGCTCTGGGTGACCTGGAGTCGCCGAATCCCATTGACGGAAATTTTGGATGTCTGAAAGCTCGAGTCCGTAGCCCTGAAGGAACAACATCGAATACTGCAAGATCGACGCGTGCCCTGCTGACAGAACAAAGCGATCTCGATCGGGCCATAAGGCATCAGTCGGATCATGCTTCATCACTCGGCTATACAAAACATGAGCCAGGGGAGCCAAAGCCATCGCTGTTCCTTGATGTCCACTCTTGGCTTTGAGCGGAGCGTCCATTGCAAAGCCACGGGCGATATTGACTGCTGCTTGATCGATGTCGGGAGTCAGTTGAGACGGCACAGAGAAACTGTAACCGAGGACGCTGTCGTCGCTAGGGAGCGAAACTCAAGCAGGAGGTAACAAAGTGAAGGGGACAAGATGCCACGGGCCTTGGTCAACACGACAATGGGCAAAGATTTGGCCATATTCGGTGAAATCGAACTCACCTTTCACAAGACGATAGGTGAACTTGCCTGGATCGACCGTAAAGGGGCTGACATTACGAGCGATTTGCTCAGCGTCTTCCTCCATACCCTTGCGGAAGATCACTTCAAAAACTCCGGCTCCACTTTGGTGAGGTGCGCAAAAGATTAAGGCCACGAGGTGGGGGTCGATTGTCAACGGAACGGGGGACGGTGCCGCCATTGAGAACATCGCGCCAGTGATATCGATACGAGTACTCGGACCAGGAGCCTGACGGAGTTCAAAGTTTTCTACGAAGAGGGCCGAGACAATCTGCATTCCTACGAGGGTAACGACACCCGAATTCAGAAACACCCGAACGGCTCAAACCGGTTATCGCACGCGTTGACCCTGCGCCCAAACGGCTTCAACATCAAGATCTTCGCTTAATCCCACTACGTCGGCAAAACAACCACTTTGCAAACGGCCACGATCAGTCAGTCCCATGACTTCGGCGGGGTGGGTGCTCGCTGCCAGCAAGGCGTGCTTCAACTGCACCTTGGCTTCATTGACACACACCTTCAATGCTTCAGGCATTGTGACCGCACTGCCAGCGAGAGTTCCATCTTCTAATCGCGGCGCACCATCGCTCATTGCCAACCGAATTTTGCCAGCCAAACCAGTACGCCAGGCAACTGCGTCGGAAACTAAAACCATCTTGTTGGGTTGAGCAGCAAATGCCAAAGCAATTGTTTCGGGGACAACATGAACACCATCGGCGATCAACGATACATACACATGGTCGTTCGTTAAAGCCCACGTCGCCAGTCCAGGCTCGCGATGATGAACTCCACTCATGGCATTGAAGAGATGGGTCACCAAAGTTGCCCCAGCGAGCACGCAATCATCAAATTGTTGCCGCGTGGGCCGAGAGTGACCTATTGACACCTTGCAACCATTTTTTGTAAGGAACTCGCACGCTTCAACGGCACCAGTCACTTCAGCACCAAGTGTCATCAGCACCACATCGTCGGCATGATCTTGTAACCAATGTGCATTTGGTTCGCATACATACTGCGCACGATGTGCACCAACAGCTTCACCTAAGAAAGGTCCTTCAAGATGAACGCCAATCACGTGCGGTATCACCGTGACACGACTTTGATAATTCACAAAATCAATCGCTGCTCGATACACATCCAAAGGCGCTGTCACCATCGTTGGGCACCAACTCGTGACTCCGTGATCAAGAAGAAGGTTGTTGATGCGCTCCCATGCCACGGTGTTGCCAGCAAGTGCAGTTGCCCAAACATCAACATCGTCGATTCCGTTGACTTGTAGGTCAACAAAACCAGGGGCCAATATCAAGTCGGTAGTTGGGGACTCGCCACGACCCAGGGCTGAGATGGATCGGATGCGACCCTGCGATACCTCAATTCGGGCAGCATGGAACTCTCCGTCCGTCAGAAGTACCCGTCGAGAACTGATCACCGTCGATTCCACTGTCCCATTGTGCCGTGTTCGCATACGTTTTTCATTCGCCTGATGTGGCACAGTTGGTATATGCCCGTACTTCAAAACAATGGTCAAGTCGTCGGATATGGCGTTGCCGGAGCCCCGCTCGGAACCGCCGGGGTACCTGTGCTCCTATTTCATGGCACGACGATGAATCGGACGGCTTGGGATTTTGTCATTGGGTCTATGCCGACCGAACGAACCTATATTCAGGTTGAGTTTCCGGGCTCGGGCGAATCAGCGATGCCCTCAGCTCCACTTTCAGTTGAAGGGCTAGTCAGCGACGCTCTTGCGGTTTTAGACGAACTTAAAGTCGATCGTTTTCATGTTGCCGGTTACTCACTCGGGGCTGTCATCGCCGCTGCAACTGCGGCCACAGTTCCATCTCGCACTGTCAGTGCCACCATGTTGTGTGGATGGGCAACATCCGATGCACGTATGCGTTTGACTTTTGATCTCTGGAAGCGTCTCATCAACATTGGTCCCGATCTATTTATGCGTTACGCACTTGTTGATGGCTTTACGGCCGAAGCGCTAACCGGAATCGAACCCATGGTCGAAGCGATGATCGGTATGACTGCCGACAGCGTGGCGCCAGGCTCAATCGCTCATTTAGATCTCGACGCCATTGTTGATATTGCTCCACTACTTTCAAACATCACTGCGCCGAGCCTGGTCATTAGCGGCGCCCAAGATCGCTGGGTAGACCCTGCACACGGTCATGCATTGTCAGCAGGAATTACGAATTCAACATTCCGCACATTGCCAGCTGGCCATCTCGTCATTCAAGAACAAGCGGCTGACGTCGCTGCGCTTTTGCATGAACACCTTGTTGCCCATATCTAGTAGCCACGATGAACGACATGTACCCGCGCGCCGAAGAATTCAAGAAACTGACGCCCGAGGTCAACGACCGTTGGAAAAACTTCGGCCAATGGGACCGCACCTATTTCCCGAAGCTAGTTGGTCTTTTCGTTGAAGAGATTCGCATTGGTTATTGCCGAATGACTTTGCCATTTCGCGATGAGCTTGAGCAACCGATGGGTGTCGTTCACGGGGGAGCAATCGCCACGCTCATCGACGCGTCAGTCGTTCCTGCCATTGGTAGTGCGTATGACAACACGGTTGGTTACTCAACAGTTGATTTACATGTGCAGTACCACAACGCCTTAGTCAAAGAAGATG
>Ga0214919_10011801_pt1 | contig 10845 bp, 8 predicted proteins | sample LL1503_MetaG_FD_177994 | JGI IMG/M metagenome (GOLD analysis project Ga0214919, IMG submission 177994) | Freshwater microbial communities from Lake Lanier, Atlanta, Georgia, United States - LL-1503 | ecosystem: Environmental > Aquatic > Freshwater > Lake | place: USA: Georgia | collected 2015-03-15
CCTTGATTGGGGTAGCTACCACTTCTTCAGCGGCTTTGGCTTTTAAATTGGAAGCAGGCACAAACCCTTCCGTGGCCACGGCTTTGGCAGGTTTGCCTTGGCGTTTTTGGCGAACCATGGTGTCGTCCAGCACTTGGCCAAAACTCGCGGGTGACTCGTCGAGCACCGGTTGGTCTGACAACACATAAGACTTCTCAGTCGGCACAAAGGCTTCTGCGACAGCGGTGTCTGCGTCCAAGGGGGCGACATCGACAGCCACGATCAATTCGGTTTGCCCACGCACTTTGCTGCTGGAAATGACGAGCACGTCAGGTCCATACAAAGCCACCGCTTTTTCATTGGCGGCCCGGGTATCGCGTGCCAGAATTCGTTTGAGTTCCATGGTATTTCTCGCAGGTCAGTGTGTTTATGTCAATCAAGTTCTGTTGAGGGCGTTCACGGTGTGAATCACTTTGACAGCCTGGTCATCAGGAATTTCGCTGTAAGACAGCACCGTCAAATCGTTCACGCGAAAACGCACTGCTTTGGACAACCAGCCGCGAATCAGTGGCGACACCACCAACACCGCTGCGTGTCCTTCTTCTTCCATGGCGTGCGCACCCTGGCGCAATGAATTGAACAGGTTCTCCGCCAAATTGGGTTCCAACACCACGGGTTGGCCGGGCTGGCTTTGCTGCAACACGTTGTGCAGCAATTGCTCCAAGCTGGGTTCCAACGTCATCACAGACAAATTGTTGGATTCATCCACCAGCGCTTGCATGATCATGCGGCCCAACTTGGGACGCACAGACGCGGCGAGTTGTTCGGGATCGGTGCTGCGCGCGGCTGCCTCGGTCAATGTTTCGACAATCGAGCGCATGTCGCGGATGGAAACGCCCTCGCCCAGCAACTGCTGCAGCACGCGGGTGACCACGCCCAAGCTGAGTTTGCCCGGCACGAGTTCTTCCACCAACTTCGGTGACTTGGCGGACAGTTTGTCCAACAACTGTTGCACTTCGTCGTGGCTCAGCAAATCAGCCGAGTTTTCACGCAGTACTTTGTTCAAATGGGTGGCAATCGCTGTGCTGGCATCGACCACGGTGTAACCCAAGGTACGGGCCACATCGCGTTGTGACGGTTCGATCCACACGGCTTCGAGTCCAAATGCAGGCTCACGGGTCGGTGTGCCTTGCAGTTCGCCATACACCTGTCCAGGGTTGATCGCGAGTTCGCGACCCACTTTGATTTCGCCTTTGCCACGCACCACGCCTTTGAGCACGATGTTGTAGCTGTCGGGGTCGATGTTCAAGTCGTCGCGGATGCGAACCGGTTGCACCAAAAAGCCGAGTTCAGCGGAGAGTTTTTTGCGAACCCCTTTGACGCGGCTCATCAATTCGCCACCGGTTTCAGGGTTGACCAAAGGAATCAGGCCATAGCCAATTTCCAAACCGATCAAATCGACTTGATCGACATCGTCCCAGTCCAAATCTTTGGTGGCTTCGGAAGTGGCTGCGGCTTGCGCCACGGCCTCTTGGGTGGCTTCTTCTTCCACCTCGCTCTTGACCACCATCAAACCCAGACCCGCGGTGGCGGCCGCCAAGGTGATGAACATCAAATGCGGCATGCCGGGCACCAAACCCAGAATGCTCAAGATGATGGCTGATATGAACAAAGCAGACGGGTTCGCCAATTGCGTTCCGGCTTGCTCTGAAATAGATTCTGTGGTGGTGACACGCGTCACGATGATGGCGGTGGCCAACGACAACAGCAACGAAGGGATTTGCGCGACCAAGCCGTCACCGATGGTCAGCAATGTATAGATCTTGCCCGCGTCGGACACTGACAGCCCGTGTTGAATCACGCCAATCGCCAAACCACCGATCAAGTTGATCAACAGGATCAACAAGCCAGCAATGGCGTCGCCGCTGACAAATTTAGAGGCACCGTCCATGGCACCAAAGAAATCTGATTCCTGCGCCAGCTCTTCGCGGCGTTTTTTGGCGGTGGCCTGATCGATCACACCGGCGTTCAAATCCGCGTCAATCGACATTTGTTTGCCTGGCATCGCGTCCAAGGTGAATCGTGCATTCACTTCAGACACCCGGCCTGCACCTTTGGTCACCACAATGAAGTTAATGATCATCAAAATCGCAAAGATGATGAAACCCACCACATAGTTACCTGCGATCACAAACTCGCCAAACGCAGACACCACCTTGCCGGCGGCGTCATGGCCGGTATGGCCTTCCACCAAAATGATCCGGGTTGACGCCACGTTCAGCGCCAAGCGCAACATGGTGGCAAACAACAAGACCGTGGGGAAGGATGAGAAATCCAAAGGTTTGCGGGTGCTGATGGAGATCATGATGATCACCAAGCTCGCCACAATGTTGAAAGTAAACAAAAAGTCCAACAAAAGCGGGGGCAATGGCAGCACCAGCATGGCCATGATCAACAACACCAGCACGGGTATCCCCAGTCCGGTGTAGTCAAACTTCGCCAAGTTCTGTCGAATCGTTGACAGGCTCAAAGTGCTCATTGTGGCTTTTCTCTTGTTTTTGAAACGTTAAGAATTCAATTTTTCTGGTTTTTTCAGAACCATCAAGCTGATCAAGCAATCGATGTGCCAACCATGGGTCAGTGTGCTTGGCTGGCTTTTTGGGGTAGCGGTAACCAAGCCTGGCAGCGGCAAGCTATTTCCAGTCACGTTTCTTGCTTTAGGGAAGGTATCTTTTAGGAAAACACTGAACGGATATGAACTTATCTGCATTGAACCCACCCCAGGCCAACAGCCTGAACAGCCCAGCGGTCGAGACGTCTGTCTCTGGCAGCGAGGCTGCGCGCTTGAAAAATGGCGCCTTGTCTGGCGCCGACTTCGCCAGCTTCTTGCACAACCAGGTTCAATCGCTCAAACATTCGCAGCGGCCAAATTTGGCCGCTTCAGACAAGGCATTGCCACCGCCACCCGCCAAAAACGAGGCCCGGCCCAGTAACGATAATCCGCAAGACCATCCGTCCGCAGACAAATCCAGCACGGTCAACAACCAGAAGGCCAGCCAGCAACGCCACGCGACGTCCAAAGCCGATCAGGCAGACAAAAGCAATGACCGTACCCAGAGCGATGACAAAGTCGCCAAACAACGCTCAGACAACCAAGTCAAAGACACACACCAGTCACTAGACAACCAACACCAGGCTGAGCAAACGGTCAACGACGAAAGCACGCAAAACTTGGCGTCAGACCAAGCCCTGTCCGACCAGACCGAAGACGCGTTGACCCAAAGTTCAGACAAAGCCGCCGAATCAGCGGCCAAACTGTCCAGTGATGTCACTCAGGCCAATGCGTTGTCCGCACAAACCGCCGCACTGACCACCATCGCGGTCAGCGACAGATTGCAGATCATCACCACGGCCAACACCGCCGCGAGCGAACAAAGCGTGGCTGATTTCGCACTGGCCATGGGCTTAGACCCCAGCCAAGTCAAAACTTTGTTTGGTGAATCAGCGGCCAGTGCCGCGGCTGCCAAACTGGCCAGCAGCAATCCCTCCACCCAACAAATTCTGGGCATCAACAGCTTGCCCAGTTTTGGCATGGTGGCCGACGCGACCAACGCCATGACAAAAGGGCCGTCGATGGCGTTTGCCGCAGACCCCCTGGCTGGCAGCGGCTTGCCCGTGGCCATGGACAGCCCGGTCAGCACGGCAGACTTCCAAGCACTCAACACCCAAGCGCCCGTGATCAACACAGACATGCAAGAGATGCTGGGCAAGATGGACAACTTACAGATTCAACTGGGCACCGCACAAGCAAGCACGGCGACGAGCGCCTCAGCACCGGTCAGCACCTTGGCCGTGCTGTCCATGATGGACACGCAATTGCGCGCCGAAGACATCGAATCCTTGAAAAATGAATTCGATGCGTTGTCATCCTTTGACAGCTTACCCGCCATCGGCAAGGACCTGAGCGCGGCACCGTTGCCCGCTTTGGCGAACCGACCCGCACCGGCACACGCCAGTACCACGCCCACACCGGCGTTCGCTGACAACCCAGACATGGCGCAAACCTATGACAAATTGAGCCAGAAACTGACCACCGAATTGGCCGCCCGCATGCATGAAAAGCTCAATGCCGGCGAATGGAAAATGAAATTCGCGCTCAAGCCCGCCAGCTTGGGCTTGGTCGATGTGCAACTGGAAATGCGTGACGGCAAACTCAGCGCCCACTTCCAATCAGACACGAACCTGACCCAAGATTTGCTGCAAAACGGCAGCCAACGCTTGAAAGACGCCTTGGCTGATCTGGGCATGAACAACGCCTCGGTGTGGGTCGACCAGAGCCGATCGCAAGGTCAAGGCACGCAAGGCCAATCTGCCAGATCTGGCAAATTCACCCAAGGTAACGATAATCGTGAGAAACTGTCAGATGAATCTGGCCTGAAAATTGCTGGAGATAAGGCACCTCGGCGTGACGAGCGTTCACAATTTGACAGTTACGCCTGAACATTGAGTTAAATAGGAGATTTCCATGGCAAGCGCAGCACCTGAAACCGAAGCCGAAGCAGGCACGGAAGAGCCGAAAAAGAAAAAACCGATTCTGTTGATCATCGGTATCGTTGTTTTGGCCATCGTTTTGATGGTGGGTGTCGCTTTCGGTACGTTGTATTTCTCTGGTTATTACGAGAAAAAGGCCGAACTGGCTGCCATGGACAAGCTCGAAGAACTCGAAGCCGCCGCCACCAAAGCCAAAGACGAAGCCCCCGCCAAGCTGAAGAAAGAAGCACCCGAGGCCACCCGCTTCGAGAAAAACTATTTCCAAGTCGAAAAAGAGTTGATGACCAACATCACGGGCTCGAAAAAAGTCATGGTGGTGCAAATCGCGGTCATGACGCATTACGACTCGCGTGTGTTTGACAACATCAAAAAGCATGAATTTGCCTTGCGCTCTGCCATGTTGGACTTGATGCGCCAGACCACTGAAGCCGAAGCCAGCAAGCCTGAGTTCCGCAAGGAATTGGCGGTCAAACTCAAAGACATCATGAATTCATTGCTGGAAGAGTATGAAGACTTCGGCGGCGTCGAAGAAGTGATGTTCACCTCCTTTGTCATGCAGTAAAGGCCCATGGCAACACGTCAAAACTTACTCAGTCCGGAAGAACTGTCTGCCCTGTCAGAAGGGCTGAAAGACGGTTCGCTCGAATCGGACACCGGTTTCAACACCGGGGTGCGGGTGCGCAAACACGACTTGGCCAGCGAAAACAGCAGCCTGGGCGTGAATGTGTCGTCGATCGACATGATCAACGAGCGCTTCATCCGCATGTTCCGTCTGGGTTTGCTCGAAGTGTTGCGAACCACGCCGCGTGTCAACCCGACGCGTGTGCAGATCATGAAATTTGGCGACTACCTCGGCATGCTCAAAGCGCCGTTGTCGGTCAACACCATCCGCATCAACCCGATGCGCGGCAATTCGGTGATCATCATCGACCCGAATGTGGTGTTCAGTTCGCTCGACAGTTTTTTTGGTGGCTTTGGCAAAGGCGTGTCCGATTTGCCCCCGGGTCGCTTGTTCACCGCCACCGAAACACGCATCATCCACATCATTTTGGAAGTGTTTTTCCGCTCGCTCAAAGAAGCGTGGGGACCGGTGCTGGAAATCGATTGCGAGCAAGTCAGTTCGGAGATCAACCCGCAATTTGCGCAAATCGCCGATGAAAATGACTTGGTCGTGCTCAGTCGGTTTGAAGCAGAAGCCACCGCCTCTGGTGGACGCGGGTTCATTGACTTGGTCTACCCGTACGCCACACTCAAACCCATGCGCGATTTGCTGCGCAACCGGGTGGCATCAGGCGACGGCAACGAAGAATCCGACAAAGTCTGGCGCGAAGACCTGGCTGTCGCAGTCGGCGATTCGCACATCGACATCAAAGTGAACATGGGTCACATCAAAACCACGTTGCACCATTTACAAAACATGAAGGAAGGCGACATGCTGTTCTTCAAGAAACCCGAATTGGCGCAATTTTTGGCCAATGACGTGCCCTCGTTTGGGGTCAACATCGGTACCCGCGGCTCGAATGTGGCTGTGCGGATTGAAAAACAAATTGTCCCTGGACAAAATTAAGCAGGCAGGAGCCCGAGATGAACGACACCACCACTGAACCGCAAGACCAAGAACCTGAAACCAACGAAATACCGCCGACGTCGGAAGAGTTTCATGTGTCACAACCGGGCAACATCAACCCTGAAGTGCTGCAAAACATTTCGGTCAATTTATCGATTGAGGTGGGACGCACCAGCATCAAGATCAAAGATTTGATGCGTCTGACACAAGGCAGTGTGGTGGAACTTGACCGCATTGCAGGCGAACCGCTGGATTTATTGGTCAACGACACCGTGGTCGCGCAAGGCGAAGTGGTGCTGGTCAATGACCGCTACGGCGTGCGATTGACCCGCGTCGTGCCGTCGACTGACCGCTTGAAATCGCTCTGATCTTTATTCATTCACCAGCACTTCGCCGCGCAGTGAATGCGGCAAAGCCTGGGTGATGCGCACATCGAGCATCTGTCCGCTCAACCTGGCTGACTGAGGACCACCGTCGAAATTGACGATGCGGTTGCATTCGGTTCTGCCCATCAATTCGGCGGCGCTTTTGCGCGACGGCCCTTCCACCAAAATCCGCTGAACCGTGCCCACCATCTGCGCGCTCAAGCGTCTCACGTTGTCCTCGACCGTGGCTTGCAAATGCTGCAGCCGACGCAGTTTCACCTCGTGCGGTGTGTCGTCAGCCAAATTGGCCGCGGGTGTGCCCGGGCGCGGACTGAAGATGAAACTGAACGAAGCGTCAAAACCAATGTCCTCGATGAGCTTCATCAGCTTGCCGAAATCTTCCTCGGTTTCGCCAGGAAAGCCGACGATGAAGTCTGAGCTCATGGCAATCTGCGGACGTATCGCGCGCAATTTGCGAACCGTGCTTTTGTACTCCATGGCGGTGTAGCCGCGCTTCATCGCCATCAAAATCCGGTCGCTGCCATGCTGCACCGGCAAATGCAAATGGCTCACGAGTTGGGGCACTTTGCCGTACACCTCTATCAAGCGTTGCGTGAATTCATTCGGGTGGCTGGTGGTGTAGCGAATGCGTTCGACACCTGGAATGTCAGCGATGTATTCGAGCAACAACGCAAAGTCGGCAATCTCTGAAGTGTTGCCCATGCTGCCACGGTACGCATTGACGTTTTGCCCAAGCAACGTGATTTCTTTCACGCCCTGTGCGCACAAACCGGCGACCTCGGTCAACACATCGTCGAGTGGCCGGTTGATTTCTTCACCACGGGTGTAAGGCACCACGCAATAGCTGCAGTACTTAGAGCAACCTTCCATGATGGACACAAACGCCGACGCACCATCCACGCGAGCCGGTGGCAAATGGTCAAATTTTTCAATCTCTGGAAAACTGATGTCCACTTGCGGCTTGTTCAACGCCGCACGTTGGTTCAGCAACTCGGGTAAACGGTGCAATGTTTGCGGACCGAACACCACATCGACAAAAGGCGCGCGCGCGATGATGGCTTCGCCCTCTTGGCTGGCGACACAACCGCCGACCGCGATTTGCACGCCTTTTTTCTTCAAGTGACGCACGCGACCCAAATCGGAGAAGACTTTTTCTTGGGCTTTTTCGCGCACTGAACAGGTGTTGAATACCACCAGATCGGCTTGGTCAATGTCTTGGGTTTGTTCGTAACCTTGGGCGGCGCCAAGGACATCGGCCATCTTGTCCGAGTCGTACTCGTTCATCTGGCAGCCAAATGTTTTGATGAAGACTTTGCGGCTCATGGCAAAGCCTTGGTGTGGATGCAGCGGGTCATGGTGTAGATCCAGAGGCTGTGAAAGAGCCTTCCATTGTATCGACTCGCTTGTTTATGATGGCCGGATGACTCACTTGACACGCACTGTTTTATTCACGGACACCGATGGGCGGGCGCGGTTTCGCCAAGAACCAGTGGCACTTGACCAAGGCAACGATGCCGCACGACTGAGTGCATGGTTGCCTGCCAAAGGCTTGCAATGGCGCAAAAGCCCGGTGGGTTTTCGCAGCCCATTTCACGTCACCAGCCAAGCGCAATGGGTGTTCATCTTGCAAGGGCAAATGGAAATTGGTTTGCAAGACGGATCCTCCAAAGTGTTCAAAGCGGGCGAACATTTCTATTCGGCCGATGTGTTGCCGCCCGGCGCGGTGTTTGACAGCCAAGTGCACGGGCACTGGAGCCGGCAAGTGGGTGACGAGGAACTGGTGACCGTGTTTGTGCAGGATTAAAGACAGGCCAAGTGACAAATTTTTCTGGGCTTTGGTGGATTGACGTCAAAAAACTAATTCGAAAGAATCTATTTTTTAATGGGCCGCTAAAGGCGGGCTGGTTCCGAACCGATACCATCGCTACTCTCGGTGTGTGTCATCCACAGACACCGCTTCTCCATGTCTTTTTTGTTTAAAGCAGTCATGAAAAAATACCTACGTTTGATATTGGAAATTCTGTTGGGGGTGTGCTTTGTCGCGGCCTCAACCTTGGCTTACTTGAACTACTCCGCCAAAAAACACTTGGTCGCAGAAGTCGGTGAGTTGACCGAGCAACTTGGCGAAGCCAAGGAAGCCTTGGAAAAAATGCATGAAGAAGAGCCTGCCGCGGATGAACACGCCGCCGACACCGGCACGAGCGCACAAGAATTGGATGCGCTCAAAGCGGCTTTCTCCAACGGCGTCGTGTTGCAAGACATGGAATTGCTCTACAAAGCACAAAAGGCTTTGAGCCCGGAGCGCCAAGTGGGCATGGCCTCGGTTCGTTTGCTCACCAAAGGCGCGCAAGACGAAGGCACGATCGCTGCCTTCCAAAAAGCCTTGGAAATGGCCGAATGGGGCAACCGTTTGCAAACAGTGTGTGCCGCACAAAACGCATTGGCAGCGGCTGGACAAAAAGTCAAAGTGCTGTCCGACTGCAAAAAGTCAGCTGAAAAAGAAGACGCTCATGCCAAAAAGGACGACAAAGCGCATGATGTCCACTGGGGTTATGAAGGCGATAACGGGCCCGAGCATTGGGGCGACAACTTCCCCGTCTGCGGTACTGGCAAAAAACAATCGCCTTTGAACATCGTGGGCCCGTTTGAAAAATCCAAAGATGTGTTGAGTGTGGACTACAAAGAAGGTCCGCTCAAAATGTTCAACAACGGCCACACCATCCAAGTGAACGTTGAGCCGGGCAGCACACTCACCATCAACAAGGAAAGCTACGATTTGTTGCAGTTCCACTTCCATCGTCCATCCGAAGAACAGGTTGATGGCAAAAATTCAGCCATGGTCGCGCACTTTGTTCACAAAAGCAAAGACGGCAAACTGGCGGTGATCGGTGTGTTGCTCAACGAAGGCAAAGACAATGCGGCCATCAAAACCTTGTGGGCCAACTTGCCGCCGAAAGAAGGCGTTGAATACTTGCCAGAAAAGGTCAGCTTCAACCCCGGCAGCATGTTGCCCAAAGAACTTGTTTTTTACAACTACGAAGGTTCTTTGACCACGCCACCCTGTACCGAGGGCGTGCAGTTCTACATTCTGAAAAAACCCATGGACATTTCCAAAGACCAAGTGGGCAAATTCCCGTTCAAACTCAATGCACGTCCTGTGCAAAGTCTCAATGGCAGGAAAATCAACGCAGGTGGATGATGCACCGCAACTGATATGAAAAAAGCCTGCGCACACGCAGGCTTTTTTTTCGCAAGGTCCAGTGGTTTTTAGCGTGGCATGCCGGGAAAGCCGCCCATGCCTTTCATGCCACCGAGCTTTTTCATCATCTTCATCAAACCGCCGCCGCGCATTTTTTTCATCATGTCTTGCATTTGACCGAACTCGTTGAGCAAACGGTTCACATCTTGCACTTGCACACCCGCGCCCATGGCAATGCGGCGTTTGCGCGTGGCTTTGATGATGTCGGGCTTGGCGCGTTCACGGGGCGTCATGCTGTGGATGATGCCTTGCTTTTTCACCATTTCTTTTTCGGCACGGCCTAAATCCATGTCCTTGGCTTTGGCCGCCACTTGCCCGGGCATTTTGTCCATCAAACTGGACAAACCGCCCATTTGCTTCATTTGCTGGATCTGCGACAAGAAGTCGTTCAAGTCAAAACCGTCACCGCTTTTCAACTTCTCGGCCATTTTTTGTGCGGCCTGCATGTCGACATTCGCCGTGACCTGTTCCACCAACGCCACGATGTCGCCCATGCCCAACATGCGCCCGGCATGGCGTTCGGCGTCAAAGGCTTCGAGGCCGTCAATCTTCTCGCTGGTACCCGCAAACTTGATCGGCGCGCCCGTGATCTGACGCACGGACAACGCCGCGCCACCGCGTGAATCGCCATCGGTTTTGGTGAGCACAATGCCGGTCAGTGGCAAAGCATCCTTGAATGCTTTGGCGGTGTTGATGGCATCTTGTCCGAGCATGGCGTCAACCACAAACAATGTCTCGACCGGATTCACCGCTGCATGCAAGGCTTTGATTTCGTTCATCAAGGCTTCGTCAATCGCCAAACGGCCCGCGGTGTCAACCAACAGCACATCGAAGTAATGGTTGCGCGCATAAGCCAATGCCGCCAGCGCGATTTGCACCGGTTGTTGGCCGGGGTCGCTGGGAAACCATTCGGCACCAGCTTGCGCTGTCACACTTTTGAGTTGCTCAATGGCGGCGGGGCGGTAAACGTCGGCCGACACGGTCAGCACTTTTTTCTTGCGCTTGGTGATCAAGTGCTTGGCCAATTTGGCGGTGGTGGTGGTTTTGCCGGCGCCTTGCAAACCCGCCATCAATATCACCGCAGGCGGTTGTGTGGCGAGGTT
>Ga0214919_10011803_pt1 | contig 10845 bp, 9 predicted proteins | sample LL1503_MetaG_FD_177994 | JGI IMG/M metagenome (GOLD analysis project Ga0214919, IMG submission 177994) | Freshwater microbial communities from Lake Lanier, Atlanta, Georgia, United States - LL-1503 | ecosystem: Environmental > Aquatic > Freshwater > Lake | place: USA: Georgia | collected 2015-03-15
TCGCCTGCAATTGCGCCATGGCGACCGGTGCCACAACGAACAGCAGCGCCACATCGCCGGTCATCAGGCCGAGCATCGCGGGACCGCCGCCTTTGTAGGGAACTATCGTCGTATCGACCCCGCCGAGCTGATTGAGCATCTCCGCCGCCAAGTGCCCTGTGCTGCCGATTTCGTTGACGCCGCTGGCGAGCCGGCCCGGATGCTTTTTCGCGAGCGCAATCAATTCTTTCACCGAGCGGGCGGGAACGCTGGGATGCACGCACAGCACCAGCGGACCGGCCGACACCAGGCTCACTGGCGCGAGATCTTTCCGCGGATCGAATTTGAGCGTATCGGCAAACAGCGTCGTGTTGACCGCCAGCGTCGAAGTCGTGAACAGCAGCGTATAGCCGTCAGGCGGCGACTCCGCGACCATCTGCGCGCCGATAAGACCGCCGGCACCGGGACGGTTGTCGATGACGAAGGTCGCTCCCATGGTTTGGCGCAGGCTGTCGGTGATCAGGCGGGCCTGAATGGTGCCGCCCCCACCGGTGCCGAACGGGACGACCACCCGCACCGGTTTGGCGGGCCAACCCTGCGCCGATACCGCAGCGGGGCCTGCCAGCGCGGCGCATAACGGGCCGGCAATACCAAGCAATCGAATCTTGTTCATCGCCCCCTCCACGGATGCCCCGGTGCGTCCACGACGCCCGGTGTTTTTCTCTAGCCTGCCTTGCGCGTGCTTAAGGCATCGATGGCTTCGCGCGTGAGCCCGAGTTCGCCCAGCACTTCGTGCTGATGCTCCCCCAACAGCGGCGGCGCGCGGCGTCCGCTGCCGGGCGTGTCGCTCAGCTTGATCGGAATTCCCGGCACCTTGATCGGGCCGAGCGTCGGATGCTCGAGGTCCATAATCATATTGCGAGCCGCGGTCTGCGGATCGAGCAGCACATCCTCCACCGTGTTGATGCGGCTGCACGGCACGCCGGCGTCGGTGAGCCGCTTTGCCCATTCCACCGTGCCGCAGGTGGCAAAACGCTCCATCAAAATTGCATTCAATGCCTCGCGGTGTTTTACACGCAGGGCATTGGTCTTGTAATCCGGGGCCTCTGCCAGTTCGGGCAGCCCCATCGCCACCACCAGTTTTACATACAGCCCGTTGTTCAGTGCCGCCACCATCAAATCGCCGTCTGCGGTGGGATAGACCTGATAAGGCGCGAGGTGGGCGGACGCGGAGCCGAGTTTGCCGCCCGGCACTTTGCCGGTTGCGAAATAACCGACCGCGCGAAACGCCAGCCACGCGATCTGCGATTCGAACAGCGAAGCCTCGACGCGCTGGCCGCGGCCGGTGTGCGCTCGGGCGACCAGCGCCAGCAGGATGGCCTGGTTCGCGTACATCGCCGCACCCATATCGCAAACCGATACGCTCGCCCTGGTCGGCGGAGCACCGGGCGCTCCGGTCATGTGCATGATGCCCACGAAGGCCTGCATGACCGAGTCGTAAGCTGCCTGCTCGCGGCGCGGCCCGCTGTCGCCAAAGCCGGAGATCGAACAGTAGATGATGCGCGGATTCACTTTGCGTATCGATTCATAGTCGATGCCGAGCCGTTCCGGCACGCCGCGCCGGTAATTCTCGACAAAGATGTCGGCGGTCTTGCAAAGATCGAACAGCACGTCGCGCGCCTCGGGGTTCTTCAGATCCAGCACTATCGAGCGCTTGTTGCGGTTCACCGCCAGGAATTCGGCGCCCTGGTCGCCCCAGAACGGCGGGCCCCAGGTGCGCGCCTGATCGCCCGTGGGCGATTCGACCTTGATCACATCGGCGCCGGCATCCCCCAGCATCATCGTGCAGAACGGGCCCGCCAGCACCGACGTAAGATCGATTACCTTGATGCCTTCGAGTGCAGTGGACATCATTTATCTTTCTTCGCATCGCGCTTGGCGACGTAGTTGTCGATGCGCGCCTGAAACTTGGGATGCAGCCGCGAGATCACGCGGATGTCGCGCGCGTACTCCAGCGCCTTGCTGTATTCCATGTCGGTCGCGGTGCGCACGACCTCCTTGGTGAACGCGAGTCCGTGATGCGCATTTTGCGCGATCTCCAGCGCGAGCTCGGTCGCGGCAGCGAGCGAAGTGCCGTTGTCTACCACGCGGTTCACCAATCCCAGGCGAAACGCTTCGGCCGCGTTGATCGGACGGCCGGTGAACAGCATCTCGTTCATCGCCTTGCGTCCCATCAGGCGCAGCAGCGCTGGAATCACCGTGGCGGAAGCGATGCCGACGCGCACTTCCGGATAGCCGATGGTGGCGCGCTCTTCCGCGATCGCCAGGTCCGACCAGCCGACGAGGTTGGCGCCCAGGCCCAGCGCAGGCCCGTTGATGGCGGAGATGGTCACTTTCGGATAGTTCCAGACCAGCCGGTTCAGCGTCAGGATATGCTCGTACTCGCCGCGGTCTTCCAGCGCCGTCGCCTTGCGCATTTCGCGCAGATCGGCGCCGCCGGAGAACGCAGTGCCCGCGCCAGTGAAAATGACGACGACTATCTCATCGTCCGCCGCGATATCTTCCAGGGCTGCCGTCATCTGCTTGACGAGCGCCGGACTGAACGGATTGCGCTTTTCGGGTTCGTTCAGCGTAACGATGGCGATGGGGGATTTTTTCTCCACCAGTAAGCGGGTATCGGTCATTACTTCGTTCCTCGTGTTGTTGATTCTTTCGGGGCTACTGCGACAGGCATCAGTCCGGAACGATGCCGGCTTCACGCACGACCTTGCCCCACTTTACCGTCTCCGCCTTGAAGTAAGCGCCGAATTCCGCGGACGGCATGCCGCCGGGTTCCGCGCCGAGGCTGGCCAGAGTATCGGCGACTTCCGGCGTCTTCAGTGTCGCCGCAATCTCCTGCTGCAGGCGCAGGACGATAGCCGGCGGCGTTTTTGCCGGCGCGAGCACACCGAACCAGGAACTCGATTCGAAGCCCGGGAAGCCGGACTCCGCGACGGTCGGAATATTCGGTGCGGCCGCGTTGCGCTTGAGACTGGTGAAGGCCAGCGCCCGCACCCGGCCGCTCTTCACATAAGGCAGTGAAGATACCGAGCTGCTGAACAGGACCTGCACCTGCCCGGCGACGAGATCGATGAATGCAGGCCCTGCTCCTTTGTACGGGACGTGGACCATTTTGAGACGGGCGATGCTGTTGAACAATTCCGCAGTCAGGTGCAAAGAACTGCCGTTGCCGCCGGAGGCGAATGCGAGTCCGCCGGGTTTGGATTTTGCCAGCGCGACCAGTTCGGCCACCGAGTTTGCGGAGACCGCCGGGTTGATGCAGAGCACGAACGGCGTGGCCGCCATCATGGTGACCGGCGCGAAATCCTTGACCGGCTCATAGGGCAGCTTCTTGAACAGCGCGGGATTGACCGTATGCGTGGTTGAAACGGTCAGTATCGTATAGCCGTCGGGCGGCGCTTTCGCCACGATCTCGGTGCCGATGATAGTGCTCGCGCCCGGACGCAGATCGATGACCACTGTTTGTCCGAGATTTTTGGCGAGGCCTTTGCCAGTCAAACGCGCCAGCGTGTCGGACGGCCCGCCCGGGCTATAAGGAACCACGAAGCGGATCGGCTTATCGGGGTACGCTGCACAGGCGCCGGCCGCAAACAATACGCCCAGACCAAACAATCCGGCACGGCAGCTGTAACGAAATCCGGGTCCGCGGTGACGCTCGCGCATACCCTGCCGACGCGGCACCAATGAAATCACCCGCATTAACCTGCTCCCCCTTAACGCGCTTTTATTCGGCCTTGATGCCGGCTTCCTTGATCACGCCGGCCCACACCGCGGTCTCGGCTTTGATTTTCGCTGCGAGTTCCTGCGGCGTGCTGGTTTCGACTTCCAGCCCCTGGCGCGACATCGCTTCCTGCACGTCGGGCAGTTCTACTGCTTTGATCGCGGCGCCGCGAATGCGGTTGACGATGGCTGGTGAGGTTCCGGTCGGCACCAGCAACGCGTACCACGAACTCACATCGAAGCCGGGGAATCCCGATTCGGCAATGGTCGGCAATTCGGGGGCGACCTTGGAGCGCTTGGTGCCGGTGGTGGCGAACGCTTTCAGCCTGCCCGCCTTGATCTGCGGTATCGACGACGCCACGCTGGCGAACAGTACCTGCGCTTCGCCGGCCAGCACCGCCGCTGCCGAGGGCCCGCCGCCCTTGTACGCAAGGTGAACCATGTCGATACCGGAGCGCTTTTTGAAAAGCTCAGCTGCCAGATGCAGCGGGCTGCCGACTCCCGCTGAAGCGTAGTTCAGCGAACCGGGTTTTTGCTTCGCGAGCGCAATGAAATCCTTCAGCGTCGCGGCCGCAACACTCGGATGCGTGACCAGGATGTATTGCGCGGTGGCGAGCAGCGTCACCGGCTGCAGGTCCCTGGCCACGCTGTACGGCAGCTTGTAGAGGCTGGGGTTGACCGTCAGCACGGTGTTGAAACCCATGAGCGCGGTATAGCCGTCAGGAGCCGCCTTGGCCACGGTTTCCGCGGCGATATTGCCGGCAGCACCGCCGCGATTATCCACCACCCATGCCTGGCCGAGCGCATCGTGCAACTTGGGTGTGATGATGCGCGAAAGTGAATCGGCCCCGCCCCCGGGCGCGAACGGCACCAGCAAGCGGACCGGCCGCACCGGATAAGCTGGAGCATCGGCAGCTGGCGCCGCAAGTGCGGCTGCACACGCCAGGAAGAGCCCGCACGGCACAAGCAATTTGCAAAATTTGGTTTTCATTTCAACCCGCCACAGTCAGGCGCACGCACTCGCCGGCGTCTGCCAAGTCTTCAATATGCCACAACTTGTCCAGCAAACGGTCGGTCTGCGCGCTGCTCAGCACCTGCGCCGCAAGCGAGCGGAACTTGGCCTCGATCTCACTCTCCGTCATCGGATTCTTGTAATGGCCCCGGTGATAATCGACCAGCGCTTGGTGCGTCACGCCGGACTTGGTCGTGAGCGTGAAGTAGCAACGCATTGCCTCCGGCATGCGTTGCTCCGCGTCTTCGGACAACGCAACCTTGATGCGTTGCGCCAGCGCGAGAATTTTCGGATCGCGCAGGCAATCGTCGTCGAAGTGACGCGACTCCACACCGCCATATATCAGCGCCACTGCGACCGTATACGGCATGCTGTGATCCGCCGTCTCGCGCGTCGCCGGCGTCCATTTTTCGGGGTCGCCCGCCATCAGCCGCACCGCGGCGCTGACCGTTTCAATGCGAATTTCCGCGATCTCGTCGACATTGCCGATCTTCGCGCGTACTTCCAGTGCCGCCTCGACTACCGTCTGTGAATACTGTCCGAGCGGAAAATGCTTGATGCTGCATTCCATGATTTTGTATCCGTTCGCCTGCCCGCCGAGACCTGCGAGTTGAAACGGCGCGCGCGTGACAGCCTTGAAATAACCGCCGACACCTTCGAATATGGGCGTCGGCCCCGTCATGCCGCGCGAAGCGAGCATTGCTGCAAACACTGCGTTGCGGCTCGCGTTCGCATAAGCGCAACCTTTCCACATCGACACATGGCCGATGCGCGTCTGGTAAAGCGCGACGTTGGGCGCGATGCCGAGATTGAACGCCTGCGCAATGACTTTCTCCGGCAGGCCCAACAACTTGGCCGCCGCCGCAGTGCTCGCCATGCCACCGACCGTCACATGGTCGAAGCCGAGCGGCTTCAAATCCACCGCGTCGCAAATGCGACAAAACACTTCATAGGCGAGCACGGTCGCGGTTATAACTTCCTTGCCGCTGCGCTGCAAAGCCTCCGCCAGCGTCAGTACCGCGGCGATACTGTCGCTCGGGTGACCCGATTCGCCGGTGCTGGTATAGCCGTCGTTGAAATCGAGGAAACGCAGCATGACGCCGTTGGCGAACGTCGCCATATCGAGGCTCGAACGCTGCCCGCTGCCGATGACTGTCGCCGGCTGGCTGCTCGTCACCATGCCGGCAAGTTCGCGCGCGATTTGGGCGGGGGCGCTCGTGTAACCGCCGAGCGCGCAACCCACGCTGTCGACTATCAACCGCTTGGCCTGCTGCACGACTTCCGGCGGCAGGTCCTCATAGCGAAGCGAGGCCGCATAGGAGCTCAATAGTTCAACTATCGTTGGCATATTCTTCAGATGTGGCACTACGCAATCATTATGAACGTCGACGCGCATTTTGACGGGGACGCCGCAACCGCGCAACTACCTTGAGGTGTGTTGACTTGCCGTCCTTAACGGCAGAGACTTACTCCCGCATGCCGGAATCACCTCACTCCCGCTTCACGCGATCACGCCGCCGCTGGTTAAAACAGGCGGGAGTGCTCGCGTCATCGACCGCACTTCCGTTCTGGATCCCGGGCACATCGGCGCAAACGCAAACGATGCTGAATACGTTGCCGCGCGTCGCGCTCGTAATCGGCAATACCAGCTACGTTGATGCACCTCTCAAGAATCCCGCCAACGACGCCAGGGCGATTGCAGGCGAACTGCAGCGATTCGGCTTTCAGACCGTCCTCAAGCTGGATGCCGGCCGCACTGAAATGATCGAGGCGATCCGCGCCTTTGCCGACACGCTCGCCCAGAAAAAAGGGGTGGGCACGTTCTACTATGCCGGGCATGGCGCACAAATCGCGTGGAAGAACTACCTGATTCCGGTCGACGCCGTCATCGACAGACTCGAAGACATGCAGGCGAAGACCGTTGAACTGAAAGCGCTGCTCGATGGCCTGGTCAGGGCGCAAAACCCGATGAACGTGATCATTCTGGACGCCTGCCGCGATAACCCGTTCGGCAACAAAGTGCATGCCCAGCAAAAAGGGCTTTCGCAATTCGACGCGCCGCCCGGTTCGCTGCTTGCCTATGCAACGTCGCCCGGCAATGTCGCCGCCGATGGCGAGGGTGCAAACGGGCTGTATACCGAAAACCTGCTGCGCGAATTGAAGGCCCCGGAAACGAAAATCGAGGACGTGTTCAAGCGCGTGCGCCTCGCGGTGCGCCGCAGTTCGCAGGGGCAGCAACTACCCTGGGAGAGCACTTCGCTCGAGGAAGACTTCTATTTTCTGCCGCCCAAACAGGTGAGAAAGCTGTCGGAAGACGAACTGGAAAAGCAGTTCGAGGAAGAACTGGCGATCTGGGAAAAAATCAAGGACCTGAAGGAACCCGCGCCGATCGAAGACTATCTGCGCCGTTTCCCGAGCGGCAAGTTCTCGGAGCTTGCGCAGTTCAGGCTCACCCGCGTGCTCGCGCAGCGCGCAGCGCTGGTGCAGGCCGCCCTGGCCAGCAAGGTGTTGCAGACCGCGACCGGCGCGAATGCGGATTTCAAGTACGTGCCCGCCGCGGCCCTCAAGAACTGAGGGTGGATTAAATGCAGATTATCAATGTTGAAGGCCTCGGACGCATCGAGTTTCCGGACTCCATGAGCCGGGAACAGATCGACGCCGCCATCAAGAACGAAATCCGGCCGGCGCTCGAACGACAAATAGCATCTGTACAACCGGCACAATTGCCCGGCGCCGCATCAGTCGAAGCCAATCCGTTCAGCAAAGGCACGGCGCTGGCCGATTTCGGCTACCGGGTTGGCGACACATATACGTATAAAACCATCGATCTGCTGACCAAACTCGAAACCGACCAGCAAACCCAGAGAGTCACCGCCCTCACGGATAGTGAAGTCATCTTTGGCAACGGCCGGCGAATCACCGATTATCTGGGCAATCTGATAAAAAATCCGCGCGGCCAGACGTTTACCGGCAGCCAGTATTTCGTGTCCGAGTACCGCATGGGCAAGACGTGGACGACGCGGTTTCGCGGCACCCGGCGCAGTGGCGATCCCGATGAGTGGGTGCTCGATTTCAAAGTCGTGGCCAGGGAGAATATTAACGTCCCCGCCGGGACTTTCGATGCATTTAAGGTCGAGGGCGAAGGATTTAACAGGAATGGCAATCACTACAATATCACATACTGGATTGCACCCGACAAGGTAAGACAGCCGATCGCAATGAACACGATAAACCGCGCTCGGGGCGGCAAGTACATAGCAAACGACAGGATCGAACTGCTGGATTTCAAGCAGGGCTGACAGTCAACGCCCCTCGCGGCGTCCGGCCTCCGGCCGGCTCTTCATTAAAGAAAATTACGCACGTCGGCCTCGTCGTGCAGGCGCCACACACGTGCAATCATGTCTTTCATTTCGTCCGGCTTGGCGCCATCCGTAAACGCAGACAAGCGCATCGCCTTGTCTTCGAGCTCGGTACGCGTCAACATATTGTCCGGATCTCCCTTGGGCGACGTAATGCGCTGATCGAGCTTCCTGCCGTCGCGCATTATCACGCTGACATGTCCCAGCCAGCGCTTCGGGTAGGCCTGATCGACTTCCGGATCAAGTTCCATTTTTACTTTGTCATGAAATGCGCGTAGCTGCGCATCGCGCAGCGCTTCGTTGGTGAAGTCGGCAAGGCTCGCACGCCCGAGATTTGCAGCGAGCGCCAGCACGAACCCCATCGAGAATTTCGACTGGTGGATAGTTTGCGGATCGGTCACCGGTCCCAGCACGTCGATCGCGCCCTGATGCACGTGGGCGGTGACGCTGGCGATGTCCTGCGCCTTCAGCTTATGCGCCTGCATCAAGGCAAGCAGCGCATCGGCCGACGGATGGGTATGGCGGCACGATGCGTGAAACTTGAAAGAAGTTTCGGCCGTGGCCCAGCGCTTGCCGAGTTGGTCGGTCAGACATTTCACATCCGAATCGGACGACATGCCTGCCGCCATGCCCTGCTTGCCTTCGAATATCTGGCGCGCACCGGTGAAACCGTCGCGCGCAAGATAGGCGGCCATCAGTCCATCGGCAGCGGCTTTCGCAGTGTGTAATTGCTTCGAATCCGCTGCGTCGCGCAGGAATTCCCACAGCCCCGCCGCCATCGTGCCCGCCGAACCGAGGCAATGCTGCATGCGCTCGGCATCGAGCTTAAGCAAATGCGCAACGCCGGCAGCGGCCGCGAGCTTGCCCGCCGTTCCCGTCGTGTGGAACACCTTGTAATGCGAGCGTCCGAGAAACTCACCGACGCGTATGCCGCATTCGTAACCGGCTACCGATGCCGCGATGAATTCCCGGCCCGTTGCGCCGGTCGCCTGCGCCGCCGCGAATACCGCGGGAAATACCACCGTGCCCGGATGGAGCACCGAGCTGTTGTGCAGGTCATCCTGCTCGACGAAATGCGACGCCGCGCCGTTGATGAGCGCCGCGAACATGGGTGAAGTGCGTTTGCGCGACACCAGGATCTCGCTGTCGCCTTCGCGCGGCCCCATCACGGCAGCGAACTTCTCCATGATGCGCGTCGGCCGCGCATCCTTGCCGGCCAGCGCAGACGCCAGCCAGTCGAGAAAAAGTTCTTCGGTGCGCGCCACCACTGCCGGCGGCAAATCCTCAAAGCGTATTGACGAGAGAAATTCGCACAGGGTGCGCGTCGCAGACATCGTGTCGGGCTTTGATAAAGTATCCATGGTTCTCCTTCTGCAATTCGGTGCGGTTTATACCGCTGCGGCGGCACGTAATGCCGCGATCTCGCCTGCACTATAACCAATATCATCGAGTATGCGCTCGGTGTGCTCGCCTACCGCCGGTATCGGATCAAGCCGCGCCTCGAATTCCGGCATGGTGACTGGCGGCAGCAGCACCGGCAAAGGACCGACTGGCGAACCGACTTCGCGCCAGCGGTTGCGCGCCTTGAGCTGCGGATGCTCCCACACCTCCTGCGGCGTGTTGATGCGGGCATTGGCAATGTCCGCGGCATCGAGCTTCGCGACCACCTCTTCCGCGCTCATCGTGCCAAACACTTTTTCGATCAATGCCACCAGCTCGGCGCGCCGCTCGGTGCGCTTGGTGTTGTTATTGTAGTGCGGATCTTTAGCGAGATGAGGCATACCCATCACGCCATCGCAGAACTTGACCCACTCGCGCTCGTTCTGGATGCCAAGCATCACATACGCACCGCCAGCACATTTGAAGCGCCCGTACGGGACTATGGTCGCGTGATCGGGCCCGCTGCGCCGTGGCGCCTTGCCGCTGAAGTGGGTGTAATTCAGCGGATGCGACATCCATTCGGCGAGTGATTCGAACATGGTCACGTCGACGCGCGTGCCTTTGCCGGTTTTTTCGCGTTGGTAGAGCGCCGTCAGGATGCCGGAGTACGCGTACATCCCGGCACTGATGTCGACGATGGAAATACCGACTTTGGCCTGCGTCTCCGGCGTGCCCGTCACCGACAACACGCCTGCTTCGCTTTGAATCAGCAGATCGTACGCTTTCTTGTGCGCGTACGGGCCGCTGTCGCCGTAGCCCGAGACGTCGCACACGATCAGGCGCGGATGCTTTGCCAACAGCGTTGTCGCGTCTAGTCCCAGCCGGCCCGCCGCGCCCGGCGCGAGGTTCTGGATGAACACGTCGGCCTTGGCGATGAGCCTCGCCAGTATGTCTTTTGCCTGCGCGTGCTTCACGTCCAGCGTGAGGCTTTCCTTGGAACGGTTGAGCCACACGAAGTACGCCGACAGGCCTTTGACGGTCTGATCGTAGTCGCGCGCAAAGTCGCCGACGCCGGGACGCTCGATTTTGATCACGCGCGCGCCAAGGTCGGCCAGCTGCCGCGTCGCGAACGGCGCAGCGACCGCCTGCTCTAGCGCAACGACGGTGATTCCATCGAGAGGACGCACTCCGCTCATCGATGGAATGAAAGGCGAGAGGCGAGAGGCGAAAGGAGAACTAAAGCCCCCGGCTCAGTCTCGAGTGCGCTCGTTGTACAGGAAGATTTTCCATCTAATTGCTGTCGCGTCACGCCTCTCTCCTCTCCCCTCTCCGCCG
>Ga0214919_10011804_pt1 | contig 10844 bp, 10 predicted proteins | sample LL1503_MetaG_FD_177994 | JGI IMG/M metagenome (GOLD analysis project Ga0214919, IMG submission 177994) | Freshwater microbial communities from Lake Lanier, Atlanta, Georgia, United States - LL-1503 | ecosystem: Environmental > Aquatic > Freshwater > Lake | place: USA: Georgia | collected...
GATATAGGCGCTATCTGCCCAACCAAAAGAATATTAACCCTTGGACACTCACTGTTGCGGAAGCACCATGGATAGGTCGTGTACAATATATTGAGATCACCGTTAAACCGGGATGGTGTATAGGAATTCCTGCGCACTGGGGGTTCGCTGTTCGCACAGATGTTGAATCCTGGATATGGTCTTCCTATCAACATTCTCTGTTATCTATTGCGCTCACACATCAGTGGTCTAATCTGCCCGTACTGAACTATGCACTCAACATAGTAGTAGATAGCATCGCATTCGCAGGAGATAGTCTTATAACTATATTGGATAGCCTATCTGCCTAGACCTTTGTGTAATATATGGAACATGATAAACCAGAAGAAGCGATCGTATTCACGCCAGTGTAGGATATTGTGATAAAAATTGGATCAGTAGTTTGTACATAATTGCAAGTTACAGATGCAAATGTAATACCCGCTGATACAACCATCGTAGGCGTATACACTGGTATTTTATGGGTATTTCCTACAGTAATGAACATGGAGGAATCTGCCAGAGAAATACTCGTATTCACCGAAATATTAATAGAAAGAATATACTTACCAGGTGCTAATGGAACGGAATTCATCTGTGTTCTGATATCCGTAGAGAGTGAAACAGGATCAATGACCCCTGTCTCTGTTGTATCAAATACAGATTCAATTGTAGAGGAAGGTTGAAGTATTGTTACGACATTATCAGAACATAGACCAATAACAGTTGCTTGTGGCATATCTATAGATCATGTATATTTTTAGGTTTATATAGTAGACAATGCGTTCTACTCGGAAGACGTTGAAGGTTCCCCGAAATGCGGCCACTATGCATCAGTTAAATGGGTGGTTTCGTGCCATGTATGAGAAGTTAGGGTGGATGGTTCTTGCAAAGGCAAAGGGGCTCAACTCCAAAGTGGCAGAATACAAGAAGAATGTTGCCCATTTGGTCTCTTCTATTGAGCATGTGAAGAGTGAGTATACAGATATGAATCGTATTCACGACCTCAATGTGCTACACATGGAGGCAAACGTGTTGCTCAAGTATGTGAACAAACATTTTTGATGAGAATCTAAACATATATGTATATTCGGATATAGATGTACAAACCATATATATCCGAATCTGAATCAGGATCAGACTCTGACAATGATATAATTACACACTGGCATAATGCTGCAAGAGCACATCTTCCTGTACCGAAACGTACGCTACTACCCGGATATGGAGATGATGTACCCGACGATGAGCCTGTTGATACAAAAGACACTGGGACATGCGCACAATTTGAAGAACGATACCAAACAACGGTTGTAATGGTCAGCAGTTTGGATCGGGATCAACATGTGTATCCATTTCCCACTCAGATGCGACTTAAGCTACCACGAGAATATAAGAATGTAGAACGTATTGATATTGTTCAGATAAAATTTTTTAGTGGACTATACTGGGTGACTGCACGCAACAATAGCCTTACCGTGCAGATAAATGGTATTTCCTATACTGCATCTCTGACACCAGGATCATATAGTTTATCGTCACTGTGTTCTGTCTTACAAACATCGCTGAATACGGCGATTACAATTGCGCCTACAACGACTACGACTACTCATTCAGGGACAACAACAACAACGACAACGACAACGCCAATAATTCCAACATTATCTGTGCTATTTTCTCCTATTACTGGCCGGATTACCATTTCATGCTCAGTGCAATTTAATATTATATTCCCAACAACCAATGTCTACAGCGAATGGGGTCTGGGTTGGAATTTAGGATGGGGCGGCCCACCTGTTAGCCAAACGGATCTTCAATCTTATACGGCAGATAATTTCCCGCGTATAGGTGTAGATTATATTTATCTTCAACTGAATGATACAGAGCATATGAACAGTATTGATCATACTGATGTAGAGGCAACGGGACGAGTGCAGGAATCTACGGGTCAGGTATCCCATTATTTTGGGAAATTACTGTTGAACAACTTTGGCAGTTGGGCACAGACATTCATAGAATCGCCGAACATCTTTTCACCTGTGCTTGGTCGCTTGGATCGTCTGAACTTTACATGGACAGACCGACATGGTATCGCACTCACTACTACAGGTGTTGGAGCAGAATCATGTGATTGGCATATGACTCTCCGAATTACAGAGATAGTAGAAGTTCCTATTGCGACCTCTTCCCTCATTCAATCTTCTAGTAGGAAAACGAAAATACTTGTATAGTGTAAGATGCAAGCAACGGATTTTGCCGATTATCCTGTAAATGAAGCGAGCACATCATCGTGGTATAAAACAAACTACGGTTGTCTACGTACCGATCCTACACTGATCTCCCGATACCATACCTTCCCCGATATGGAAATACCTCGTGGGTATCCCGATGATCCGGCACCACCTTCCAGGGTCTGTTCAGGTGAAGTTCGTGATCAGCCACTTTCTGCAAAAGGAGTTGGATGTATCCAATATAAGACTGCATGGCCGCGGCGATATGTTGACCCCAGTGCAATGATTGAAACGGAAATGAATCATCCGCAATTTGCATTCCGTGCAGGTGGCCCCAGTACAGTCTACCAAATTGGTGTAGAGAGTCAGCTGAGGCGTCTGGATCAACCCCTTTCTAAAAATCAGGCTATAATTCCTGAAGATGCTCCGCTATATAGGAATACAGTTGCACCGCCACCGACTAGCGGCATTGACGAAGGTGTTCAGAATGCTGCGAACCCGGTAGCAGCAATGGTGCGACGTGTTGGTGCCGAAAAGTGTCGGATAGATGCAGATAAGGTGGCATTCGCATTATCGGGAAGATGGCTGAATAATCCGACACGGCAGGATACGAAACGTTTTAATTTGCCGTTTACACCACCTGGTATTGGAACAGGTGAATCGCGACCTCATTCTCAGAGGCAAATCCCATATTATGCGTGACGTATCCACCACGTTTGTAAATGCCCAAGACCTGCGTGCAATGCACGATAGAGTTTGTGAACAGGAGCTACAGGCTCTACAGGCTCTACAGGCTCTACAGGCTCTACAGGAGCTACAGACTCTACAGGCTCTACAGGCTCTACAGGGGCTACAGGCTCTACAGGAGCTACAGGCTCTACAGGAGCTACAGGCTCTACATGCTCTACAGGCTCTACATGCTCTACAGGCTCTACAGGAGCTACAGGCTCTACAGGGGCTACAGACTCTACAGACTCTACAGGAGCTACAGGCTCTACAGGAGCTACAGACTCTACAGGGGCTACAGGCTCTACAGGAGCTACAGGCTCTACAGGGGCTACAGGCTCTACAGGAACATCGGGTAAAGGGGCATCTGACATCTTATACAGGACATTTACATTTTATTTCTTAATTGTTTTCTTCATCTTTTTCACCGGTGCAGCACCTACCTGTGACCGAGCAGTAATCCGAGAAGCTGCAAACATATCATACGCTTCTGAAAACACTGCTAAGTCTGCAAGCCACAGTTCCTCTGCCGACTTTGCTGCCAGAGTATCTCGGACCAAACGAATGGATGCCAGTTCCTTCTCCAGATCCAAGACGGCCGATGCCTTCAGCCGATCCACGCGCATTCTAAGCAGATATTCGTATGCGCGCAGATCATCTGTTGCAGAAGAAAGTGGCGGCAAACCTAGTGCTCGCAGCCCTGCAAGCAGATCCTCATCCTCTGCATTCGCAACAACCAATTGTCCCGATACAACGGCGCGCACAAATCGTACCCTTGCATCCAGCTCAACGATCTCTGCATCCAGACGTGCAAGTTCATTCGTCTTACGTTGAACATAACCGCCAATCCGACGCACATAATATGCCTCCATGATAGCCCCCGCCGATGCATACCGTTGAATATGACCGTCACAGTCAAATGCCACCATGTTCGTCAATGACACGGAATCTACCAGCTTGAACTTCTTCTCAAATTCAGCAGGCCACGTTCGTGCTTCGTGATAATACTCCGAATCCAATGTCAGAATAAACTCTACATCCACATCATTGTATGCTTCCTGGAAGCTCTTGAGCACTCGCGCAGCAGAGGAACTATCACCTGCACCTGTCCCTCCAGTTACACATTTGTCCAGGAATGTCTTATAATCCTTTGTCCACGTACCTACAGGGAGTTCTGTAATTCGGACACGATGCGTGTCATCATCCAGAAACTGATAGCACCCTCGCGTCTGCAATTTCTTACCCTCTAGAGTGACAGGGCCACGGAAACCATCCCACCAAGGAACGAGACGCACACTCGTAAGATCAGTGATTTCACCTGCAAGGCGTGACCGAAGTGCTGCCACAATATCCTTCGGTGAATGAGGCAGCACTTCTGTAGAGAATCCAGTACCAATCCCCTTGGCACCATTTACCAAGAGCATTGGCAGCACGGGCATATAGTACTCTGGTTCCACAATCTGCCCGTCATCCTCTAGCCAGGAGAGTGCAGGATCATCCGCCTTTGCAAAGATTGTAGACTGGATTCGCTCTAGGGCAGTAAAGATATACCTTGGTGAAGCCGAATCCGCACCGCCCTGCAAGCGAGTGCCGAACTGACCATTCGGTGCCAACAGATTCAGATTGTTGGACCCCACAAAGTTTTGTGCCATACCCACAATCGCACCTGTCAGAGACACTTCGCCGTGATGATAGGCTGCCGTTTCCGACACATAACCTGCCAACTGCGCCACCTTAATTTCTGATACCAGGTTCCTCTTCCGTGCTGCCCACAGAATTTTCCTCTGGCTCGGTTTCAGCCCATCCATCATATGCGGCAATGATCTCAAGTTATCTGCATTGGAGAAATGAATAAGCTCGTCATTGATGAACTGAGTGTAATTGACATCTGCACCTCCTGCAGGCACGTCAATCACTCGGCCGCGATCATAAGTCGTTAACCATTCCTTCCTGTCATCTGCACGCTTCTTGTTGAAGGCGAGATCAATGTGATTCTCTGCCTTCTCATCCCATTGGAATCGCACTGTATTCATGGATGTAAAGTACTCCCGTGCCTCGGCAGAGGTGGATGTACCGAGACCCTTATAATATTTGATGGACCAACCAGGGCCGGCAGTGGGCAGCCACTTCTCATATTCGGATGCAGAGAAGAAGCACTGTGTAGTTCCACCCCGAGTTGCCTTGAGAAGTGGCGTCATCAGGCAGCAGATATAGTTGAGATGTAGAAGCTCTGGCCACTCAGTGTGAAACAGATTGATCAGGAGTCCCTTGATATGTGAGCCATCCACATCCTGATCGGTCATGATCATGACGCGGCCATAGCGGAGCTTCTTGATATCTTTGTAGACTTTACCGTGCTCCAGACCGAGAATTCGCTTGATTCGCGTTAGCTCCTCATTGTTTGTCTTCTTGTCCATCGTCGCGTCCTTAACATTGAGAATCTTCCCCTTCAGCGGAAAGACACCATAGCGTTCACGACCAACCACCTTGAGACCCGCGATAGCTGTAGAAGCGGCTGAATCACCCTCTGTTAGAATGAGAGTGCACTCGGCCGACTTGGGTCCACCAGCCCACGATGCATCCTCCAACTTTGGAATACCACGCACGGTAACCGTTCGCTTACCATCCGACTTCTTTGCCTCCCGCGACAACTTGGCATCTAGAACGGCCTGAGCCTCCTCTAGGAGACCACCTTCCTTGGCGAGTCGCGTCACAAAGGCGTCAGAGATTTTGAAGACTGATCCGAATTTGGCAACGGGCGTCGTCAGTGTCTCCTTGGTCTGACTGTCAAAGCTCGGATTCACAATCGTCGCATTTACAAAGAATGTCACTGCGTCCTTGAGTTGTGCCGGCTTCAGATCTAGCTTCTTGCCTGGACCCTCGCAGAATGTACTGAGTACAGCGCGAGCTACTGCATCCACATGTTTGCCACCACGACGAGTCAGAATACCATTCACAAAGGAAATATGCCGATCATCTGTAACGGCATCCGAATGAAGATGCCGTGTAAGAACTGCCGCGATCTCCCAGCGAGGCCCCGCCCGTTCGTAGAAGATAGGTGTATCTTCTCCTGTAAAGAGTCGCACATACTGGTCAAAGGATGTAACAGGAATCATGGTTGCGGATGCACCAACCGCATCGGTGAGGTAGACACGACATCCATTTGCCGCTGCAATTGCCGCTGCATCCACGACACGAGTCCGCAGAACCAAGAGCATATCATTAGGAATAGCCTCACAGCTAGCTCCGTAAAAGCGTGGCAGATCAGGCGTGGATCGGATTTCGGTGAAACTCTTCGTGGGCTGAACGACCTTGAGAACGGGTTTACCCACGACAGCCATGTTATCGGTGAATGTCTGCTCAAAGAGTTTCTTACCGTCACATGTACGCACGACGAACGTCTTACTGTAGATATTGGTCAGCTTGGCCCCGTAGCCGTTCTTACCACCTACGGTCTTCTCTTCCGCTTCATCATAATTGCTGCTCGTCAACAGATGACCAAAGATGAGTTCAGGAACCATGACCTTGTATTCGGGATGCATCGTAATAGGGATACATTCGCCGTCATTATTGACAATAATCTGTGTTGGAGTCACTGTGACAACAATCTTTGTTACCCGCTTCTCTTTGTCACCTGCCGCCTGCCGCGTGACGTGATCCAATGCGTTCACCATGAGCTCATCAAAGATCTTGAAAAGCCCCGGATTGAAATTGACTTCGGTCCAGGTCATGCGCCCTTCCTCTGCATTATAGATCCATCGGCTCTCCCGATGCGAATCACGTGAGCCAATGTAGGTATCGGGCAGCTGCAGGATATGCTCGCGTTGCGTAAGTTTCTTGTATGCAGAGGCCATCGTACCAAGGGTGGGGGTCAACTCACCCGCAGTCAAGTTTGGTATCCTCTGCAAAATGTACCAACCTATTCGTAGAATGGATCGTATATCTGGTATTTTGTATATTAATTTAGACTGTCGTGTAGATAGACGAACACATATTGAATCCGAATTGGCCCGAATGAAGATGAATCCTTCTAGTATTCAACGGGTTCCGGCGATTCACAACAACATGTGTGGGCATCTTGGATGTGGTCAGAGTCATATTCGGGCACTAGATATAGCAATTACGAATAACTGGGATCGTGTGATGATCCTAGAAGATGATTTTCACTTTGATGTAGATCCTGAAGAATTACGTAATTTTTTGGAAGAAGCCGACCAGATAAAATGGGATGTCCTTCTTTTGGCGAAAGGTCATAGTATATTGGAAGAGCATGTAGGGAGACTGCGAAAAGTACTGAAAAGTACTACGACATCAGGGTATATCGTTCACCGTCGTTATTATGCGGTGTTGCGTGCAACATTCGCCGAAGCTGTAGAACAAATGAAGGAAGGATTATCCCGCCACATTGAAAGCTATGCTCCTGAAACGGCACCCAAGTATTCTTCAGGCGTACCGGCAATAGATATGGCATGGAGAGCATTGCAGCGCAAAGGCAATTTCTATATAGGAGATCCGATTGCAGGACATCAGGGCGGATTTGGAAGTGATACATAAATATTTTACGGTACACTGGTAGAATGACTCGGATCAAGCTCTTTTTAATGCGTCATTCCAAATCGTGTAGCAACTATCTTCGTAACTTAGAGATTAGCTCGCATATTCGTGATCCTGGACTTACGGAATACGGTCGTAAAGCGGCTCTATCCTACGGCCCTGAACTCCGCAACAGGTTGCAGGCGGTTGGATTTAATGTGCGCGATGCATTGATCTGTTCCTCAACACTTCGCAGGGCACAAGATACGGCTCGTTTCGTATTTGGGCGAGAACCGCGTGTTTTACCTGGATTTGCCGAGAATGGATCAATACCCGAAAATACGCCATTAGAAAAGGTATATGAAAGACCCAATATGAACGTATTTATGAAGAATCTACATTCACTCGTTGCGACAGGCGATTCGGTTTCTGTAGTGGGTCATGGGTCCTATTTGCGTTCTCTATGGCCTCTTCTTACAGGTGCACCGAAGGAACATCCTCTTAAAAATATGGAAGGGATCTTGTGTGATGTAGAATTATCTACCACGGGTCTTCGCGTTCTATCATTTAAGGAATTTCCATACACTGGTCCTTCCATGAATGTACCGGATACGTGTGAAATAGAAGATACTGAGAAAATCGCACGCCTTAGTAATATGGGTAAGAATCAGTCAGGAGGTGGTGTCAATATGCCGTTGGCGTATTTTAAGGACGGTGCACAGATGCAAGGTACGTTTGCCGAGCCGACAGGTGTTCAAGGGGGTGCGTGGTTCCGTCCTGCGTTAACTCAGTCAGGTGGAAAACGCCGGACACAACGGCGTGAAAGGCGTCAAAGAGGTGGGTTTTCACCATCTGTTATGGGTAGTTTTGCAGTCAATGGGCTACGACTCGTACCTGTCGCAGCATACATGGGCTACAAGATGTATTCGGGGCAGAAAACCCGTAAAGCGACAAGAAGAAAGCGCAAAAACTAGTGCGCCCGAATCTAAACGCGAAGCCATCCCCAAATAGTAGAATGGAATCTCCGGATATGCTTTTCCGCATCCGAACTGTAAAGGCTGCACCCTTTCGGACACTTGTAGAGGCACTCAAAGATATTCTGACAGATGCAAATCTGGAGTTTGATCATACTGGTCTTAAGATTATGGCTATGGATGGGACGCACACTATCCTGGTGCATCTGCGTTTGCAAGCCGACAGGTTTGATGAGTTTCATTGTCCTCAGAAACACATTCTGGGGATTAACATGATCAATTTTTTCAAGCTTGTGAAGACGATGAGCAACAATGAGAGTATTGTCCTTTTCATGAGGAAGTCTGACACGACAAAGCTCGGTATTGAGATTATGAATGGCGAGAAGCAAATGGTTACAAAATTCGCCCTGAATTTGATTGAGTTGGACGTTCGTCCAATTGCGATACCCGCAGTTCAGTTTCCGAGCATTATTACAATGCCGTCTTCTGATTTTCAGAAGATCATTCGGGATATGCACACGCTAGGCGAGGTGGTGGAGATTCAGTCGGCTAGTCAGGAGCTCGTATTTCGTTGCAAGGGCGATTATGCGGAACAGGAAACTGTGTTCAGTATTGGTCAAGGAACACAAAATACATCGGAAATTGTGCAGGGGAATTTTTTCTTAAAGCATCTGGTTCTTTTTACAAAGTGCACGAGTTTGTGTTCGGATATTAGCCTATATTTGAAGAACGATTATCCGATTATTGTGGAATACAATGTAGCGGGTCTAGGTGAGATCAAGCTGGCGCTAGCGCCTGCGCTAACAAAACCAGCTGAATCAAGCTAAACGTATACGTTTAGTTAGATCAAGCTGGCGCTTGCACCAGCTTTGACGAAACCATCGGAGTCAGCATAACCCCGGTCGCGTTTATGTATCCGGTATACAATGATTTGCATACAATAAAATGGATCTTGAAGCAATTCGCAAGCACAACCTGATCTTTGTATCCGCACAGCCGGATCAGCTCTACTTTCATTGGCAAGTAGAGCTGTATTTGTATCAGTTTGCCAAACATGGTATCCAGGATCAATGTTATGCGATTTTCGGATATCGCGACAAGCCTTCCGAATATGTTCAGGAGCTTGCCAAAAAATATAAGGGTGTCCGTCTCTACAAGGATACACGCCCGATCAATATCCCGAATTATTATATACCCTCAATTCGCCCGCATATTCTGAAACAGTTTTTTGCGGAGAATCCATCACTCGGCAAAAATGTATTCTATCACGATTCCGATATTTTCCTCGTAAAACTCCCTGAATTCAGTAAGCTCTTAGAAGATGATATCGGTTATCTGTCAGACACTGTGAGCTATATCGGCTACAAATATATTACGGATTGTGCAAAGCGCTATTCCGATAAGTACCCTGAATGTCCTAAAAATGAGATCTTGACAAAAATGTGCGAGATTGCAAAGATAGAACCTTCTCTCCTAGAGGAGAATGATGCCAACTCAGGTGGAGCACAGTATTTGCTAAAAAATATAGATGGTTCCTTCTGGGAAGAGGTAGAGATACTGACAAATAGTTTGTACAGTATGATGTGTGACTACGAAAAGAAATATACACTGGATAATCCGATACAAAAATGGACAGCGGATATGTGGGGTGTCCTTTGGACCTACTGGAAGCGCGGTAACAAAACAATCGTTCATTCTACACTAAGCTTCTCATGGGCGACGAGCACAGTTGCAGACTATTTCAATAACCCCATATTTCATCTAGCAGGTGTAACAGAAGAAACAAGCAAGGATAAATTCTACAAAGGCAAATATATCAATCAGCATATTTGCAAGGTCTACATGAAAAATAAGTCTGTGTTTGATCACATTTCTCCCAATAATGCAACATATGAGTATGTTCAGATCATTAAGGAGTATGCGGAAGCGTTGCCACCTGCTCAGTTTGCAGAGCCAAAACGTTTCTTAATTGAAACGAAGGAATCGTGGGCATCTGTGTATAATCTGGATACATCTACTAAAATCTGCGATCATCATGTGTGGAGATCTGCAGATAAGAAGTATATCATATTTTTCAACAATATGTCGTGGACTCTCACTGCAGCATCGTATGAGGCAGAGTTAAAGGCGGGATCTGGTGGATTTGCATTCTGCTCTGGCGATGTTCCATATGAGAACAACTGGAATGTTCCTTGCACAATACAAAAACTTGACGGGGGCGTAATTGTTGCCCCGACTTAAAAGTGCTAATGACTAGCACAACTATGACGACACAACTGTCTCGTTCCTTTGCCGCGGCGGCGGCAAAGCCAGCTTCTGTTGGGCCACCCACCCACCCAATCCCCACTGGTTAATGGACCGT
>Ga0214919_10011806_pt1 | contig 10843 bp, 9 predicted proteins | sample LL1503_MetaG_FD_177994 | JGI IMG/M metagenome (GOLD analysis project Ga0214919, IMG submission 177994) | Freshwater microbial communities from Lake Lanier, Atlanta, Georgia, United States - LL-1503 | ecosystem: Environmental > Aquatic > Freshwater > Lake | place: USA: Georgia | collected 2015-03-15
CTATCGTCGTGAAGGAGTTCATCTAAAGATGAAAATCCTCCTAGTCGGAAGCGGCGGTCGCGAACACGCCCTGGCACTAGGAATACACGCAGATACTTTCTGCACCGAACTACATGTGGCACCTGGTAACCCAGGTATTGCGCAATTCGCAACTTGTCACGAACTAGATATCAAAGACAATCTAGCGATTACTGATTTAGCAAAGTCACTTGAAATTGAATTCGTAGTAATCGGCCCCGAAGCTCCACTTGTTAACGGCGCTGCTGATCGTTTGCGCGCAGCGGGTATAAAAGTATTTGGGCCATCAAAGGCTGCTGCCCAACTTGAAGGCAGCAAGAACTTTGCTAAAGAAGTTATGCACGATGCTGGTGTGCCAACTGCAAAGAGTTTTACAGTTGGCCCGGTACAACTTGAAATTGAACGTGCACTCGATACGTTCGGCGCGCCATACGTTGTTAAAGATGATGGCTTAGCTGCCGGCAAAGGCGTTGTAGTTACAACTGATCGCAATGAGGCCATTGCACACGCAATGCAATGTCAACGAGTAGTAATCGAAGAATATTTAGCTGGCCCCGAAATTTCGTTATTTGGTATTAGCGATGGTCGCAACATTATTCCGATGCAACCGGCGCAAGATTTCAAACGTGCACTAGATAATGATGCTGGCCCGAACACTGGCGGCATGGGTGCTTACTCTCCACTGCCATGGGCACCAACTGATATTGAAGATGATGTCTACACCCAAGTTTTAGCACCAATGATTGCCGAGATGGCAGCGCGTGGAACCCCATTCATAGGCTTGTTATATGCCGGCTTAGCCCTAACTGATAATGGTTTGAAAGTAATTGAATTCAACGCCCGCTTTGGTGACCCCGAGACCCAAGTTTTGATTCCGCGTCTGCAAACTCCGCTGGCGCAATTGCTCTACAAAGCAGCCACCGATGATCTAGATGATGTTGCATTGCAATGGCTAGATGACTCAGCAGTCACCGTGGTATTGGCCGCGCCAGGTTATCCCGCCGACCCAGTTAGTGGTGGTGAAATTACCAACCTGCCTAACGTCGCTGACACCCAAATCTTTCATGCTGGCACAAAAAGTGAAGGCGAGAAATTGCTTTCAAACGGTGGGCGAGTGCTAACCGTGACCGGCATGGGCAGCGATCTAACCGAAGCGCGCAATCAGGCATACCGCGCTATCTCCCAAATCAATTTAACCAACTCTTTCTATCGTTCCGACATCGCGCTAAATGCGTCGGTGGCAGAGAAGGGCAATTAAATGCGAGAGAATCACGCTATGAGTGAAGCCGCAAAAGATCTAGCGAGCGAGTCAGCTAGCTTGTTAGGTAGCCGTTACGCATCGGCCGAGATGCGCGCAATCTTCGCGCCTTCAGCCAAAATCATTCAAGAACGCAAACTCTGGATCGCCGTCATGCGCGCCCAATCAACTCTGGGTCATGCCATTGATGCCAAAGTAATCGCCGACTATGAAAAAGTAATTACTAAAGTTGATTTAGCTTCCATCGATGCTCGCGAAAAAGCCACACGTCACGATGTTAAAGCTCGCATCGAAGAATTCAACGCACTTGCCGGCCACGAAGCAATTCATGCCGGTATGACTAGCCGCGACTTAACTGAAAACATTGAAGCCCTACAAGTTCGCGATGGTTTAAACATTGTTCATGACAAAGTTGTGGCAGTTCTGGCAGCCCTTGGTGATCGCGCTGCGCAATATGCCGCGCAGCCAATTGCAGGGCGATCACACAATGTGCCGGCGCAAATTACAACGCTCGGTAAGCGCTTTGCCTCAGCGGCTGAAGAGCTGCTCTTTGCTTATGCCCGTTTAACAGCGCTACAAGAGCGCTACCCCATGCGTGGCATTAAGGGCCCAGTAGGCACCGCGCAAGATTCCATCGACCTACTTGGTAGCAGCGATGCGCATTTCAAACTCGAAGCTGCAATCGCCGCCGAACTTGGTTTTGAAAACGTTCTAGATTCAACCGGTCAGGTATATCCACGTTCCCTTGATTACGACGTAGTCACAACTCTGGTGCAGTTAGCGGCCGGGCCATCTTCGCTAGCAACATCAATTCGGTTAATGGCAGGGGCAGAACTAGTAAGTGAAGGCTTTAAAGCTGGCCAAGTTGGCAGCAGCGCAATGCCACACAAGATGAATACTCGTTCGTGCGAACGTGTTAATGGATTATCTGTGGTTCTACGCGGTTACGCCTCAATGGTTAGCGAACTAGCAGGGGATCAATGGAATGAAGGCGATGTCAGTTGCAGCGTTGTTCGCCGCGTTGCACTACCTGATTCTTTCTACGCAATAGATGGTTTGCTCGAAACTTTCTTAACTGTTATCGCTGAGTTCGGCGCCTTCCCTGCCGTCATCGCTGCTGAACTAGAACGCTACCTACCATTCTTAGCAACTACTAAAATTCTGATGGCAGCTGTTAAAGCTGGCGTTGGTCGCGAAGTTGCCCACGAAGTAATTAAAGAACATGCAGTTGCCGCAGCCCTTGCAATGCGCGAAGGAAAACCAAACACCATGTTTGCCGCCATCGCTGCCGATGCTCGTATGCCACTTGATGCAGCAGCCCTAGCTGCGCTAATTAGTGACCCAATTGAATTTACTGGCGATGCTCGCCAACAAGTTGCTCGAGTTGTTAATCGCATCGAAGCGATTACTTCCGCGCACCCTGCCGCTGCGCAGTACAAGCCCGGCGCTATCAGGTGAGTGGATTCGGCCCAGCTGGCCCACCGCCAGCGCCTGTGATAACTGGGTGGAGTCACTTGCGCACCGGAAAAGTTCGCGATCTCTACACCAATGAAAGTGGCGAACTTTTAATCGTTGCTAGCGATCGCATCTCGGCCTTTGACTGGGTGCTACCCACGCTAATCCCCAATAAAGGCGCGGTTTTAACGCAGATTTCGCTCTGGTGGTTTGAGCAACTAAAACACTTAGTGCCTAACCACATTATCAGCACCGATGTTCCAATCGAAGTTGCTGGGCGTGCAGTAATTGCTAAACCACTAACTATGTATCCAATCGAATGCGTAGCACGCGGATACCTAACTGGCAGTGGTTGGGCTGAATATAAAAATGACCAAAAAGTGTGCGGCAATAATTTGCCTGCCGGCTTGCTTGATGGTTCAAAGTTGTCCAACAGTATTTTCACTCCAGCGACCAAGGCGGAAATTGGCGATCACGATATAAATATTGACTTCCTTGCAGCTACCAAGATTGTTGGCACTGAAACTGCAACGCAACTGCGCGACTTAACACTTGCGATCTATGACTTTGCAAGCGGCATCGCACAAGAGCGCGGCATTATCTTGGCTGATACTAAATTCGAATTCGGCACAGATGCCCATGGCGTTATGACTCTGGGTGATGAAGTACTGACCCCAGATTCATCGCGCTTCTGGGATGCCGCGGTTTGGCAACCGGGCAAAGTACAACCTTCATTTGATAAACAATATTTGCGCGACTATTTAGTTAGCAGCGGTTGGGATCGCGAGAGCAATCCACCAGCGCTGCCAAATGAAATAGTTGAGAAAACTACCCAGCGTTACACCGAAGCATTTAAACGAATTACCGGCACCGAATTTAAAGCACCAAGTGCAAAGCACGAATCATTAAGCGCTAAGAACTAACAAGGGAGAAACAAATGGGAAAAATCGTGGTCGATGTAATGCTTAAGCCAGAGATTCTTGACCCACAAGGTAAGGCTGTTGCCGCCGCTCTGCCCCGGTTAGGTTTCTCTTTTGCTACCGATGTACGCCAAGGCAAGCGCTTTGAGATCACCGTCGATGGCGATGTCACCGCTGCTCAAATTGCTGAAGTTGAAAAAGCTGCCGAAGTATTACTTGCTAATCCAGTTATCGAGACTTTCACCGTTAGGGCCGAATAAGTATGCGCATTGGAGTAGTAACTTTTCCCGGCACTCTCGATGATCGAGATGCCGCGCGAGCAGTTAAATACGCTGGTGCTGAGGCCGTTTCGCTCTGGCACGGAGATGCTGATCTAAAGGGCGTCGATGCCGTAATTCTGCCTGGTGGGTTCTCCTACGGTGATTACCTGCGTTGCGGTGCGATCTCGCGCTTTGCCCCAGTAATGACCGAAATTATTGCGCAAGCGAATAAAGGTATGCCCGTACTTGGTATCTGCAATGGTTTTCAAGTTCTTTGCGAAGCTCATTTGCTGCCAGGCGCGCTAACTCGTAATCACGAATTACATTTCCTTTGTCGTGATCAAACTCTAAAAATTGAAAACACCACAAGTGCTTGGACCAGTAATTTCACTAAGGGCCAAGAAATTGTAATTCCGCTTAAAAATGGCGAAGGTTCTTTCCAGTGTGATGACGAAACTCTTAAATCACTCGAAGATAACAACCAAATCATTGCTCGCTATGTCGGCGAGAACCCAAATGGTTCACGTAACTTAATTGCCGGCATCACTAACGAACGCGGCAATGTAGTTGGCTTGATGCCACACCCAGAACACGCCATTGATTCACTAACTGGCCCAAGTACTGATGGTTTGCCATTCTTTACTTCGGTTCTGACCGCGTTGGTAGGCAAGTGATGGCATTAGATACCGTTGAAATCGCGCAAACAACACCTGATACCAAACAACCTTTCGCCGAACTTGGTTTAAAGGCCGATGAGTACGCGCGCATCAAAGAAATTCTCAATCGTCGACCAACTTCTTCCGAGCTCGCCATGTATTCAGTTATGTGGTCAGAGCACTGTTCTTATAAATCTTCCAAGGTTCACCTAAAGCAATTCGGTGAGAAAGCTCCACATAGCGACGCGCTTTTAGTTGGTATCGGTGAAAACGCTGGCGTTGTTGATGTCGGCCAGGGATACGCAGTTACTTTTAAAATTGAATCGCATAACCACCCATCATTTATTGAGCCCTACCAAGGTGCTGCAACCGGCGTTGGCGGAATCGTGCGCGATATTTTGACGATGGGTGCTCGCCCAATTGCGGTAATGGATCCACTTCGCTTTGGCCCGGCCGATTCCCCTGATACCAAGCGGGTTTTGCCTGGCATCGTCGCTGGCATCGGTGGCTATGGCAACTGTCTTGGCCTGCCAAATATCGGCGGTGAAATTACTTTTGACCAAACTTATTTAGGTAATCCGCTAGTCAATGCACTCTGCGTTGGCGTGATGAAACATGATCAAATCAAATTAGCTAAAGCATCAGGTGCTGGCAACTTAGTTGTTCTCTTTGGCGCTAAAACTGGTGGCGATGGCATCGGCGGCGTATCAGTTCTAGCCTCTGAAACCTTCGGTGCCAGTGGCCCCGCTAAGCGACCAAGTGTTCAAGTTGGCGACCCATTTGTTGAGAAAGTTTTAATTGAATGTAGCTTAGAAATCTTTGCCGAAGATTTAGTTGTTGGTATTCAAGATCTTGGCGGCGCTGGACTTTCTTGTGCAACCAGCGAACTCGCATCTGGCGGTAGCGGTGGCATGGCCGTGCAACTCGACAAAGTGCCGCTTCGCGATCCATCACTTTCACCAGAAGAAATTCTTATGTCAGAATCACAAGAGCGCATGTGCGCAATTGTTGAACCAAAACACATTGCCCGTTTCCTTGAGATCTGCGCTAAGTGGGATGTCACTGTTGATGTCATCGGTGAAGTTACCGATGGTGATCGTTTAATCATTACATGGTATGGCGAAGTAATTGTTGATGTGCCACCACGCACTGTGGCCCACGAAGGCCCCGTCTATAACCGTCCACTTGCGCAACCTGCCTACATCGACATTGTTAACGCCCAAATCATTAACGTGCCACTACCAAAGACAGCAGATGAAATTAAAGCTGCGATGTTAACTATTGCCAGCACTCCTAACTTGGCTGATAAATCTTGGGTTACTTCGCAATATGACAAGTACGTGCAAGGCAACACAATTCTGGCCCAACCAGAAGATGCCGGCATGGTTCGTGTTGATGAATCAACTCAACTTGGCGTGGCAATTAGTACCGATGCCAATGCCAACTGGTCATATTTAAATCCTTACGAAGGTGCCAAGTTGGCTCTGGCCGAAGCTGCTCGCAACATCGCCGTTGCTGGTGCCAAGCCGCTAGCAGTCACAAATTGCCTTAATTTTGGCTCTCCTGAGGACCCCGGTGTCATGTGGCAATTCGCAGAGTCCGTACGCGGTCTGGCCGATGGTTGTTTAGAGATGGGCCTACCTGTCACGGGTGGAAACGTTTCGTTCTATAACCAAACTGGCGATGTTGCGATTCTGCCGACGCCAGTAATTGGCGTGCTCGGAGTTATTCAAGATGTGCGCACTCGCACGCCAATGGGAATTCCAGCAGCTGGTCTTGATCTCTATCTCTTAGGTGAAACCAAGAACGATCTGGCTGGCAGCGAATGGGCCTTCTTGCATAATCAACGCGGTGGCAATTCGCCAATCGCCGATCTGCAACGCGAAATGAAGTTAATTGATTTCTTACTTGCCAATAACTCAATCTTTAAATGCGCTCACGATCTTTCCCAAGGTGGCCTCGCTGCAACTTTGATCGAAACAACGCTTAAGAACAACATTGGCGCAACCATCACACTTAGTGATGTTGGCATCGAGTTACTCTCTGAAACACCATCACGAGTGCTAATTGCGATCGACCCAAAAGATGCCGCAAAGATCACCTACCCAGCTACCAAGATTGGCACCACTGGTGGCACATCACTAACCATCAATGGCACAGAAATTTCACTAGCTGATCTGCGCACAGCCCACACCGAAACTTTTCCAAAGTTATTTGGTTAGCCAATGCGCGACCCAAAGATTCTCGAATCAGTTAAAGCAACCCTTGCTTTACTAGTTGCCGCAAATCCAGGTCGTGCCATTGAAGTGCGGATTCCACCTTATGCCGCTGTGCAATGTGGTGATGGCCCAACCCATACTCGTGGCACGCCACCAAATGTCATCGAGATGGATGCAGATACCTGGTTAGCACTCGCAAACGGCGCAATTGATTGGGTAGCTGCCATGCAAACTGGCAAAATCAACGCATCTGGTGCTCGCGCAGACCTTTCTGAGTACTTGCCGCTAGCCCCAATTAGGATCACACCATGAACTCGCTAACCGTTCTAGTGCCGATCTATAACGAGTCTCGCACGCTGACCGAGCTCGTTAGCCAAATAGATTCAATGCTTAGCGGCGTTATCGCTGAATGCATCTTCATTAACGATGGCAGTACCGATAACAGTGGTGAAGTACTGGCGGCTGCGCTTACCCAAGTTTCCTTCAAGCACCAAACCCTGACTCAATCAAATGGTGGCAAGTCAAGTGCCATTAAAGCTGGTGCAAAGTTAGTTCAGTCATCACATGTAATTATTCTCGATGCTGATTTAGAGCTGGATACCCATGATGTGGTTGAGCTTTGGAAAGTTGTCCAAGATGGCAAAGCCGAAGTGGTCTTTGGCTATCGTCACTTCTTAGCCCAATCAGCTTTCACTTACCGCTACGCCAAAGGCAATCTCGTAATCTCAAACCTCTACGGTCTTCTTTTCAACGAAGTTGTAACCGACATTATGTGTGGTTATAAATTAGTACCAACTAAAGTTCTGCAGGATCTGCCCTATAAGTTTAAGAAGTTTGCTATCGAGATTGAAATTCCTATCTACCTTTGGAAGCAGCGCATTCGCCCACATGAAGTAAAAGTTGGATATTCCCCTCGCTCGCGCCTAGATGGCAAAATGATTTCAGCAAAAGATGCGGTAGCCATTATTTTTACCCTGATTACTCATCGAATACTGAAAGCGAGACGATAATGCGCAACGCTTTAATTCGTAACTCTGTAGTTGCGGTTATTTGGTGGGTTATTTTCTTCCCTGGTTTCTTTTCATCTGACTCTTTCGCAGCAGTGAATATGGCCAAATCTGGCGATCTAGTAAATTCATACACAGCGTCATGGGCGATCTATGTACGGGTGTTTTCACTCTTTGGCCATTTCATCGGACTTCTAACGCTGATTAATACTTTGATCTTGGTTTATTCGGTTACCAGATTCTCATACGCTCTTCTTTCCAAGAAGACGGCTGCTATTTCTTCTTTTGTTTTGACCATGTCGCCTCTAGTTGCAGGCATGGGAATCACGCTGTGGCACGACATCTTGATGACCGCCGGACTATTGCTTTTGGCTACCTTTTTCACCATTTATCGCCAAGGTGATAACTACTCAAAGAATGATTTCTATTCACTTTTAGTACCCAGCGCAGTTCTACTCTCCTTTAGACCAAATGGCCTACCAACATTTTTAGTATTTGCAGTTTTCTTGCTGATTTTCTCTTATCGCAAAACACTTATTCGCCCACTAGCTTTAGTGTTAGCAATAACCGCAGGTACCACAATCTTTAATTCTTTAGTTGTTATCGGAGAAGATCCAATTAATACCCGCTACGCACAAGAGTGGATGCGCAATGACATCTCTTGTTATGCCGCTAGCCCAGCAGGTGCTGGTTGGGTTGAGCAAAACATGCCTGGTGTTGGCAATACCCAGAGCTGGTCATCATTATCAGCTTGCACATTCTTAAATCAATATAAATTGGTGCCACTTGATCGCGAAAAGTCTTTGGCAGTAGTGCCTGCAGCTTGGCGCAAATTAGCTTTATCTGATCCAGTTTTTATTTTAAAGACACACTTTGATCGTAATTATTATGTTGTGCCACTGCCAATTAATGGGCTACCAAGTATTCCGTTCTTACACAGCACGATTGAGACAGCAGATGCTGGTGTTGCTTGGGCAATGCCTAGTGTTGCCGAGAAAGCACGCGTTGTAATGCGAGTTGGTAATGCGCTCCGACCAATCTTGGCTTATGCCGGCATGTGGCTGTTGTTAGTTCTTGGTGCGTTGGTTTTCCTGAAGCGCAAAGAGTGGTTGCCAACTTTCCTTCTGGGCTTCTCACTTCTAGGCATTCTCTTTGTATTTGCCCCAATTCCAGATGGTAGATACGCACTCTTTGTACTTCTTGCCGGTCAGTTGCTCGTGGTGGGCGCCCTAGTCGATGGTTTCGAACGCCTGCGCAATCGAAATAGAATTACCTCATGAGCCGCCGCCCCGATGGATTGCTTAATCACAATGTTCTTGAAGATGACAAAGGCCCACAAGATGCCTGCGGCGTTTTTGGAGTTTGGGCACCGGGCGAAGAAGTCGCAAAACTAGCGTTTTATGGGCTTTATGCGCTTCAACACCGTGGTCAAGAATCAGCAGGAATTGCCACCTCTGATGGTGAAAGAATTCTTATCTATAAAGATATGGGTTTAGTTTCACAAGTTTTCACTGAATCTGATTTAGCAGTTCTCAAAGGCAGCCTGGCAATTGGTCACTGTCGCTACAGCACAACTGGTTCTAGTACTTGGGTTAACGCGCAACCAACTCTGCGCCCAACTAAATACGGCACCATCGCATTAGCTCACAACGGAAACTTAACTAACACCGGCGATTTAGCAGAGCTAGTTTCAAAGTTAGATCCGACTCCTGCGCGCAATGGTCGAGGTGCAACGACGGATACAGAAATTATGACGGCGTTAATTGCGCTACAGAACGAAAAGAATGTTGAAGCAAGCGCTCTAGCAGTTCTGCCGCTTCTTGAAGGTGCGTTCTCTTTAATTTTTATGGATGAACATACTTTGTATGCCGCGCGTGATCGTCACGGTGTGCGGCCACTTGTTATCGGCAAACTTGAAACTGGTTGGGTAGTTGCATCAGAGACCGCGGCTCTTGACATTGTGGGCGCTGCCTTTGTGAGAGAAGTTGAGCCTGGTGAATTTATTGCAATTGATCAAGATGGTTTGCGTGCTCACCCGTGGGCACCAGCTGAACCAAAAGGCTGTCTCTTTGAATATGTTTATTTGGCTCGCCCAGATACCACTATTGCTGGTCAAGGAATTCATGCAACCCGCGTAAAGATAGGTCAGCAGTTAGCCAAAGAATTCCCAGTTGATGCTGATTTAGTTATTCCGGTCCCTGAGTCCGGCACACCAGCTGCAATTGGTTATGCCAAAGAATCAGGTATTCCATATGGCCTGGGCTTAGTTAAGAACTCCTACGTCGGCCGCACTTTTATTCAACCTTCACAAACAATTCGTCAATTAGGTATTCGCTTAAAGTTAAACCCACTTCGCGAAATCATCGAAGGCAAGCGCATTGTCGTTGTCGATGATTCAATCGTTCGCGGCAATACCCAACGAGCAATCGTGCGCATGTTGCGCGAGGCCGGTGCTGCTGAAATTCACGTAAGAATCAGCTCTCCCCCAGTTAAATGGCCTTGTTTTTATGGCATCGACTTCGCTACCCGTGCTGAGCTAATTGCTAGTGGTTTAGGCGTTGAAGAGATTCGTCGTTCAATCGGTGCTGATTCACTCGGTTATGTTTCAATCGAAGGCTTAGTGCAGGCAACTTCTGTGCCTGATTCAAAACTCTGCACAGCGTGCTTCACTGGCATTTACCCAATTGCGATTCCAACTGATTTATCTGAAGGCAAGATGCGCCTTGAGATAACTGAAGTAAGCAAACCACTTGAATCATTGAATAAAGCAGAGCAAGCGCTGGGTCAGATAAGTGGCTGATTACAAAGACGCCGGCGTTGATATTGATGCAGGCGAGCGCGCAGTTGAATTGATGAAGGCAAGCATTGCTAAAGCTTCACGCCCTGAAGTTATGGGTGGCATTGGCGGTTTTGCAGGGCTATTTGATGCAACTGCACTCACAAAATATAAGCAACCACTTCTTGCGACTTCAACTGATGGTGTTGGCACTAAAACCGAAATTGCTCGAGCATTAGGCAAGTACGACACCATCGGTGAAGATTTAGTTGCC
>Ga0214919_10011812_pt1 | contig 10840 bp, 11 predicted proteins | sample LL1503_MetaG_FD_177994 | JGI IMG/M metagenome (GOLD analysis project Ga0214919, IMG submission 177994) | Freshwater microbial communities from Lake Lanier, Atlanta, Georgia, United States - LL-1503 | ecosystem: Environmental > Aquatic > Freshwater > Lake | place: USA: Georgia | collected...
AAGATTTATTTGCAAACACTAGGGCCCCGTCGTCTAGCGGCCTAGGACTCTGGCTTCTCAAGCCAGCTACGCGGGTTCGAATCCCGTCGGGGCTACGTATGGTTAATTTTGCGCATGTCCTTCCAGCCTTTGTGCTGACCGCTCTTTTACTGGCAATCGTTCCAGGCCAAACCGTTGCCATGATTTTGCGGCAAGCAATCATTGGTGGCACTAAAACTGCATACACAACTCTGCTTGGCACAAGTACCGCATTAATTTTCTGGGGGGCTGCATCTGCAATTGGTTTATCTCAAATCTTTGCCCATTCCCACACAGCGTATACGGTACTTAAATACACAGGAGTTGGATTTTTAACTTTTCTTTCTCTGCAAACTCTTTGGACATTGCGCCATGAATTCGGGAAATTTGACTATGAAGGATCAGCAAAGACTGGTTTAGGTCCAGCATTTCGGTTGGGACTTTTAACTAATCTGACAAATGTTAAAGCAGCAGTGTTTGCCGTGGCATTTATCCCGCAATTTGTGCCTCAAGATTTCACTTTAGGATGGGGAATTTTTCTACTTTCTATTGTGCAAGCCATCACATCTGCATCATGGTATTCATTTCTCATTTCAATAATCGGGAGGGCTACCACTATTTTGGCTAGACCAAAGGTGCGCAGAGGCTTAACTGCATTTTCAGCGTTTGGGATTCTATTTCTAGCAGCAACACTCTTGCTTACTTCACCGCGCTAATACAATAGAATGTATGCATGCGAGTAATTAATACTGAGCAACTTAAAAGCATTCTCGCCGCACTCCCGAGTAATCCTCGAATTATCGCATCAGGTAATTTCTCATCACCTCGGACCCTTCTAAAGGTTGCCGATGTAGTTATTCCAGAGTTTAAACTCCATATGCTCAATGCACACGGAACAGGAATTCCTGATCGCGAAGGAGTTACTTATGAAACAGCATTTGTTGGTCCTGCGATGCGAAATCATCCAAGACTTGAATACATACCGTGCCGCTTATCATTGTTACCGGTATTAATCCGCAATTTTTATCGTCCAGATGTTGTGCTTTTGCATACTTCGCAACCGCGTTTTGACACCGTAAGCCTAGGTACTGAGGTAAACATCTTGCCTCGGGCTATTGAAACGGCACGTGCACATGGTGGACTAGTAATAGCCCAAGCCAATAAGCAGATGCCTTACACCTATGGTGATGCGCAGATTTATGAGAGTGAAATAGATTATTTAGTGGAAGTAGATGAGCCTCTACAAGAAAAACCTCTCACGCCCGTCACTGATATCCAAGCAGAAATCGGCAACCGGATTGCTAGTTTGATTTCAGATAATTCGACATTGCAGTTAGGCATTGGGGGAGTACCTGATGCTGTCCTGATGGCATTGAAAGATCGCAAAGGGCTGCGCATTTGGACTGAGATGTTCTCTGACGGAGTTCTAGAACTTTCAAAAGCAGGTTGTCTTGATGATGAGATTCTAATAACAGCATCATTCATTTTTGGTAGTCAAGAGCTCTATGAGTGGTTGAACTTGAATAAGAAAGTGCGAATGCTGCGGACTGAGAGAACTAATGATCCTTCACAAATTGCACGTCAGGCACAGATGACATCGATAAACAGTGCTCTAGAAGTAGATCTTTTCGATCAAGCAAATGCCAGTCATGTGCGAGGAAAAATCTATAGTGGCTTCGGTGGATCAACAGATTTTATTGTTGGTGCCCTGCATAGCCGTGGAGGTCAATCTTTTGTTGCACTACCTTCTTGGCATCCCAAGGCTAATCTTTCAACAATTGTCCCTAGGCTTCAAAGCAATATCACGCATTTTCAACACTCTTACGTGGTCACCGAACAAGGAGTTGCTGCTTGCTTTGGTCACTCACAAAATGATCAAGCCATAAATATTATTCACAATGCTGCTCACCCAAGTGTGAGAGAAGAGTTAATTTCCAAAGCTGGGGAATTCGGACTGCTTTAACCGGCCAGTTCCATCGGCCAAGAATCAGTAGGTGAATCACTTAAAGGTAGATTCTTGCCATCTTTAGTTATGACTTTTACATAGGTAAGTGTGGGCTTTCCATTAATTATCTTGGATTTGCTCAACTCAATGGTGACATTGGCATAATGTTGCTTACCCTCAACGCAGCTCGGTGAACAATCATTAATTTGATAGGTGCCTTCGCCTGTTGCGCCGTCAGTATTCCAAGAATTCCACTTAATTGCACCGATTCCAACACCAGCATCTGCGCAGAATTTGATGATTGTTGTGGGCTTATAGTCTTGAATCCCGCAATTTGTTACATACACCTGAGATGTGACGGCGCGATGTATGAATGTGTAACCTCCATAACTAAGTCCAACTACTGTTGCAAGCAGGACGATCCAGCCTTTTGAGGATCGATAGTGTCGAAAATTCTTCATGATTAGGATTTACTAGCCCAGCGCAGTAATGGCTCGGCATCATGAGGCATGTGATGTGCAATCCAGAGCGCTCCATCTAAATTATCACCACGTGCACTTACGAACTTGGCTTCAGTAAGTGAATGAGAAATATTGCTCTGTATGGCGCTCACGTACGCAGAATTCTTAGATGGACCACCTTGAATTGCAATCTCTGGCGAATCCTCTAGAGATCCACCAGCACCTAACCATGTTGCAATAACCGTCTGGGCTAATAACGCTGCTCCTTCGTTGCGAATTGCAATTGCAGTGGGGCTTCCAGCATCTGCTGCGGCAAGAAGAACCTGTGCTGATTTGATTGCAAGAGTAGAAGCATCGGATGCATTCTTCACCTTAAGTGCATCAAATGCAGCGACTTGCTCCTTAAATGCATTGAGTAAAACTTGATCATTCCCACGGCCTTGGCGAACTCCTAATGCTCTCGTAAGTCCCAATTTTCCCAGCCAAAAACCGCCACCTTCATCACCAAAGGTGCTGCCTAGTCCATCGCGATGTGCAAAGTGCGAATTCTTTCCACCTACACTCACAACGCCGCCACCAATTGAGAGCACTACGCCGTTACTGCCACCAAGAGCACCAACAAATCCAGCTAAGCCATCGTCAATTAGCGCAACTTTTGTTGTTCCAAAGAACTCATTACATAGCCTAAGAAAGGGTTGTGGATCACTAACGTCACCATTAAAGCCTGTGCAGGCAAGAGCTGCGATATCTAGATGAGTTTTAGGCAGTTGTTGAAATATCGCCCGAAGAGAATCAATAACTGACTCACCGTTGAGTTTGCCTCGATTTGAATCAATCTGCTTACCATCAATTCGCACTCTGGAGCCAGACTGGCCTAAATCGACTATGAGTGTCATGGATTCAATAATAGTGGAAGAGGTATGGGAAGATAACCCTATGAAGCAACTAGGCGCGATTATGTCATCGGAGATTGCGCAGACTCCACAAGTCTTTTCAGCAATTCTGAATAATCCCAACGCTTTCAATTCAGTTAAAGATGTACTGACTGAGCAAAAGATTCAATCTGTTTTAATCCTAGCTAGAGGAACTTCTGATAATGCAGCACATTATTTGAAGTACTTAATTGAGACTCAGATTGGCTTACCTGTTGGTTTAACTTCACCTTCCTCCGTCACTGTTTATAAATCAGAACTCAAATATAAGAACACTCTTGTCATTGCTATTAGCCAGAGTGGGCAATCTCCTGATCTAGTTCATTTTGCAACTGCTGCGCGTGAAGCTAGCGCCTACATCATTTCCATGACTAACGATGACTCATCACCACTTGCCAAGATCGCGCACAATCATTTTTCTCTAATGGCCGGTCCAGAGCTTGCCGTGGCAGCAACTAAGTCTTATAACGCGCAGCTTCTCGTTTCCTACCTCCTTGTATGTGCTTGGACTAGCAAAGAAGTACATGGAGTAAAGATTGTTGAAGAGGCAAAACGCATTGCATCTGACTCTGATCTTGTGGCAAAGGCAGTTGTGAATACAACTCGAGCCCATGAAATTGTGATTTTAGGTCGCGGCTTTGCCTATCCCAATGCCCGGGAAGCAGCGCTGAAGATTCAAGAGACTTGCAAAATCTCAGTTCAAGGTCTTTCAACTGCTGATTATCTCCATGGTCCAATTTCAGCGCTTACGGCTGATACTCAAGTTTTTATCGTTGCCCCAAAACATATGCCTGCCGAATCAATCGTTGAAGCAACAACAAAGATTCGAAAGACTTCTCCACGCATTTTCTGGATTGGAAATGGCGGAACCCCAACTGGAAGTGACATTATTTTGGCTGGTTCGAACTGTGATGATGAAATTACCTCAACGCTAGTTGATGCCATGGTTTTACAACGCTTTGCTTTGGAATTTGCTGTTGCTTCTGGCTTTGATCCAGATGCACCAGAAGGTTTATCTAAGGTGACCCTTACTCACTAATTAAAGTAATGCTGCTGTTGCTTGAGTTATAGCTCAGCAAATCTGCACGCATACCAACTGCAATCTCGCCGCGATCTTTAAACCCTAATCGCTTGGCAGCCCGTGTGGATGTCGCAGCTACTGCTTCTTTGACTGATAAACCTAGAGAATTAACAGCATTAATGAAGACTGTATCCATGGTTAACGTGCTTCCGGCAAGAGCGCCATTGCTTTGAAGCCGTGCCACACCTTCTTTAACAACTACAGGTAGTTTTCCAATTGAGTATGTGCCATCGATAGAACCAGCCGCTGCCATTGCATCAGTTATAAATATGATGCGTGAACCAAGGGCTGTGTAGATTTCACGGGCTGTGGCAATTGGGATGTGATGACCATCAATAATGAGCTCCACCGATAATCTCTCATCAGCAACAACAAATGAAGCAAATGAGCCTTCGGTTAAGGATTTATCCATTCCATTCATAAAGTGTGTAACAACACTGGCACCGGCATTTGTGCCTGCGGCAGCATCAATAAATCCACCATCGCTATGACCAATTGCAACAGTTATTCCGGAAGCAGATAGATATTTAATTGCCTCAATAGCACCTGGTAGCTCCGGAGCAATGGTGATCATCTTTATTGCACCATCAGCCAACTCAAGTAGCTCTTTTATTTCTGCTAGATCAGGAGTTACTAGTACTTTAGGATCATGAGCCCCGCATCTAGCGTGTGAAAGATAGGGACCCTCTAGGTGAATGCCAACAATCTGTCCGCTCTTATACAGTGGTTTGAGGCGCACAATCTGCTCTTTAAGAGTTTGAATTGGTTCACTCACTAATGATGCCAATAGTGATGTTGTGCCATGTCCCCGGTGAGTTTGGATAACAGAGTGAATTTCACCAACGGAAAGAGCGGAGAAGTATTTTCCACCACCACCATGGCAGTGGATGTCAATAAAGCCAGGGATTAATGTTCCGTCAATGATCTGATCAGGGGATGAGTGCATACCCTGATTAACCGAGCGAATCAGATTGTCAGATACTTCAACCCACGTATCGCCAACTAGGGCTCCAGCAACTACTGCCGAATGGGCTTGAATAATCACGATCTAACCGACTAGATCGCGGTTGCGCTTAATTTCACGATCATGTTTACACGGCATATCTAAATGCTTGTCATAACATGGATCACAGAGCAATACGAGTTGATGGCACTGTGGCTTTTGGCAGTTTCTAAACTCCTTTGTTGCACCACCACAGTGGGCGCATGTGCCAATCAACTTAGTGTGGTCGCTGAAATCAATAGTGAGACGATCATCAAAAGTGTAGAGAGAACCTTCCCAGAGACCATCATCACCAAAAGCATTCCCATAGCGAACGATTCCGCCCTTAATTTGATAGACCTCTTTAAATCCACGGTTTTTCATCACCACTGAAAGAATTTCACAGCGGATTCCACCTGTGCAGTACGTAACGACTGGCTTTTCCTTCATGTGGTCGTACTTACCGCTTTCAATCTCTTTCACAAAATCATGAGATGTGGTCACATCTGGCACGATGGCATCTTTAAACTTTCCCACCTTGGCTTCGAAAGCATTACGGCCATCAAAGAAAACTACCTCATCCCCGCGCTCTTCAACTAGTTTATTGACTTCTTCAGGACGCAGATGTACTCCACCACCAATGACACCATTTTCATCGACTTTGATCTCACCAGGATTACCAAAGGCGACCAGCTCATCTTTGACTTTTATCTTGAGCCTTGGAAAATCACTGCCCGTACCTTCAGACCATTTGAAATCAATCTTCTTAAAGCCTGGATATTGTCGGGTGGCTTTGATGTATTTCTTTACATCATTCATATGTCCACCAAGAGTGCCATTAATTCCATGGGGAGAAATAAGAATGCGCCCCTTGATATTGAGGGATTCACACAAAGTTTTCTGCCACAGCTTTACTGCCTCTGGATCGGCGATCGGTGCAAAGCCGTAGTAGAGAATGACTTTATTAAAATTCATGCAACTACGCCCTTTCTGCTAAAAGTAAATCAACTAATTGGTATGGCTCAAAAGATTGGGGCCACAGTGGGTTTTTTCGACCAACACCATGGGCGACAACAAATGAGGCACGTTCTTTAGCACTATCTCCGCCATGTCCGCCTTCATCAATATGGCCATGATCTGTCGTCACAACAATTAACCATGGTTCTTCTTGACTAGCTCGGGCCTGTACTGCTTGAAGTAAATTATCCAAGTAAGCATCAATTCGCGCAATTGCGCCCCTATATTCATCGCCAATTGAGCCAAAAGCATGACCAGCTTCATCAACACCACAAAAGTAAACAAAGGAAACATCAGGTCCATGGTGGGAAATCGCATACTGAGCTGCTGCAGCAATCTCAGCATCTACGTGGGTATATCCATATGTTTCACCATCTCTAACTAATACACGATGGCGCAGAGCTTTTGCTTGTTCACGTCGTTCGTGAATTATCGGTCCATGACCTATGGGATCAACCAATGGTGGCCACCCTGCTGCAGCAAATGTTGTCGTGCTTTGATCTTGATAATAGGCACGAGATAAAAGATCTGGATGGTGAAGAAGTTTGTGTCCAGTGAAAGAGTTATCAAATACTCCATGCTGTGAGTGTTTTGCGCCAGTGAGAATCGTTGACCAACTAGGCCCAGACCAGGTTGGAGGCTCGATTGTTATTGGTGTGAAAAATCCTTTTTCTTTTAACGCCACCAATGTGGGAGCGTTTTCAAGGCCGGTATCTAAATTCAGTCCATCAATACCAATGAGAAGGATTTTACTTTTCATTTAAACAATTGCAGATGAAATTGACTTGGTATGAGCTGGGGATGAACCACAGCAAGAGCCAACAATATTGACGCCAAGATCCTTCATCTCCTTGGCATACCGTGCCATTTCTTCTGGCGTGCCATCATAAATAAAGACATCACCTTGAAGTTTTGGAAGTCCGGCATTTGATTGTGTAATAACAAAAACACCTTCAGGACGGGCTTCTACTAACTCCTTAGCTATTTGTGACATTTCATCGGTTCCACGGCCGCAGTTAGCTCCAACGATACGCACACCTAGCGCAGCTAAATGTTTGATAGCCATTGCTGGCTTTACGCCCATCATTGTTCGAAGATTTGTATCAAAACTCATCGTCACAATTATTGGCATGCCAGGTGCAACTTCCTGGGCTGCAGAAACTGCTGCTTCAACTTCGCTAAGATCTGACATAGTTTCTATAAGAATTGCATCCACGCCACCTGCAACCAGTGCGCTGATTTGTGCTGCAAATAAAGCCTTACCTGATTCAAGTGTAAGAGTTCCCATAGGCTCCATTAATTCACCCGATGGCCCGATATCTCCCATAACAAAACACCCAGGATGGCGATCAGCAACCTTGCGTGCAATTGCCGCTCCTGCTTTATTGAGCTCAGCGAGTCGATCTTCAAGTCCGTGCATGGCAAGACGGCCAGCAGTTCCACCAAATGTATTAGTAGTAATGAAATTAGCACCAGCTGCAGCATAGGCTTCCAAAACAGATTCGATTACCTCTGGCTTTTCAACATTCCATAGTTCGGGGGCACCGCCATCAGTAAGGCCACGCTCTTGTAACATAGTTCCCATCGCTCCATCAGAAACCAGGGTTGCCTTTTCTAACGCATCATAAATCGCAGACATTATTTCTCTCCTAAGGAATCTAATAGCGCAGAGATTTTCTCTTCACTGAATTCTTTTTCAAGGCCTTCAACTATTCGTGCAGCAACACCGTCAGGTGTTCCATCTGTTGCAACCCAAGGATCTCTATTCCAGCCCGCGGTATATGCATCTGCATCAATCTCACCTAGGCGCATCGCTGCCTCATCGATAGCTTCTTGGAAACGAGAAGCCAACATGATTTTGATTGTTGTTTCTCCAGAGCGGGCAACAACCATGGATGGAATTTCTCGCCAGCGCATGATTTGGTATTCACTCATGTGGCAATTCTATACTCTGACTTCCTAGGCTTTACCTCGTATTTGCAGTAACCTTGAACGCATGATTGATCTCAATTCAGTTGATTTATGGCAGCAAGCCGGGGTAGTTATCGATGCAGTCATCGCCGCGGTGCTTGGCTCACTTATTGGTTGGGAGCGCGATCGAGCTGGTAAATCTGCAGGGCCCAGAACTATGGCCCTGGTGTGTGCATCAGCAGCTGTCATTGTGGCAATAGGAGCTGTTATAGATATTGCAGCTCAATATGGTGACCCAACACGTGCTATGCATGCAGTAATAACAGGTATCGGCTTCCTGGGGGCTGGACTTATTTTTACAAATACTCGCGCCGGATCATCGGGAATTGGCGGAGTCACTACTGCTGCAACTGTGTTTGCAACAGCAGCAGTGGGTGTTGCAGTTGGACTTGGATTTCAAATGGCAGGTGCGGGTTTGACTCTCATTATCTTAATTATTTTGCGATCAACTCAGGTGATTGAGAAAACAACAAACCGCCACGATTAGCGCTTATTAATCTTTAAGACCACATTTCGATCCGTAGCTCTACCTAACCACCAATCAATTCCATGCTTTGCACCAAGTTCAGGACGCTTCTGCCACACATTTGCGCTAATTGTTCGAGAGAGTGCAGCAATTTCTAGGGGAGTAATGGCAGCGCCATAGTCAATTCCAGCAGCATGGTCAATAACAGTTAAACCCAAGTAATAATCTCCAGATTCATCGGTGACTATTTCAACTGTGCGAGATTGTTGTGGCCAATCAGCATGAGATGCAGTTTCTATCTGCCAGAAACCATTAACTTCTTCCACATCGCCAATCCACTCAACATGGTGTCGGTGTTCATGCCCGGCAAGCCAGGCAATGACTTTTGGATATTTCAGTAACATGTGGCGAATTTCATCTACACAAACACGGCGTCCAGTTGGTGCAAAGTCATTAAACATTTTGCTCAAAGGGTGATGAGAGGCTAAAACAACGGGTATACCAGATTCAGCTACTTCTTTTTCCAGCCATTGGAACTGCTCTTCGTCGATTGAGCCTTGCCAACCACCGTATTGATTAACACTATCTATCACAATTAATTTCACGGCTTGAATATAGGTTGAGTAATACATCGTCTTAGTGCGGGCATTTTCTTCGGTAAATCCATGACCACGTGGTAACCCTGGAGAATCAAGGTGTAGTTGTGCATATTCGCCCCGCTCTATTGCTCGTCGCTGCACATCTGCAGCGACTTCAATAAATGGGGCATCATCTGCGGGAGGATATCCAGCTGGGCCAACTTCCCTAAACTGCATTAATACCTCAAAGAGATTTGTCGTTGATGGCAAACCTATATACCGCTTACCGCCGACCATTTCCTTATTGACAGCATCCGTTGGTGCAACGGTTCCTTGCAAAAGTCCATCGTGATTTCCGTGAACGGCAAACCAAGGAAAATTTAATCCCGTTGCCTTAAATGGTGCGCGACAAGTGTTTAAAAGATTAGCAACAATGGGGAATCCATATTTTGCCCGGGGAAGATCATCTTCTTTGCCCACCGGTGTTCCATGTGGGTGCCAATACCGAACGTCATAGTGTTGGGCCTCATCATCAATTACACCTTCGTAATGAGAAAAATCTCCTGAATCAGGACGTATCTCTAAACCATCTAGAAGTGCCAAGTACCAGTCGACTTCGTTTTTTTGTGCATTATCTGTTGTATCACCGGTAATAATTGCGCCTGCAATTTCATGTCCTGAAAGTGGTCCCTTTGTAATTGAGTTGAGGGACTGCACCATAGATTCAACAACATGGGGAGAGAGCATGGAATGTGCACGGTATGTGCCAATGGTTCCAACTTGTTCACGAATGGGGCTATCCGGATCGGCATTGCGATCTAAATATTCAGGGCGAGTGGGTGATTGCGCATCACAGACATGAAGGTCGGAAAGATGGTGAAGCAATAAAACAGGAGTGCTAGTGCTGGGAAATGCATGCCCACAATGTGCCTCTGATGGCACCTTGACAAGGTTGCGCCAGCCCAACTCGTTTGCTTCACCACGCGCAAATGCCATAGTCAGTATCCTAGCCAAATGGAATCCAAAGCCGGAAGCATCATCGTCTTAAGTGGCGGCACCAGCTCTCGCTTTGGGGCAGATAAATCCCAAGCGATTTTGGGTCACCAGGTGTTGATTCATCACATTCTTACAAGCATTCCTCAAGAATTTGAAATTATCATCGTGGGAGCAGATCCATTATTTGATGGTGCTTCTTATCGTTGTGTCCAAGAAAATCCAGTTGGTGGTGGCCCAGTAGCGGGCATCGCTGCTGCTTTGGAATTCTGCGAGAGTGAGATTGTTGGTGTTCTAGCCACCGATATGCCATTTGCAGGTGCTCATATGATTCATTTGTTAAGTGCAATGACATCACACGATGATGCGATTATGTATGTTGATTCACAGGGTTAC
>Ga0214919_10011813_pt1 | contig 10839 bp, 6 predicted proteins | sample LL1503_MetaG_FD_177994 | JGI IMG/M metagenome (GOLD analysis project Ga0214919, IMG submission 177994) | Freshwater microbial communities from Lake Lanier, Atlanta, Georgia, United States - LL-1503 | ecosystem: Environmental > Aquatic > Freshwater > Lake | place: USA: Georgia | collected 2015-03-15
AAACACACAGGACTCTTTCTTACTCGATTTTAATATACCTGCTTGGAATCCTGATCAGTTTACTACTGTTTGGAAAACTGTTTGGTATGTTTTGGGTTATACACCTACTATCAACGATACTAATTTTCATTTAGGTTTGATAAAATTAGACAGCGCAGTTTATTTTACTTCAGGTTTTCGTTTCCGATTTCATAATTATGCTTCTCAATGTGGGAGTAACGACCATTGGCACTTAGACGAAATTTTTTTGAAAGATGATCGCAACTTCAATGATACGCTCAGTTTAGATGTTGGATTTGTTTATCCTCCAACTTCAGGTCTTACTGATTTTTGGTCCGTTCCTCATACGCATTACAAAGCTTCTATGATGGCATCAAATTTCAATGTTCAAATTCGCAATAATGATATCACTGCTAGAAATATTACTTATTGGTATTATGTTTTTGATGAATCCAATAATCTTCTCGCCCCAACACCATACCCAAATTTAACTGGGGCAGTAGATATTTGTCCTACTTACTTTTCAGCAGGTTATATGAGTAGTGCGCCATTAACACATCCTCCTATTAATTATGGTTACGATCAGACGATAGTGAATGCTGATAGTACAACTTATGTAATGAAGCATGTTTTGAAGGAGAATGCGACCACTTTTGATACCTGTGCTACCATTCAAAAATTTTATAATTATTATGCGTATGATGATGGAAGTGCAGAGGTTGGTTATGGTTTGTATGGCCAATATTCTCAATTAGCTTATAAATTTACAATGCCACTTGGGATGACTGATACATTGAAAGCAATTCAAATGTATTTTTTACCTGTGCAAGATATTACAAATCTTCAACAACGAACTTTTAGTTTGACTGTTTGGAGTGACCAAGGAAATGAGCCGGGAACTATTCTTTATTCTCAAGATACCCAGAGTCCTGAATTTAATTTTGAAACTCCAAATCGTTTTGTTTCCTATGGAATAGATAGTGGAACGGTCGTTCTTTCAGGAGGACAAACTTATTACATAGGTTGGGTGCAACAAGCCATCGATCGATTGTATGTTGGCTTTGATTACAATACGGATCATCATGATAAAATTTATTATAATACAAGTGGAAATTGGAATCAATCCATCTTCAGCGGTTCATTAATGATTCGTCCTGTATTTGCTGATCAATACGATGCAAGCGGAGTAGTTGAACAACGTCCTACGACTTCAATTTCTATATTTCCAAATCCTGCACATGATTTAGTTTATATTTCTGGATTAGAAAATTGGGCTGCGAAATTTACTGTTTCAGTTTTTGATATTGCAGGAAGAATTGTGCTTCCAACACAAACTATTTCTGAAAATGCATCCATTGATATTTCGTCGCTTAAAAACGGAATTTATTTATTTAAGATAATAGACCAGGACGGAATTGAGATTGGTGTACAACGATTAGCTGTCGCTAATTAGTTATGAGAATTCAAAAAAAAAGGATGAAAATTTTCCATCCTTTTTTTAGTTTAAGATTTATATTTATTTCTTTTCCTCTTCCTTTACCTCTTCAAAATCCACATCAGTTACTTCTGCGTCTTTGCCTTTTTGTTCTGGATTTGGAGTTTCTTCATTAGATGGATTTGCACCTTCTGCACCTTTCATAGCTTCATACATTCCTTGTACTACAGTCTGTAATTTCTCCAGTCCAGAGTCAATAGCAGGAATGTTTTTATCAGCATGTGCTTTTTTCAATTCAGCAAGGGCTTCTTCAATAGGAGCTTTTTTGTCGGCAGGTAGTTTATCTCCGTATTCTTTTAGCTGTTTTTCAGTTTGAAAAATTAATCCATCAGCCTGATTTATTTTTTCCACTTCTTCTTTTAATTTTTTATCTGACTCTGCATTTATTTCAGCTTCACGTTTCATTTTTTCTATTTCATCTTTCGATAATCCGCTAGAAGCTTCGATCCGAATATTTTGTGATTTACCAGTATTCTTATCTTTTGCGCTTACATTTAAAATACCATTTGCATCAACGTCGAAGGTTACCTCTACTTGTGGAACACCACGTGGAGCTGATGGAATTCCATCAAGAACAAATCGACCAAGTGTTCGGTTATCTTTTGCCATCGGACGCTCTCCTTGTAGGATATGAATTTCTACAGATGGTTGATTATCGGAAGCGGTTGAAAATGTTTCTGATTTTTTTGTAGGAATGGTTGTATTTGCCTCTATCAGCTTTGTACATACGCCACCATATGTTTCGATACCCATTGACAAAGGTGTTACATCAAGTAATAATACATCCTTTACCTCGCCTGTTAAAACTCCGCCTTGAATTGCCGCTCCTAAAGCCACAACTTCATCTGGATTTACACCTTTGGAAGGCGCTTTGCCAAAAAATTTCTGTACTGCATCAACAATAGCTGGAATACGTGTCGATCCACCAACTAAAATAACTTCGTTGATGTCATTCACAGAATACCCGGAGTTTTTAAGAGCAGTTTTGCATGGCTCAATTGTACGTTTTATTAAATCATCAACCAACTGCTCAAATTTTGCTCGTGTTAGCGTCCGCACAAGATGTTTTGGAATTCCATCGACAGGCATGATGTATGGCAAGTTAATTTCTGTAGTTGCCGTACTCGAAAGTTCAATTTTCGCTTTTTCAGCACCTTCTTTCAAGCGTTGTAACGCCATTGGATCTTTTGAAAGGTCAAGTCCGTTTTCTGATTTGAATTCAGCCACTAACCAATTAATAATTTTTTGATCAAAATCGTCGCCGCCAAGGTGTGTATCTCCGTCTGTTGATTTCACTTCAAATACGCCGTCGCCTAATTCAAGAACAGAAACGTCGTGCGTACCACCACCACAATCAAACACCACAATTTTCATTTCCTGATTTTTTTTGTCAAGACCGTAAGCTAATGCGGCAGCTGTTGGTTCATTAATGATTCTTCGAACTTTTAATCCAGCAATTTCACCCGCTTCTTTGGTGGCCTGGCGTTGCGCGTCATTAAAATATGCAGGCACCGTAATAACAGCTTCGCTTACTTCCATCCCTAAATAATCTTCTGCAGTTTTCTTCATTTTCTGAAGGATGATAGCTGATATTTCCTGTGGGGAATATTTGCGATCGTCTATCTGAACTCGTGGTGTGTTGTTATCACCTTTTACAACTTTATAAGGTACGCGACTAACTTCATCTTTTATCTCTTCAAAAATATGTCCCATAAAACGCTTAATTGAATAAATCGTTTTTGTAGGATTAGTAATTGCCTGTCGTTTTGCAGGTTCTCCAACTTTTCTTTCGCCGTTCTCTACGAATGCTACTATAGAAGGTGTTGTACGATGCCCTTCTGAATTTGGAATAACAACGGGCTCGTTGCCTTCCATTACCGATACACAGGAGTTAGTTGTTCCTAAGTCGATTCCAATGATTTTACCCATAAAAGTATTTGTTAATTATATTTAGTTATCCCCCTAAGTCAATTGGTATGCCAAGGGTCAATTGGCAGATTTAAGCGTCATCATTTCATTATTTAAGCTGTAATTAATGACAAAACGGCACTTTTTTTCAAAATGTCGTTTCATATTAGGAGCTAATTAGTTATTGACAACCAGGGGGAAGATCAAGGATATTAGTAATCGTTTCATTGCGATCGAGGAACTGCAGGTGACAGGAATATTGTCCTTTTGAAAGTGTGTCTTCAGTTTGTGGAGTGATCGTTAAATTAGTTTTGACTTTTTGATACCTGCAAGAAAACACACCAAGCCCATTGTTGATGTTTGTATAAAGCGGTCTTTCTTGCACTAATGAATTTGACGGACTGTTGACTGCCATAAATGTTTGAAGTGCTTCACCACCGGCATAAACAATAAATTCAAGGTAATCAGATTCTCTAGCACTCACGTTGGGGTCATTTGATAAAACGGTTGCCAGGTATTTGTAAAAAGCATTTGGGTCAAATGAAATACCGTGGGCTGTATTTGCAGAAATAGAATCAGTTTCAATACTAGAAATAGTCCATTCAGGTGCAACTTTAAAAGTAATGTTATTACTTAAGTCCCGCTCCTTATAGTGAAATTTGCAGCTTACTTGGTAAATGCGTGCGTTTGGTGTTCCAGCCCATTGTACGTCTATCATTGTGGTAGGGCTAATTTTTATTAAACTTAATGTTGGACCGGATGGCCTGGTGATATTAAAATCTTTTATGATTGTAGTTGTTGCATCTACAACATTCCCTGAGTTCACATTTGTGATGATAAGCTTGAAACTATGTGTTGCATTTATTACAGGTGTATTCATTGAATAAAGAACATAGTTTGGAGCGTAAAAAATTCCCGGTTCTTTATTGGGTATTGTATCAGGACTCAATTGAAAATAATTAACAACAACACCGTTTTGGTCCATCTCCTGCATCCAAACATCCAATTGATTGATGTAATAAATGGAATCATAATTTTGAGCCATTGAAAGCGCATTGTCAGGTCCTAAAAATGCCTTTTCTATTCTTACATATTGCTTGGGTTGCGATTGGTCGAACAAACAGTAAACGACTGTAGTTTCTTTCCAATTGTCGAGCATATCAAGTTCGGTACTGCAGGTGCAGAAAAGAAATACAATGGAACTAAATAATACTATTTTTTTCATCAGATTTCCGTTGTGCGGTCCAAAGGACTTCTCCGGAGAGGACGTGTAAATTGTGGCGCAAAGATACCAATTTTTATCGCTGAATTTAAAGGGATCTTTGTGCGGGCAAATCCGGCTTTTAAATGGTTGACTTAATTAGATTAGCGGCAATTTTGGAAGTTTTAAAAAAAATTAATTCAATTCTGAACAATAGATTCTTCATTTTTTGTGAAGTAATTCAAAGCTATTTTGTTTATGTCGATTTAAGTTTTAAATTAGCTGTTAAATAGAGTTCAAAAAGTGTTGAAGGAATAATTTTTAACTCATGAAAAAGTTTATAATATTCTATATTCTTCTTCCACTTTGTTTTTTTGGGGGATCTAAGATTGCGATATCACAAAATTCTGATACTGCTTTATGGAGTCCAAATGGTTCTGTAAATGCTTTACTATTACGAGATAGTATATTGTATGTTGGTGGCGACTTCAATCAAGTAAGTCCTGTTGTAGGTCATTTTGTTGCACTCGATTCAACGAGCGCGGTTGTTTCAACTCCTTTTCCATTTGTAAATGGTAGAATTAATTGCATCGTCAGGGATTCCAGTGGATTTGTTTATGTGGGTGGAAAATTTTCACAGGTTGGTAGTTATTTACGTAGCAGTCTTTTCCGTTTGACACCCCAAGGAAATTTTGATGCTAATTTTAATTATGATTCGAATGATGAAATTTTTGCAATGGCATTTTATGGAGACACACTTTTTATTGGAGGAAATTTTACCTTATTCAATGGAAATGTGCGTGGGCATGGAGCGGCAATAGCATTATTGCTGGATTCGATTACTCTTGTTCCTTATGATTCTTTGCTTGAATTTGATCCATTATCCGATGGGCCCATTTATACAATTTGTCCTGATATCTTGGGTCATTGCTTGTTAGTTGGTGGTGATTTTATGTTTATCGGCGGCGGAAATATTGCCTACCTCTGCAAATTAAATACTAATGGTGGTTATGTAGGTGACTGGGGGCCCTGGCATTTAACTCCTCAGGTTTTCGGTCCGGTTCGATCGATTGCAGTGCACCGAGATAAAATTTACCTGGCAGGAGATTTTAATTCCTTTGCATCCACATTACGTAAGGGAATTGGTGTTATTGACATGGCCGGGAATTTACTTACGCTTGATGTGCCCACAGGAAATACATACAATGCAGCCATGAATGGTTATGTTCGTGACATCAATTTTATTGGCGACAAATTATATATCGGTGGAAATTTTTCGCTCTCTCATGGAATTTTAAGAAAGAACCTCGCTTGTTTGGATACTTTCCTAAATCTTCTTCCTTGGAATCCTTCTGCTGACGGTAGGGTTTATTGCCTTGAACCCTGGGATTCAACAGTAGTTTGTATTGGTGGAGAATTCCACATAGTAGGAATCGATACTTGTTATTATGCTGCCTTAGTTGATTTGGATTCGTTGGGAACTGTTCATCATTGGAATCCTAAATTTGATGCTGCTGTTTATTCGATGTTGCCCGAAATTAATACCAGTAGGGTATGGGCAGGAGGAGATTTTAGGGGAGCAGGCGGAATTTTATGTAATAATCTTGTTGCAATTAATATTAATACAAAGGCACCGAATAGTTGGCGTCCCAATGTAAATAATCCTGTTACAGCCTTTTATGCTGACAGCTCAACACTTTTTTTAGCAGGCAGTTTTTCCCAAATAAATTTAAATCCAAGAAACAGATTAGCATCGATTGATTTTTTAACCCATTCCTTGACTGCGTTTAATCCGGGCGTAAATGGTGCAGTACGAACAATGACTGAAGCAAATTCACAATTATTTTTAGGCGGAAATTTTTCAATTGTTGGCGGAATAGCGCGCGATAATTTGGCATCCGTTCATATTAATTCAGGGATTACATCAACATGGAATCCGAGTTGTGCTGGAACTGTAAATAAAATTATTGTTGATCATAATTGGGTTTATGCAGCTGGTTTTTTTTCACAAACAGGTGGTCAGTTCAGAGATAACCTAGCACGATTAAGTTTGACAAGTGGCGTTGCTGATTGGACATGGACATGTAATACGGACAATGGAATTTATGATATGGATTTATACAATGGCAAACTTATCATTGGTGGATGGTTTCAGCATGTTGCAGGACAGCCACGAGCGTATGCTGCTTCGGTGGATACGATTTTTGGAAATGTATCATCATTTAATCCACTCTTCAATAATTACATTAATAAATTTGAGAGGTACAATCAGGATTTATTTATTGCAGGAGCGTTTTCAATGGTTGCAGGAAATACGCTGCGTCCCAAACTGTGCAATTTTGATTTAGTCAACGGACAGTTTGATTCCTGGAATCCGATTCCAGATGCTGCTCCTGTTGCAATGCAGGCAAATCAGAATAGTTTATACATAGGAGGTTCTTTTCAAAATTCAGGTTGGCATTATCACCCGAATCTTGCAGCTATTAATATAAATTGGGCAACGGGAATTCCAATAACTAATTTTGAGCAGAAAATTGAAATGAAAATTTTTCCGAATCCTACGAGTGATGTTGTTACTGTTTTTCTGAAGTCAAATTTTGGTAGCGAAATTACCTTGCAAGTATTTGATGTAAATGGAAATGTTGTGAAAGAAGGAAATGTGGTAAATCGCAATTCTTTATTTTCGCTAAATCTCTCCGCATTATTACCAGGGCTTTATGTAATTAAAGTTGTGGATGAAGTCGGAAATAGTTGTTCAGGAAGAATAATTAAAAACTGATTCAATCTTGGATTTTTATCTTACGAAATTTAAATCGTAGGTAATCGGATTAGTTCTCAATTGATACCGTGTGTCAGCATCAAGCGAATAACCTAGAACCGTTGTTGTTGCGCGTGAGGAGAATATGCCATATCCATTATTAATATTTGAAAAGGAGGGAATGGAAGTATTTGAATTATTATTAGCATCTTCCACATCGATGTAGGTAGCGAGATCCTGCGCAGCTCCAATAAAAATAAAATCAAGTTTTCCTGCAATTCTCCTTACAAAAAGATTGGTCGGTATTTTATCTCCAGCCATTTTAATAAAAAAATCTCTTCTAATTTTATTTGCCATACTTTGGTTTCCAATGGCTGAAGGTGCGTCTACGTTAGCAATATCCCAATCTACATAGTGCTCAGAAACTTGTGTGGTATCATTTGTAAATTGCTCCGTATAATGAAAGCGGACTTTAAAGTAATACCTTAATCCAAATGCTCCTGAATTCCATTTGAAAGTAATGATAGTGTTGTCGCTAAGATTGAGTGGTGTATTAATATTGGCTGGAGAAGTCATCTCAATATCTTGCACGATTGGAGTTTCGGAATAAATAAAAGTTCCTTTTATCAAATCTTGAACTTTTAATTTATAGGTACTTCCATCTCTCAACACAGGAAATCGTCCTCTATAAATAACTAAATATGGATTTTGAAAAATTCCCGGTTCGCGGGGAATTGTTGTGTCTGGACTAAGAAAATAATTTTGATACTGTATTCCGTTTTTCCATTCTTCAATCGTCGCTTGAATTTGTCCGATAGGGAATCCAATTGAATCAGGATTTTGTGCCATTACCAATGCGCTACCTTCGCCAAGAAAAACTTTAGAAACTCGGACGTAGTGAACGGTATCTGCAGGATCTAAAATTCCATAACAAACGATTGCATCATGATAATTATCGAGGAGATTTATTTCGTTTTTGCAGGCTGCAAAATTTATCACTAGTGCAGTAAGTAAGCTGAAACCCAAAAAACGCATTAGATTTTTAGAATTGAAAATTAATTTTTGAGATTTAAAGATAGTTAATTTATCCTATATCTTCTGCAAGTTGGTTTTGGTTAATAAAAAAACCTACCAATACTTTTACAGTTTCTTTCCAATTGTCGAGCATATCAAGTTCGGTACTGCAGGTGCAGAAAAGAAATACAAGAGAACTAAATATCAAAACTTTTTTCATGTGATTGTTTTGTCCTTATAAATTCTAGTTAAATTTATATCTCTTGTTGGAGCAATTACTATCGGAACTTTTTCAACTACAACTGAACTTGTATCCAAACCGAAAGCACTTTCTTCTGATTGACTGAAATGTTTCAGGAAGCCGTAAATATCCAGAACAATTTTTTCTCCGAATGGAAATTCGTTATCGTACGACAAATGTTTTTCAATAACAACGAAACGGAAATCGCCGATTACATTCTGACGCGATAGGGATTCATAACGACTGGTAATATCCACTTCTTTATTTTTTACCATGTCCTCAACCACTTTTCTGAACAACAAATTAATGCGCGGCGCAACACGGAATCCTAATTTGAAGTCTATTCTGTAAACATCATCCTTAATAATTTCTTTTACTGCATAATCCATTCGATAGGGTTCGTCTTTCAAGTCAACATGAACAAACCAATAAATATCGGCACGCTTTGGTTGCTTTTGAAAAATAGAATACATGATTTTCGTTTCAATCTCATCATGATTATCAGCACTGGTTAAATAAACCAAATGTGTGGCATATTTTGTTACGGATAGATCTCTGCTCAGGTGATTTAAGGTTGGTAAATAATCATCGAGTTTTACAAATTCCAGGTAACGGTTTCTTATTTTTCTTGCCATCTGCCAGCAATACATAACAGTAAATAAAACACTTGCTATTCCTAAGCTCAACCATCCACCATGTGTAAACTTGCTCATATTAGCAATAAGGAATGCTATTTCTACTATTAGAAAAACAACACTGAATAAATAAATGTAAAATTTATTGTAATGTTTTATTCTCATAAAATAATACAACAATCGCGAGGACATCACCATTCCTAAAATAATGGTTAAACCGTATGCCGCTTCCATATTTTTTGATTCACGGAAATAAAGTACAACGCCTATACATCCAATCATCAGCAACCAATTGACAGATGGAATATATAATTGTCCACGAAGTGCAGTAGGAAATTTGATTTTTACTTTCGGCCAGAAATTCAAACGCATACCTTCATTAATGAGGGTAAATGAACCACTGATAAGTGCCTGACTAGCCACAATAGTTGCCACAGTAGCTATAGCTATACCGGTTGGTAGAAACCAAGCTGGCATGATTGAATAAAATGGGTTGTTGTTGTCATTTAAGTACTGTCCTTTCAGTGTAATTAAATATGCGGACTGACCGAAATAATTGAGAAGCAACATTGTTTTTACAAAGATCCAACTGATGCGAATATTTTTTCTTCCGCAATGTCCTAAATCAGAGTATAGCGCTTCGGCTCCGGTTGTACATAGGAAAACTGCTCCCAATAACCAGAATCCTCCCGGATGCAGGACCAATAATTTGTATGCGTAATATGGATTTGCTGCAGCAAGAACTGAAGGCATTCCAACTAATTGCGATAATCCCAAAACGCCAATCATGGAAAACCAGATAAGCATTACCGGTCCAAAAAACTTTCCGATGAAATTTGTTCCAAATTGTTGAAGGAAAAATAAACCTGCGATGATGGCAATAATGATCGGAACAGTTTCAATATTTCTGAACATTTCCGTCATGTGTAATCCTTCAACAGCGGAAGAAACGGAAATTGGTGGTGTAATAATTCCTTCTGCTAAAACAGCACTTCCACCAATAAGTGCTGGGTACATGAGCCATTTTACTTTTGTTTTCTTTACTAATGCATACAGTGCAAAAATTCCACCTTCACCTTTATTGTCTGCGCGAAGAGTGAGGATCACATACTTGATCGTTGTTTGTAATGTGAGTGTCCAAAAAATACAGGAAACACCACCTAAAACAGTGTCAATATCAATGGGTTGATCACCAACGATGGCTTTTAGCACATACAAAGGAGATGTACCAATATCGCCGAAAATAATTCCTAGAGTAATAAGTAGTCCTGCAGAGGTAACTTTGCTGTGGACACTACCATTGTTTGACATTTAGCTTAATTAAAATCTTGGCAAAGTTATGGGGTTTTAAGTTCCATATTCAAGAAAATGAAAATAATTAATTGCTAAAGCATCCTTGTTCGCTTTAGCAGGTAGGGCAGAAGGACTTGTTTAAAGCCCTCATTAATATCCGCTTCCACAAAGTCAATCCGGTATTGGCCACAGCGTAATTTGAGCTTTTGCTTAAACTCGGTGATGGATTTGATATAAGTATCTTTGATTTCATTGGGTTGAACTTTTACCTCTTCACCCGACTCCATATCCACA
>Ga0214919_10011814_pt1 | contig 10839 bp, 11 predicted proteins | sample LL1503_MetaG_FD_177994 | JGI IMG/M metagenome (GOLD analysis project Ga0214919, IMG submission 177994) | Freshwater microbial communities from Lake Lanier, Atlanta, Georgia, United States - LL-1503 | ecosystem: Environmental > Aquatic > Freshwater > Lake | place: USA: Georgia | collected...
AGTACACAAACACAACGCTGAGAGCGATCATTGAGAAAAGTAAATACTTTGAAAAAGTCACGGGCGTCCTCCTGGCTGAATCAATTGTGGATCCAAAACGAACTTTGATTTTAATCGGACGGCTCGAATAGGCAAGCGCGGCTTGAACTTGGCGCGATCACTTGCTCAACGTTCGACGATCGCGCTATCGGCGTTTCGCAACTCTTCATAAAGCGTTGCCGCGTCTGGAGCGACGCACACTCGTTCGCGTGTTGCGGCATTTGCGAAAATTCGACTGACTCGGTGCAGAACCTGAATGTGCTCTGTGATCTTGTCTGGAGGCGAAGCGAGTAGCACAATCAATCGAACTGGCCGACGATCAATCGCGCCAAATTCAATCGGCATGGCGAGTCGGCCGATTGCGATCGCAGGACGCAGAACGCTGGCACATTTTCCGTGAGGAATCGCCAAACCTTCGCCGATCCCCGTCGATCGCTGCTGTTCCCGCTCCCAAACCGATTTCTTAAAGAGTGCTGGGTCACTCACCACTCCGACGCCCGCAAGCGCATCAACCAATTCTTCAAGTGCACCGCGCCGATCTGTGGCAAGCAGCGGAACACGAATCGCTTTGGGGTCGAGGATGTCGGCGATGGAGAAGTTCATAACCAATGGAGGTCGAAGCATAGCGATCGGCATGCAGAACTGACGCCTCGAATTGGAAGAAGTTTGGAGGCGACGCCTATGACTCGCCCGCTGTTGATTTGGATGGCATCTTCGCTCGAATCACAGCGGCGCGATCTTCTGCCTGTTTTGCTTGGGCTTCGTCGCCAAGCAATCGGTGCGCCTCGCCCAAGAGCTCAAAAAGATGCGGTTCGTCTGGCGCAAGCTCGATTGCCGCAACGAGCGTCGCCACGGCATCCGCTGGCCGCTGAAGTCGCAACTGTCCCAGCGCAATCGCACTGCGAATGGAAACGTTTTTCGAATCGTTTGCGAGTGAATTTTCAGCGGTACGAATTCCCTCCTCCACTTCATCGACCGTGCCGTGCTCGATGAGCAACATCGACAATCGCCGCACTGGAAGGGTCGAGCCCGTCTGACGATTTGCCGCCTCTCGTGCGACGGCAATTGCATCTTCAAGGCGCTCCCCTTGCAATAACAATGTCACTCGCTCGTCGACCATTGTGATCCATGTCGGATGAGCTGCGACCACCGCACGAAACCATTCGTCGGATTGTTCCTCGTGACCTTGCGCATTCAGAACTCGAGCGAGAATGATGGCGGTCGATTCCTGCGGATTTTCATTCCATGCCTGCCGAAGGAGTGCCTCGCCCTGCGCGAACTCGCCCAAGACCGCATGAAGCCAGACCAAACGAATTGCGATGCTTTCGTCTCGAGATGTAAAGAGCGCCAAGCCGCCCGAATCAATCGAACGTGCGCGGGAATACCACTTCAACCCATCACGCGCCGCCGACTGCATCGGTGGTGGAATGTCGGCTCGTTCTGGGCCGAAGACTGCAGACTCTGGCAGTTGAACCATGAGATCACTGCGATACGCCAACCATCCGCTGACATTGACTGCGAAATTATCTGCGAGCCCCACGGCGAGAACTGCGGTAATGGCGACCCATGCGAAACCAGCGGGCTGGATACGCCGCTGCCGAACCAAACTCATTCGGTGAAAACCAGTGGGTAATCGCCGCAAGACATGAGCAGTTTTCCACGCCATGAATGCGAAGCACGCCGCAATTCCAGACGCAAACAAAAGTGGGACGGTCGACTTCGCAGCGCTTTCGCCGAATGGGAAATAGACCGCATAGAAAGCGAACAACGCAACCGCCAAGAGCGCGCATTCCGCGGACCATGAGAGATCCCAATTCTTGGTCGCATTTGGTGCGAGTGGAATACCAACTGCGGGCCGTCCGAATCCAAATGAAAGCGCTTCCTTTGGACAGACCGAAACGCAGTCCATGCACTTCATACATCCCGAATCAACAACCATGCCATACAGCGCAACTTCTTCGTGGACGCGAACATTCGAAGTGCACACCGCCGTGCAGTGACCGCATCCTTCGCATGCATCGGAAACGCGAATTCGCCCCACTGCGAACTCATCGACGGGAGCGAAGACTCCACCATACGGACATGCATATGTGCAATATCCCTTCTGTCCAAGAAACCAAACCGTGACGAAACCGCACACGAGAAAAAATGGAATCGCCATCATCCACCCTGGAAATGTTGCCAGATAATCGGTTGTGGTCATCTTCCACGAGAGCGCGACTGGCAGAAGGTCAGGCTGAACGAGTGGCGCGATCGCAAATCGATAGACCGCAGGCCAAAGAAACATATATGCAGCGAGTGCGACAGGAATCCAGCGCAGTAGACGCGAACGAAATGCCTTTGGGCGAATTCCGCTCTTGTGCAACAGCGATCCACAGAAATCCTGCAGCATCAATATGTGACAACCCCATCCACAGAACCAACGGCCCAAGATTGCAGTCGAGAGAATCGCCACGGCAAAGAAAATGAATCCGACCGTGATTGCACCATGCTTAATCGTCTCCATCGACTCGCTCGGCTCAACTGGCGCGAGCGTCACGCCAACGGCAAGCCACTGAATAAGGTGGCCGATCATCAGCAATTGCACGATGACAAGAATCGTGAACCGCCGCGCGGTCATCCTTGACTTGCGAATCGGCTGGTTTGCCGGAACGGAACAGGTCCTCGGCGTTGCAAGAAGCGGAAGCGAGACAGGTGCGCGAGACATCCGCGCAATTGTACGCCTCGCAAGCGACTCCTCCTCCTATACTCCTCTCTCTTCATGGCGCGGGATTACTACGAAGTTCTTGGAATCGGGCGAACGGCGACCGCCGACGAGATTCGTCGTGCACATCGCAAGCTTGCCAAGGAATTTCACCCCGACAAGAACAAGCTGCCCGAAGCTGCCAAGCGTTTTTCCGAAATTCAAGAGGCATATGACGCCCTTTCAGATCCGAAGAAGCGAGCGGAATATGACCAATTCGGACATGGAGGACCTTCTGCGAATCCATTCGGCGGACGGAGTGCTCGTGGCGGGCAATCAAGCGACGGACCGTGGCAAAATGTTGACCCAGCCGACTTTGAAGAAATGATGGGCGGCCTCGGTGGCATCGGAGATTTTTTCCGAACTGGTGGAGCGCAGCGCGGCAGTGCAGGACGACCACGACGAGCCGCCGCACAGGCGGGCGAAAATATTGAAACCGAAGTAACGGTTGATTTCATGACCGCCGCTGTCGGAGGGAGTCGCAGCGTCCCCACGCACGATGCGCAAGGGAAACCCACTTCGATTGATGTGCGAATTCCGGCCGGCATCGCGAGTGGTGGAACAATGCGAGTCGCCGGCAAGGGCCACGAAGGATCTGGCGGCGGACCGCCAGGGGACCTGATGCTCATGATCCGAGTCGCACCGCATCCTTGGTTTTATCGCGACGGGATGGATGTCTCAATCGATATGCCCATCACGATCATTGAAGCAGCGCTAGGAACCTCGGTCGATGTTCCACTGTTAAAGGGCTCCATCACTTTGCGCATTCCTGCAGGAACATCCAGCGGGAAAAAACTACGCGTTGCTGGCAAGGGAATTGCGCCAGCCAATAAAACACCAGGCGACTTTTATGCCGTCATCCAAATCGTTGCCCCAGTTGCGCTCGATGCTGCAGATGCGGATATCCTGAAGTCGATCGGCGATAAGTTGCCAAATCCGCGCGAGAAGCGCTGGGGCTGAGATTCTTCAGGATTCCCTCGGTTGAGGGTGGAGGTCGACGAAGGAAATCTCACGCTCAACGATAACGAGTGACCGCATTGAGAATCGTGCGCCGCACCGTTTCGGAATTGCGAATCACCGACCACTCCATTTGATGGTCAACACGCACACGCGGATGCTCTCGCCGACTCTCGGACTTCGCTGCCTGCGCAGGCGCCTCTTCGAACACGCGCGAATTCCTTGCCCGCCGTGCACGGCGAACTGTTCGAGATGGACCACGAAGAATTGCCAGCGATCCTGTTCGGCCGATCCGCTCACTCCAGCGCCGCGGTTGACCGATGCCCGCAACTTCAGTCAAGAGACATTCTGAGACCTCAGGTATGACGCCACGACGAACCACGATTCTGCGATCAGTCAGAATGTAAAGACGAACACACCAGTCGACGGTCTGCCATGCGGCGCGCGCAAGGACAATCGCAGTCGACGCAAAGAGTGCGCCCCGAAAATCCCACGGAATCGACGGGTCAAGCGACGCAAGCATTAACAACACTCCTGCAGCAACGGCCGCGGGCAATACACGCACACTTGTCGAAACGATGAACCATGCGCTGGGTCGAATCATCAACAGAACTGTTTCATCATCACGAATAACCCCCACGCCCGCACGAACTCCATCAGAATCACTGGCAAGAGTTGGGCTCACCGCGCCGATCTCGCTCGAATTCCGTCCGCGCCGAGGACACCTACGAATGGCATATTGCGAAACTCGTCATTGAAATCCAATCCATAGCCGACGACAAACACATCGGGAATATCGAAACCGATCATTTCACATTTCGTCGAGAGTGCTGGCTCGCGCTGTTTTCGAAGTAATACGCAAGCGCGCAGCGACGCAACGCCGAGCGAACTCAATTCGGTGCGAAGCAATCGAAGCGTTCCGCCAGAATCGAGCACTTCATCGACGATAATGACATGCTTGCCAGCCAGATTTTTGGGGAGCGCCGACGAGAGCACCGCTCCTTGGCTTGTTGTGGATGCGCCATACGAAGTCACGCTGACCATTGATATTGCAACGCGAGTTGGAATTGCACGCATCAGATCAGCAGCGAAAACGACGGCGCCGGTCAGCACTGCAACCAACACGACGTCTTTTCCGTCAGCGACTTCGACGGAAAGTTCATGACCAAGTTCGCGGACACGCCGCGCGATGGATGCTTCGTCGATGAGTACCTGTTCGATACCTTGATCGCGCCAGTATGCGGGGACGAGAGGTGATGTGGTCATGCTTCCTTTCCGATTCTCTTCATGATCATCGCTTGTGCTGCTTTGCCATCAACCGATCCGCCAGCCTGCTTGACCACGGCGCCAACGATGCGTCCAATCGCCGCCATTTTTCCTGCGCGCACATCATCTGCGGCTTGCTTGTTCGCAGCAAGAGCGGCATCGACCCATGCCTCCAACTGTCCTTGATCGTTGCTGACAATTAAATTTGCTCGGGCAGCAATAGCCGGTGCGGAATCGGGGGATTCACAGGCGAGTCCGAAGAGTTGCTCGGCTCCCTGCGCCGAGATCGAACCAGACTCACGCATCGCAATGATGTCCGCAATTTGCCGAGGAGTGATTCCAAGATCAGCAACTGCGATTCCATTTTCATTGGCACGTCGCGCGCCGGCATTCAAGACGAGTTTCGCGACGAGCGTCGAGGACGCTGCACCTCCAGCCGCCTCCACCGCTTCATCAAAGAAAGTGCAGAGCGATGGAAGGTCCATCAATTGCCGCAAATCTTTCTCGCCAATTCCCGCCGCAACATATCGATTGCGCCGTGCCGACGGAAGTTCTTTCATCTCTGCTCGAACTGCTGCGAGCCACCGATCATCGATTTCAACTGGGACAAGATCTGGATCTGGGAAATATCGATAATCATGCGCATCTTCCTTTTCACGCTGCAAGATCGTGACATTCGCCACATCATCCCACCCGCGTGTGGACTTCATGCCACGTCCCTGCTCTCGACCAGTTTCGATCCACTCCTTCGTCTGACGTTGAACCTCATAATCGATCGCACCTCGCACTGCGCGAAATGAATTGAGATTCTTGATCTCATTGATCGGCGTACGCACTTCGCGCCCATCGGCAAGCGTCAGCGCAAGATTCACGTTGGGCTCGAAGCGCATGTGCCCCTTCTGCATGATTCCTTCAGTCACTCCAAGAAATCGACAGAGATTGCGAAGTTCTTGAGCAAATGCAACGACGTCTTCTGACGTTGAAAAGTCTGGCTCGGTGACGATTTCCAAGAGCGGCGTCCCTGCACGATTGAGATCGACGAGCGACCCGTCAAATGGAACGCCTCCGGGAAGTTCGTGCCCAAGCTTTCCCGTGTCTTCCTCCAAATGTGCCCGCACGATGCCGATTCGTTTCGTCGATGCGTCAGGCAGCGTCAGATCAAACCACCCCTTCGCGCAGAGCGGCATGTCGTATTGACTGATCTGATATCCCTTGGGCAAGTCGGGATAAAAATAATTCTTACGGTCCCACTTCGATTGCGATGCGATTGTGCAATTCAAAGCGAGCCCAACCATCATCGACATTTCAATCGCGCGGCGATTCATCACTGGAAGCGTTCCAGGAAGAGCCGCAACAATTGGATCGACCAATGTATTTGGCTCAGCAGAAAAGTAATCTGGATGAGCGACATTGGGCGCACGAGTAAACATCTTGGACCGCGTCGCCAATTCAACGTGTATCTCCAAGCCAACGATCAGTCGGAAATGCGTAATGCTGGGACGAGTCGATACGGTCATAAACTGAATCATACGAATTGGCGCATCTTTTCGATGGCACCAGTCATTGCAATGCGGATCATTCCCGCGCAGGTCGATCACGCGCCGACCAACCTCTGTGATAGCGTGATGCCGTGCGATACACGATTCACTTTTCAGTTCTGATCGCGGTGGCATGCGCCCTGAATCCACTGGGCCTGCATGCTGTCGGCCAAGCCCCTGCGGATTCGCCACAACAGAGCCCAACGACTCCAGAGTCGCGACCATCTCGCGACACGACCCGTGTGCGCCCAACGCCTCCCCCAGACTCTCCTGAGGTCATCGAGCGAATGCGACGATTTCGTGAAAGTACGGTCGATCCCACTGATCCTGCATCGACGCGAACTCCACCGAACATGACGGCGACGATGAGACCACTTCGTTTGTATTCACCACCGCACGGTCCCCTTGAAATCCTCGTGCGGCGCACCGACGGCGGCGAATCGTTCACGATCATGCTGATTGATCAGTCGGGCGAAGTCCTGGGAATGGCGAAGGACATTCAGGGTCGTTTCAATGTGCTTGACGTCATTCCTGGAATCGCCACATTAAAACGCGCAGCGTGGCTGCAACTCGTGCAGAATGATCGACCACTTGGCGCTCCGATCGTCATTCAACCGATCATCGAGCCACCACCTGTGCGAACGATGCGTGCATCGCGACCTGACAGCACTGCGACGTTTACAAAAATCGTCGGGTGGGGAGATCATCCACTCGATGCCGACGATCCGAAAATTGACGAAGTACGAAAATCATGGATCGCCGGCGATCCGCCAGTCTTGTCGGGATTCAAGGCATACGCCGACATGGATGTACTAATCCGTACTGATCACGGAGAAATTCTCGTCGCGCTCGCTCCCGATGAAGCGCCGAGCACTGTCTGGAACTTTCGCACGTTGGTTCGTGATGCTTTTTATGACCACGGCGGATTTCACCGCGTCGTGCCCGCCGATCGAGAAGGACGGCCGTTTGTCATTCAAGGTGGCGACCCAACATTGACGGGAAACGGTGGACCTGGATTTGCGCTAGCACTCGAACCGAGCGCACTTGCACATGACTATGGAGTGATTTCGATGGCGCGTGCGGATGATCCGCATTCAGCTGGCTCGCAATTTTTCTTCGCACTTGGACGCGAAGGAACCGCACGACTCGATGGGCAATATTGCGCATTCGGATATGCGATATCGGGAGCTCGAACAATTGACTCAATCGCAGCGACACCGATTGCCGACATCGCTGAAGGTCGACCTGTGAACATTCCAACCATCTTGACGATGCAACTTGTCGCCGCTCCTGCACGCATGCCAGGTATCGACCGGCGAAGTGACCGAATCAAGCCGCTCGCCAAAGTTGGAGAAACACCGCCGACATCTCGGTGATCGCAGCAAGAGAATGCCTCAGCGCAATCACAAGACGTCGTATTTATCGCGGCGACCGCGCGCTTTTTCAACTGGATATTTCTGCGCGTTGATTTCGATTTTCTTCTGCCCCGCCTCGATCAAATCAATACCAAACGCATCGGCCATCAGAATGCAATACAAGAAGCAGTCCGCAACTTCCTCGCGAACCTTCGCCTGAACCGCCCCATCTGCGACCATCGCACGAGATTCGTCCGTGGTCTTCCAGAGGAAAATCTCCAAGAGTTCGGCGGCTTCGAGACTCAGCCCTTCCGCGAGATTTTTGGCGTCGTGAAACTGCCTCCACTCGCGAGCATCGCGAAATGAAATCATCGCATCCCTCAACTGTTCGTAACGATCCCCGCCCTTCGCGGCGGAATCGCTCACGAGACAGTGACCTTGATCATCTTGGGAGTATTTTTTGGCGTTCCGTTTCGATCGCATTGGAGTGCCGCGATCTTCTCGATAGTGTCCATACCGGAAGTGACTTTGCCGAATGCCGTGTACTGACCATCGAGATGTTTGCAGCCATCACGTGAGAGGCAGACAAAGAATTGACTTCCTGCACTGTTGGGATCCGCCGAGCGAGCCATCGAAAGCACGCCTGCGTCATGATGACGATCATTGAATTCTGCCTTGATCTCCCAACCTGGACCACCAGTTCCGTCGCCATCTGGGCATCCGCCCTGAATAACGAATCCCGCAAGAATGCGGTGGAATGTTAAGCCATCATAAAAACCACTCTTCGCCAATTTCAGGAAGTTCTCCGAGTGCTTTGGAGCAACATCATTCCACAGTTCGACATCGAAATTTCCAAGCGATGTTTCAAGGCGAACAGTTGGAAACTCTGAACTCTTCTTTGACGATGCCTTGGACGTGGTCTTTGACGTAATTTTTGTAGTGGTCTTTGCCATAAGGGAGCAAAGGATAGCAATGCGCCACGACTGGGTTCAAGGGGGTGCAAGTGAGATTCAAGCGATATTCGAGGGGGATTGAAGGATTCCAACCGAGGCGATCAAAGCCGCCGCCCTTACGGTCCGATCCACTTTCCCGATTCGAGGCGTTGAGAGCGAGTCGGCCGCAGATAATTTCGCCCTTCGAAGACCGTGACATCTCCTGTCAGCAAGACACTGGTCGATGTTGTGCTCGACCGCGCATCCGCGATCAATTCGCTCAGCTTTGTGCACGGCAGAAGTTCGAGCGCAACGTCTCCGTCGTCCAACTGGCCAGATGCAAAGATGAATCTCCACGTACCTGTGACTGGATCACGCGTGATCGTTCCACGCCGGCTCTGCAATTTCATTGGCGGCATTAACGGCGTTGCAGAATTGATCGATAATGACGTTTGCGATGTGGTGCGCGCTTCGATCATCGGCATCGCCGCGGAGGAATCGCTTGCTGATGCAACGGCACGGGACGGTTGCTCGGTTCCAGGAGGAGCGGCAACAGCGGGCGCTGATGCGTCGGCACTCGATGCAACCGTGACCACACGTTCATTCAGTCGAGTTTCAAGATCCTTTGCGAATGTTTCTGGATCGACGCTCTTTGCTTCTGGAATCACAACTGCAGCCGCAACTGGCTCAGTCGTTGGCTGCGACATTGGCTGAGCGGCCAGCGGAATCGAAGCACTTCCGTTTGCTGCAGCAAGCGCGCCCTTTGAGCCAGGCGGAAAGAGTCGAGGCGTCGGGGGACGTTGAATCCGTCGATCAACTGGAACAGCGAATGTTGGCAAGAGAAAATTTCTGCCGCGAAAGACGAGAACTTGTCCGCTGATTTCAAATGATGGTGCTGACGTTCCATCTTTCACCGTGGATACATGCCGACGAATCATGTCGGCAAGAGGTTCCGCTGGCAGCAGAATCAGCGAACGATCCGAGGCTCCATCCAATCGATCCGTCAGTTCGAATGTCCAGACGCCGAAAAATTCGTCGCGTCCAAGAGTTCCAGCGGCGTGAGTCAGAAATCCGCCCTCGGCAATCACTGGTGCAAGAAAACGTCCTGATGCGAGAATCTCTGCCGCTTCCTGCGCAGGCGTGATCGCGGGACCCGAATGCGCCGCAGCGGGCGGCTCGATTTTAGACCCACTCACCTTCTCAACCGTCGGAAGCGTGACGGATGGAGCGATGGGCGCAGATGGCTCTGGCTGATCTGGCGCAACAGGCGGCGCTTTAGGCACAGACTGCACTGACGGCGACTGAGCCGAAGTGGAGTGCTCGAACGCCGACAACGCAAAAAGAGTGATGAAGACGACCGCGGAAATGGTTCGCGAGAACAAGATCACGCTGGTTCGACGGTGACCGTGAGTCCGCGACCTTGCAGACGTTCACAAATCAGTTCCGCATGTTCGCGGTGCGTGTGCGTGACCTGAGATGCACCTTCATGATGGATTTCATTGGTCTTCGTGACAGCCATGTTCATTTCAAGTCGCGCGATCTCACGCAGGCAACGAATGACAAAGTCGAATGTATTGACATTGTCGTTATGGACGATGACGGCCCATGGTCCCATCGGACCAGCTCGCATTGGCTTGGGGGCAATCGTCGTTTCAGGGGCAGTTTGGGTGGCTTGGCTCATATTTGATATCTCCTTAAGTACTTGGGGATGTACTTCTGGGAGTTTACGGGAAACCGTCCATTTCGGAAATGTTTTTCTCGCCGTTTGACGGCACGGCAGATACAAGCCACCATAGCACTTCCTTGGCCGAGTACCCAAGTGGCCCAAGGGGACGGATTGCAAATCCGTTATTCGTGGGTTCGAATCCCACCTCGGCCTCTTCAACCGCCCCAAACTCAATTTGGGGCGGTTGTCATTTTTGAAACCAGCGATTTCTCTCAGGGCTTCGCCGTCGCTGCGGGAGCCATACGCCCAAGAGTTTTATCGATCTGCCACAAACTGCTTGCGA
>Ga0214919_10011816_pt1 | contig 10837 bp, 6 predicted proteins | sample LL1503_MetaG_FD_177994 | JGI IMG/M metagenome (GOLD analysis project Ga0214919, IMG submission 177994) | Freshwater microbial communities from Lake Lanier, Atlanta, Georgia, United States - LL-1503 | ecosystem: Environmental > Aquatic > Freshwater > Lake | place: USA: Georgia | collected 2015-03-15
CCCTGCTGCGTTGGCGGAAGTATTTGAGGCCCGGCACGAAGAAACAGATGCCGCTCACGACACCGAAGATGACGTGCGACACGTCGCGGGCCACGCACATCAAAAGCGCCGTGGCGAAGAGCACGGCGGCCTGAATGTAGAAGGCACCAGAGAGAATTCCTGCCTTGGCGAAAAAGACGAGGCCGGCCAGCAGGGCAAGCACCGGAGAGAGCGTGAGTACCGGCAGGTCGAGCAACGCCTCGACCCAGAAGAGCATCACGCTGGCGATCACGCTGCCCCCCCAGATGTGCGCGATCTGCCTCTCGACGGCGGTCACGGGGCCGGACCGTTGTCGCAGCGCCCAGAAAATCGGCGCCCAGAGTGCCAGGCCGCCAGCCCAGAGCACGAGATAGGGCCAACGGGTGGTCACGCCCTGCCAGGCCAGCACGTCGGTCGTCACGCAGAGCGCGAGGATCACGACGGAGTGCCACATCCAGAGCAGCCCCCAGTTCTCCAGGACCACGGCATGATGGGTCTCGCGGAACAGACGGGCAAAGATGTCGGCAAGCCCGCCGTGCCGCGCTGCCACGGGTTCGCCGGCGAGAAAAGCCCGCAGATCTGCTGCCAGTTCGGCCGCGGAGCCATAGCGGAGTTCCTGCGGCTTCTGAAGCGACTTCAGCGCGATCATCTCGAGGTCGCGGTCCACCTGTCGGTCGATCGATCGGGGCACGGGCGGATCCGACTCGAGCACCGCCAAAAGCGTGTCCATCGGACTCGACGCCTGGAACGGTGGCCGGTCGGTGAGCATCTGGTAGAGAATGGCTCCCAAGCTCCAGACATCGCTCGTCGGCCCGACATCACCGCGGCTCCCGGCCGCCTGCTCGGGCGACATGTAGCAAGGCGTGCCGAGGATGGCGCCGGTATGCGTCACCGACTCGTCTGCCTCCAACCGCTTGGCGAGTCCGAAGTCGGAGACGTGCGGATAGCCACTGCCGTCGATGAGGATGTTCGAGGGTTTCAAGTCACGATGGAGCACGCCCCTCGTATGGGCCACCTGCACGGCGTCGGCCACCTTCGCCAAAAGGGCCGCAGCCTCGCGGGCAGGCAGCGGGCCCTGCCGCAGCCGCTTGGCCAGCGTCGTCCCCTCCACCAACTGCATGCTGTAGAAAGGGTGTCCGTCGCACTCGCCGACCTCGAAGATCGAGACGATGCCGGGATGGTCGAGCTGCGCGGCGGCCTCTGCCTCACTGCGGAATCGCGAAAGATCAGCGGGCGACGCCAGATCGCGTCGCAGGAGCATTTTGATGGCCACGGTACGGCCCAGGCTTTTTTGGACCGCCCGATAGACCACACCCATGCCGCCGCGGCCGATCTCCTCGAGCAGTTCATAGTCGCCGAACGTGAGCGGGAGCGGTGTCACGCCGGGCAGCATGCCGGTGCCTGCCGTCGGCCACGACGCGGATGGTGATGCCCCGCTGCCGCTGCCGCGGTCAGCCGCATGGACATCACGAGCAAAGACTGTCGACTGCTCGGCGACCGCATCGGTCACCATCATGGCCGCAAACAGTTCGCGGAGCTGACCGGCGAGCCGCGGGTGGTCGGCGGCATGCTGTTCGAGGGCCGCCTGGGACTCGGGCCCCCGGAGTTCGGAAAGCTCGTCGACCAACGTCGCCAGCAGTTCCTCGTCGTCGACCGAGAGGGGAGTGTCCACGGCACGGGTGCGGAATGCGGTTGTGGGTGTCATACCGTGCCTCTCCATCATGATAGGCATCAGGTCCGGATGGGGGACCGTCTGCGACGGACCCGATCAGGGCTGCGTCCTCGCCTGCTCGATGGCCAGCGAATCGAAGCCGCCGTCAAGGAGGATCCGCAGCCGGCGCATCGCCCGCAGATAACGCATTCCCGCGGCGGGCTTCGTCAGCCCCAGCGTGTCGGCGGCCTCCGCCGTGGAGAGGTGCTCGAAGTGCCGCAGCAGCACGATCTTCCGATCGTCCTCGTCAAGCTGTTCCACTGCCGCGGCAAACCGGCGTTCCAACTCGTGCCAGGTCGCGGCCGCGGCCGGAGTGAGCTCCCGGTCGGCCAGCTGACCGATCAGGTCGGCCTGTGAATGATCCTGCCCCGCGGGCACGGTCAGCGACACCTCGCGGTCGAGGCTGCGGGTGGCGGCGACGCGATGCCGGCGGTGGGCGTCGATGAGGCGATCCCTGGCCATGTGCCGCAGCCAGAGCTGGAACGGCATGGTGGGGTTGGCCAGATAGTCGCCGAGCCGGCGGTTGGCCTCGATCATCACGTCCTGCACGATGTCGCTGGCATCCACCCGACGTTGCACCACGCGATCCATCCGCTGGTCGATCATCCGGCGGATCGCCGCGCGATGGCGTTCGAGCAGGCCGTTGATCGCGTTGCCGTCGCCTTGGCGGACGCGGTCGAGCAGCACAAGCGTCGGCTGCGGCTCGGATGTGGCCGCGTTCGCAGGGGCGGTCGGGCTGCCGAGGGAGTCTGCCGCCTGCGCGGCTGAGGGGCCTGCGACTGTGCCGTTTGTGTCGGACGGGCTGTTCGTGCGGTTGGTGCGGGCCATTGGGGGTGCCGTTGAAGCCTCTCGTGCCGGATTCCATCGTACCAAGGTGTCGCCTGGGAGTGTCGTAAAGAACGTGGATGACGGTTGCCCGGGGTTTCCGTGGCCGCTCCGGTGGGGTGGAAAAAATCTGCAGGCGGAGGGCTGCGCTTTTTTGACCGCCGTCTGAACGTGATCCATAATCGCGAGCGGTCAACGGAGAGACCGCATGCCTGCCGCGCCGGAATGCGGCCTTGCGAATGGATTGCCGTCAGTGACCGTCGTCACCCTCTCGACGTGTGGCCAAGCCTGGCTTTGCCCGGACAACAACCGGCTTTGCCCGGACGACAACCGGCTTCGCCCGGGCCGTCCCTGCACCCGGCTGATCGGCCGCCTCACGGCAAGCCTTCCGGTTTTCGCCTTCTCACCCCTCTTGATGGCGATCGGGCTGGTGTTTGCGGGCGGCGACGTCCTCGCGGCCGAGTCTGAGGCACGCAAGGCCCCCGAGGCGGTTCGCGCCCCGGAACTGGCCGGCGGGCAGGACGATCTCGTGGCTCGTTCCACCATGCTCGAACGCGAGCAGCGGTGGGCCGATGTGGTGTCGCTCTGTGAGACGGCGGCCCGCAAAGGGGCCCTCGCACCCGAGCTGCAGCAGCGGTATGACCTGGCCAAGATCCATTGCGATCTGGCCCGTCGGCACTGTGAACACGCCTTCCGCAAGCAGTTGGGCAAGCTCGCGGAGACCGACGCCCGCCGGCTCTACGCAGAGGTGCTCGGACGCATCGGCTCGCATCATGTGGAGGCTCCGCAATTTGCCCGACTCGTCTCGCGCGGCTGTCTGACGATGGACGTGGCGATCGACGATCCGACTTTTGTGTCGCTGTATGCCCAGCACGCCACGCCGGAACGGCGAGTGCTCTACCGCGATCAGGTCGCACGGATCACTGCGGGCCGCACGATCACGTCGCCGGTCGAGGCGGAGACGCTGGCCGCCTGGGTGGCGCGGGCCGGGCACGCGACGCTCGGTATTCCGCCGGCCGTGACGCTGATGGAGATGACCGCAGCCGCAGTGGGTGGACTCGACGAATATTCGGCCTTCCTGACCAACGGCCAGCTCGACGATCTCTACGCCCAGATCGAGGGCAACTTCGTGGGCCTCGGCGTGGAACTGAAGAGCGCCGACGACGGGCTGCTGGTGGTGCACGTGATTCCCGCGAGCCCGGCCGAGCGGGCGGGGATTCGGGCCGGTGACCACCTGGTGGCCGTGGGCGGTCGCGCCCTCGGCGGCATGAGTGTCGATGAGGCGGCCCAACTCCTCCAGGGCCCCGAGGGTTCGGTCGTGACGCTCGCCGTGCTGCGGGCACCCTCCCCGGCCCGGGCCGTCTCGGTGCGTCGCGAGCATGTCGAGGTGCCGAGCATCGAGAACGTGCGGATGCTCGATCCGTCGACCGGCGTCGGCTATCTGAAGATCTCCTCGTTCCAAAAGACCACGGCCGCCGACCTCGAAGCCGCCCTGCGTCGCCTCGATGTCGCCGGCATGCGGTCGCTGGTTGTCGATCTGCGAGGCAACCCCGGGGGGCTGTTGTCGTCGGCGGTCGACGTCTCCGACCTGTTCCTCGAGCGGGGGCTGGTCGTGGCCACCCGCGGCCGCAGTCCCGAAGAGGATTTCAATTACTCAGCGAGTCGTCCTGGCACGTGGCGGATGCCGTTGGTCGTGGTCATCGACGGCGATTCGGCCAGTTCGAGCGAGATTTTTGCAGGTGCCATGCGGGACCATGGCCGGGCCACACTCGTCGGCACCCGCAGCTATGGAAAGGGTTCCATCCAGGGCATCTTCCCGCTGGAAGTGGGTGGCGTCGGCATGCGGCTGACGACCGCGAAGTTCTTCTCGCCGAAGGGCCTGCCGTATAGCCGGGTGGGGGTCGAGCCCGATCTGCAGGTGCAGTCGGTGGCCCGGCCCGCCGCGGGCGTGTTCGTGGCGCAGGCGGGCGATCCCTTCCTCGACGCGGCGCTCGAGGTGGCCAAGCGATCGGTGGCGGCCCGCCCCGTGGCGAAGCCGGTGAGCCGCACCACGGCCGCTCGGTAGCCGCGTCAGGAACCGTGCGGGGATTGGCTACTTGAACTGGTCCGGCGGCGCCGCTAGTCTGCGACGGTTTCGCGGAAATCAGCGGGCCGTTGGATACTTCTTCTGGCGGCGGCCCGCTTGGTTTTTCAATTGATTTCCAAATTGGTTTTCAACCACCATCCCACCTTTCCGCGCGCGACCGGTGCGCAGTCTTTTAAGAAGAAGGACCATGCCATGACCAGTGCCCGTGCCAGTGCCATCTCCGCCATCAACAGCTACAAGTCCAGCGGGCAGGCGTGGAACTTCCGCGAGACGCCCACCAGCGAGATCTTCGGCGCCAACGTGTTCGGTGACTCTGCGATGAAGGACCGGCTGCCCAAGAGCGTCTACAAGGCGCTGCAGGCCACTATCAAGCAGGGCAAGCCGCTTGATCCGGGCATCGCCGACGCGGTGGCCTTGGCAATGAAGGATTGGGCGATCGAGAAGGGTGCCACCCATTACGCCCACGTCTTCTACCCGCTCACCGGCATCACCGCCGAGAAGCATGACAGCTTCCTCTCGCCGACCGGCGACGGCCATGCGATGGCCGAGTTTTCGGGCAAGGAACTGTGTCAGGGCGAGCCAGACGCCTCGAGTTTCCCGTCCGGCGGTCTCCGCGCCACCTTCGAAGCCCGCGGATACACCGCGTGGGATCCGACCAGCCCGGCCTACATCCTCGACAATCCCAACGGCACCACACTCTGCATCCCAACCGCCTTCTGTTCGTGGACGGGCGAGGCGCTCGACAAGAAGACGCCGCTGTTGCGGTCGATGCAGGCGGTCGACAAGCAGGCCCGCCGCGTGCTCGCGGTGCTTGGCCACAAAGACGTTGGCCAGGTGACGGCTTCGGCGGGCCCGGAGCAGGAATACTTCCTCATCGATCGGAATTTCTTCTTTGCCCGTCCCGACCTGGTGGTCACCGGCCGGACGCTCTTCGGTGCCAAGCCGCCGAAGGGGCAGGAGTTCGAGGACCAGTATTTCGGGGCGATCCCGGAGCGGGTGCTCGCCTGCATGCTCGAAGGGGAGCGGGAACTCTTCAAGCTCGGCGTGCCGGTGAAGACGCGGCACAACGAAGTGGCGCCCTCGCAATACGAGATCGCGCCGCTCTATGAAAACGCCAACATCGCCACCGACCACCAGCAGACGATCATGCAGACGCTGCTGCGTGTGGCGCAGAAGTACGGCATGGCTTGCCTGCTGCACGAGAAGCCCTTCGCGGGCATCAACGGCTCGGGCAAGCACGTCAACTGGTCGATCGGCTGCAAGCTGGGCAACCTGCTCGAACCCGGCGAGACGCCACACGCCAACATGCAGTTCCTCGTGTTCTGCGCGGCGGTGATCCGCGCCGTCCACATGCACGGCGACCTGCTGCGGTCGGTCGTGGCCGCCAGCGGCAACGACCACCGTCTCGGTGCCAACGAGGCGCCGCCAGCGATCATCTCGATCTTCCTCGGCGACCAGCTGTCGGACGTTTTCGAGCAGATCGAGAAGGGGAAGGCCACCAGCAGCAAGTCGAGCGGCACCCTGACCGTGGGTGTCGATACGCTGCCGCCGCTGCCGAAGCATGCCGGTGATCGCAATCGCACCAGTCCCTTTGCCTTCACAGGCAACAAGTTCGAATTCCGGGCGGTGGGTTCCAGCCAGTCGATCGCCGGGCCGCTCGTGGCCCTCAACACGATCGTGGCGGAGAGCCTCGACTACATCGCCAACGAACTTGAAAAGGCCACGGGTGGCGACGCCGCGAAACTCAGCGGCGCAATCGAGAAGCTGCTGCAGCAGATCGTCTCCGAGCACAAGGCGGTGATCTTCAATGGCAACGGCTACTCGGCCGAGTGGCAGGAGGAGGCAAAGCGTCGCGGACTCCCGAATCTGAAGGCAACGCCTGAGGCGCTCGATGTGCTTGTCACGCCGAAGAACATCGCCCTCTTCGAGAAATACGGCGTGCTCTCGGAGCGGGAGATGCGCAGCCGCTACGAAATCTACCTGGAGCGGTATTGCAAGGACATCAACGCCGAGGCGAATTCAGCCGTACAGATCGCCAAGACGATGATTCTCCCCGCCGGCTACCGCTACCAGGGCGAGCTGGTCGATATCGCCTCGAAGCTGAAGTCCCTCGGGCAGACGGTGCACATGGGCACGCTTGATAAGCTCACGAAGCTGGTCGGCACCTTTGAGCAACGAATCGAGGCCTTGGAGAAGGCGTTGGCTCACGGTGGCCACGATCTGCGAGCTGAGGTCACGCACTTCCACGACGATGTGATCCCGGCGATGGTGTCGCTGCGGGAAACGGCGGACCAGATGGAGTCGATCCTGCCGGACGATCTCTGGCCGCTGCCGACATACCGAGAGATGCTGTTCATCAAGTGACGCATCAGGAACCGTCCCCGGCAGACCTTGCAGCCGCAGTCGCCGCTGAATGCGAGCGGCTTGGCCTCACTGTTTCGTCCGACGCCGTGCCGAGGCTCGCCGCATATGCGGCGAGCCTCTGGTCTTGGAATGAACGGCTCAACCTCACCCGGCACACCGACGTGGAGAAATTCGTCTCCCGCGATGTGGCCGATGCGGTGGCGATTGCCCCTCATCTCGAGTCCGGCGCCCACGTGCTCGATGTCGGCACCGGCGGCGGCGTGCCGGGCGTGCTCCTGGCGATCCTGCGGCCCGACCTGCGGGTCGAGCTCTGCGACAGCGTGGGCAAGCGGGCCCGGGCTGTCCGAGAGATCGTCGGGGAGATCGGCCTGAAGATTCCAGTGCACGAGGGGGCCGCACAGCGGCTGGTGGCGGCGGCGGCAGAGGCGGGCGAGCGGGGCGGCAGGCCGGGGCGATTTGACGTGCTCGTGGTGCGGGCGGTGGCGCCGCTGCTCAAACTGCTTGGCTGGTTCGAACCGCTCTGCGATGCCTATGGCCGGATGCTCGTCGTCAAGGGGCCGCGTTGGGAGGAGGAGAAGGGTGAGGCCCGGCACCACGGCTTTGTGAAGAAGGTGGGGGTGCGGCGGATTGCGGCCTGGCCGATTCGTGGCAGCGACAACGAGAGCGTGCTCCTGGAAGTGAAGCGCCGCGAGCCCGCGTAGCCGTGGGCCCGCGTGAAGCCAGCCACCCCTACAGGTTCATGCCGAGGAAGCCGCCGCTGGCGTCGCTGGCGGCCCGCTCATGGGCCAGGCGTTCCTCGGCGCGGGCCAGGTCGCCCGCGGCGATGTAGCGGTCGAACTCCGTCTCGACGGCGTGTTTGACCGAAAGCGTCAGCCACTCCACCGCTGGCTGCGTGAGCCAATCGCAGGTTTCCTTGTCGAGCCTGACGGCCAGATCGCTTCCCACGGTCTTCGTGTCGGCCTCATCGGTGAGCACGGTGCCCTCGACCGTAAATCGCACCCACCCCACGTCGGGATCGTTTGTAAACTGAAACGTGCAGGAACCGTTGGTGAGATAGTAGGTGTTGCGTGTGCCGTGCTGGCTGATCGCCCGCTGCACCCGCTCCAGCCGGCTGCGGTAGGCGGGCGAGGCTTCAGGCGGAACAACGACCTGCCGCACGCTCCGCAAGGGAGTGCAGTCGAAACGGATGGCCACGATTGGACGGGACGGCGGAACGCTCATGACAAGAGGATTCTATCGCGCCGGTGCCGCCAACGCAGCCCGGATCGTCGGCCTGCTTGTCTGCGGGATACCCATGCTGGCGGTCTGGATGGTCTGCGGCAAGGAAGTGGCTGCGAGTCCACCAGGTCCCGCCGCCGCGACCCGCGTGAGCCAAACGCAGCGGCTCATGGGCGTGCCGTGGACGATCACGGTTTACGCCGCATCGGAGGCGGTCGGCGACGCCGCGATCGCGGCCGGGTTTGCCGAAGTGGCACGACTCGAGCAGATTCTCTCGGACTATGATCCCCAGAGCGAACTCTCAAGGCTGTCTGCGGCGGCGCCAACGGCGGCTCCCCAGCATGTGAGTGACGACCTCTGGCGGGTGCTCGAGCGTGCCGTCGAGATTCGCGATGCCTCGGACGGCGCGTTTGACCCGACGGTCGGACCGCTGACGAGCCTCTGGCGACAGGCCCGCCGTTCGGGCCGGCTACCGCTTGCTGGGAAGCTGGCCGCGGCCCGTGAGGCGGTTGGGCGAGAGACCCTGCGGCTGGCACCCGATACCCGTGGAGTGGTGCTCACGCAGCCCGCCATGCGGCTCGATCTGGGGGGCATCGGCATGGGCTACGCGGTCGACCGAGCTGTGGAGGTCCTCAATCGCCATGGCATCACGTCGGCGATGGTCGACGCGTCGGGCGACATCGCCGTCACCGCCGCGCCGCCTGGCACCTCGGGCTGGAGGATCTCCGTGGCGCCGCTAAAGCCTCCAGGCAACGGCACAGTGCCAGGCGACACCGGTGAGCACCTGCTGCTGACGCAGGCGGCGGTGACGACCTCCGGCGATGCCTTTCAGGCAGTGGAGATCGACGGCAGACGCTACAGCCACATCGTCGACCCGCGGACCGGCCTCGGCGTGGCGGGCCCGGCAGCGGTCACCGTTGTGGCGCCAGACTGCACGACGGCCGACGCGCTGGCAACGGCCGCCAGCGTCTTGGGGCCGGAGCGGGCCGCCGCCGTCATCGCCGGCTTCCCGGGCTGTGCCGCCCGCTTTGTACGGCAGGGAGACGGACAGATACACGTTTCCCAGACACCATGCTGGCCCTCCCAGGCTCCCCAGAGTCCCCGCTAAATCCCCAGGCTTATCGTCTGGCTGTTCGGCCTGCGCAGGATGTGACGGTTCTTCCAAGTTTGCGGGGTCGATGAGCCGATATCTCCAGAGCCGTCGCTGCGCCTTGGCGCACGTGTTGCGGGTACGGAGTCGGGGGGCACCGTGCCGGGCCGGGTCGCACAGATCGTGTGACCCCACCCCTTGGGCGCAGCGGCGGCGATTTGAAGAGTGTTCGAGCCAGTATCACCGCCCTGCGGAAGCCCCCCGTGCCGCGAACAGCCAGACAACTCTGGGTTGCCCTGACGAGCATCTCGCTCCTCGCGAGCGGCTGTGCGCCGCAGCAACCGTTCTACTTTTTCGAGGACGGCGATCTGTCGCACTACGTGGGCGCGATCCAGAAGCTCGAGTATCCCGATAGCTGCGAAGCGCCGCTCGACGAGGCGTCTGGCACGACCGAACCGCTCACGCTCTCCAACGCCCGCTTCGACCAGATCTGGGAACTGTCGCTGGAGGAGGCGATCCGCACGTCGCTGGAAAACGGCAAGGTGCTCCGCAACCTCGGAGGCCGGTTCCAGAGCTTCGGCGGTCCCCGCCCGCAGACCGGTGAGCCCGCCGTCTCGCTGCTGACCAATCCGCAGGTCACGCCGAGCATCTACGACCCGGCGATCGCCGAGACCGATCCGTTCCGCGGCGTTGAAAGCGCCCTGTCGCTGTTCGACGCGCAGGTCTCCAGTTCGCTCACGTGGGACCGGATCAACCGGCCGCAGAACTTCCAGCCTTCGGTCAACATCATTTTCCCGCAAAACCTCCAGGGCGACACCGGCAACTGGACGACCGGGATCCAGAAGAAGACCGCCACCGGTGCGACGTTCGGCTTCCAGAACTCGACGCTCTATGACAACAACAACGTGAAATCCCGCGAAGTGCCGTCGACCTGGACGACGAACTACGACTTCACGTTCAGCCAGCCGCTCTTGCAGGGGGCCGGCGTGACCTACAACCGGATCGCCGGTCCCGATCCGTTCGACAACATCTATGGTCGGCCGCTCTTCCGCGGCGTCTTGCTCGCCCGTATCAACGCCGACATCTCGCTGGCCGAGTTCGAGGCGGGCGTCCGCAATCTCGTCAGCGACACCGAGCAGTCCTACTGGGAACTCTACTTCGCCTACCGCAACCTCGAAGCCCGCAAGGCCGGCCGCGACAGCTCGCTCGAAGCCTGGCGGAAGGTCCATGCTCTCTATGTCGAGCAGTCCCGCGGCGGTGAGGCCGACAAGGAGGCCCAGGCCCGCGAGCAGTATTTCTTCTTCCGCAGCGAGGTCGAGCAGGCGCTCACCGACGTCTACCGCTGCGAGAACCGGCTGCGGTACATGATGGGCATCTCGGCCAGCGACGGCCGACTGATCCGGCCAGCCGACGAGCCGACCACCGCCCGCATCTCGTTCGATTGGCAGCAGTCCCTGGTCGAGGCCCTGTCGCGGTCGGCGGAACTCCGCAAGCAGAAGTGGGTGATCAAGCAGAAGGAGCTGGA
>Ga0214919_10011818_pt1 | contig 10837 bp, 9 predicted proteins | sample LL1503_MetaG_FD_177994 | JGI IMG/M metagenome (GOLD analysis project Ga0214919, IMG submission 177994) | Freshwater microbial communities from Lake Lanier, Atlanta, Georgia, United States - LL-1503 | ecosystem: Environmental > Aquatic > Freshwater > Lake | place: USA: Georgia | collected 2015-03-15
GATTGAGGAATCAAAGTATCGGTCGGTGATGACAATTTCGCCACGATCAAGTGCGGGACGAATAAGCGAGAAGACATGGTGAGCGCGATCGGCGGCGTACATAAGCGCCTCGGCACGTGGCGAGATTGCGCCGGTTTTATTATCTAAAAGTATTTTGCGTAAATCTTTTCCAAGTTCAGTTCCACCCGGTTCGCGCGAAAGAGTTACGGTTTTATTCTGAGATTCTAGCCATTCTCTTAATAATTTAGTCTGGGTAGATTTACCAGAACCTTCGCCGCCTTCAAAAGCAATAAACAAACCTTTAGTTATTGGAGTTGTAATCGCACCAAGTTCGCCGCGTAAGGCGGATTTAATGTCGCTAAATAAGGAGACACCCGGGCGATCTTTCATTTGATGGTAAGAAAGAATTCCTACTGTGATCGCAATTAGAGATGAGAAGAACATGGTGAAGGCTGCGCCGTTGTAAGTAAGGTGGATGTTCTGAATTTGGTAAGTATGTTCACCAATGGCTGCAGCAATAATCGGAGCTACAGCAAGTACTCCTACAAGTACTATCCGAATTAGCGATTGCACGAATGCAAAAGTGCGGCCGCGAACATCATCGGCAACTTCCATGCCAAGCATCGTGAAGCCAGTTACCCAAGAGATGCCGGCGAAAGCACCGAGCAGTACAACAATCAGAATTGCTAGTACTAAGTTTTGGATTAGCGCCAGGATTAGTAGGAAGAATCCAGAAGTGGTTAGTGCTGCGCCAAAAAGTCGGCGGCGAGAGAATTGCGCAAAAACTTTAGGGCCAGCTGCGATACCTAGGGCAAGGCCCGCGAAAACAGCGCCAAATAGCACTCCATAGGCCGCTTCACCAGCTTGGAGATCGCCAACGAATGTCCGAGCTAAGCCAATAACCGCGCCAGCAGCCACGAATGCGCCAAGCATTCCAAAGATGAGCCCGCGAATTACTTTTGATGAAGATACAAATTTCCAACCTTCAAGTAGTGAGCGACCCATACTTTCATTTACTTTTTTCTTTTCTGATGGACCCTTTGGAATATCTCTTAACCGATAGACAGTCAACGCACAGAAGGCAAAACTGAATGCGTTTATGTAAAGTGCAATATCGGCAGCCGACCCATGCTTCAAACTAAATGCCGCTGCGATTGCGCCAGAGATAAGAGCGAGGATTGAGAAAACTGCAGCTGCGATTGGTGCTGTGCCATAGGCAGCTAAGAGGCTCACTTGATTTGCATTTTCAAGTTTATGTTTTGGAACTAAGTTTGGAACGGTTGCTTCTTTAGCTGGGCTCCAAAATAATGAAACAGTTTCAACAAGGATCGACGCGGTATAGAGCCAGAAGTAATTTCCAACAATAGGAATTGAAAAATAAAGAGCGAATCTGAGAGTGTCGCAAATGATCATTAGCCGACGTCGATCAAAACGATCTGCAATCACACCAGCGATTGGTCCAAGAATTACAGCTGGCAATAAACGAACTATAAATACGCCAGCAATTGCAAAGTTGGCTTTTGCGTAATCACCGTTTGAGAGTTGTTGTGCTAATGCGGTTGTAGCAAGTAATCCGAGCCAATCTCCGAATGACGAGAATGCCATTGCGCGCCAAAGTTTGCGGAATGCTGGGATTGAAAGCACGCTATCGCGCACGCCTGGAGTTGGCGGCGTTGGATTAGGAAGCGAGGCAGTCACAATAGACCTATCTTACTTGGTCAAATGGCACAGTGCGAACGTGGATTTCTAAGTTGGTGCTCCGCTCAAACTCCTATTGGTTAACTTTAGCTCTATGGAAAAAATCTAACTTGGAATAAAAATATCTATGTGAAAAATATAAATTATCTAATTTCCAAAAAATTGCAGGCAAATGAATTACTTTTAAGAAATGTAAAATATTTTTAAAAAAACTTCGATTCATAAAAAATGATAATCCAGAATATAAAATTAATTTATTTTTTAATGTAATCCGCCTGCTAGACTTAGTTCCAATCACAGAATTCGTGTAACCATCTCCGTGACAAATTAATCCATCAACAGTGGTATAGAATTTAACCTTATTCAATGGCCAATCTGGTAAGTATTTTACTTCTTGATTAGATATTGAGAGGTCTTTGGCCGCAAAATTTGTAAGTGAGTATCCTACCGTCAGTGGTGTTTGTCCCCATAATTTATATATTTTTCTTTGTTCCCCTGGCTTGTCTAGTTTAAATTTATTTAAATGTTCCCATGGCAGAAGTGATAATAAACTACTTGTACCTTTTGAACCTTCCAAGAATTTAGAAACAATTTCCTCTAAATTATTTAAATGTTCGATTCGGGCATCATCTTCCATAATTACACCGCCCAAGGCATTTTTCGAAATCAATTTCTGCGCTTCTAGGTGGGAAATTGCACATCCTATTTCTCCATCTGAAATTTCTCTGCCGTAAATTGTCTTCAAATACTCGTGATTTACTTCCCAATTTTTCATGTGCTTCTCGAACATCACAGCTGGAAAAATAATTATTTCAAAAATTTTACTTTGCACTAAAATATCTAATAGCGGCTTTGCTCTATTCATCCCAGGGATTTCAATTATAACAAGGGGAATCCTGCCGTTCTGCTTCATGACGTTGGAGGAATTTTCTCTTTAAGGACTTTTACAAGGTAATCTTTATAGTTACATTCGGCGTAATTATCGATAATGTCAGCTAATTCTTCTGAATTTATTAACCCTAATCTAAATGCTACTTCTTCTGGACAGCCAATCTTAAGTCCTTGACGTTCTTCAACAACTCTTACAAAATTAGCAGCAGATAATAAGTTTTCAGGACTTCCGGTATCTAACCAAGCAGTACCTCTTGCTAAAATAGTTACTTTAAGATCTCCTTGTTCAAGATATTTTCTTAATAAGTCTGTGATCTCCAATTCTCCGCGCTTGCTTGGAAGCAATTTGCTGGCTAACTCATAGCAGTTACTGTCAAAATAATACAATCCGGGAATTGCAAAATTACTTATTGGAGTAAGTGGTTTCTCGTAAATTTTCTGAGGTTGCAGTTTTTCGTTGAGGAGTACTACGCCGTAATCTTTTGGATTTGATACTTCGTGTGCAAAAATGGTTGCTCCTGTACCACTGAGCGTATTTCTTAGAGACGTTCCAAGTCCCATACCGTAAAAAAGATTATCTCCTAAAATTAATACGCAATTCTGGTTTTGAAATTCTTTGGGAATTAATTTAAAAGATTCTGCAATCCCATTCGGTCTGAGCTGAATAATGTATTCAAAGTTCAATCCCCATTGCGATCCGTCGCCTAGGAGCTTTTTATAGTTGTCTACGTAATCCGGTGATGCGATTATAAAAATATCTACGACTCCCGCAAGCATCAATGTAGTTATCGGATAGTAGATCATTGGCTTATCGTAAATTGCTAATAATTGCTTGCTTGTAGCTTTAGTTAAAGGATTAAGCCGACTTCCATTCCCACCTGCAAGAATTATTCCTATCATTAATACACCTTGCCCTTTTCCAACTGCCAATTTCTGTACCAATTTAAGGTGCTTAAAAGCCCTTCATCCAGGTTGAATTTGGGTACCCATCCAAATTCTTTCCTCAATTTTGATGAGCTGATAGAATAGCGAAAATCATGACCTTTCCGGTCAGCAACAAAATCAATTTCATCAGAACCAAAATTTAAACCTTTTGCAAGTATGCTGAATATCTCCAAATTTGAAACTCTTATACCTGTGCCTATGTTGTACACCTCTCCGGCTTTTCCTGAATCTAATAAAGTGAATAACGCAGAAACATGGTCCGATACATGGATCCATTCTCTTATATTTTCTCCTGACCCGTATATGGGTACTTTTTTGTTCAAAAGTAAATTATTTATTACAGTGGGAATGAATTTTTCTTTATGCTGATACGGTCCGAAATTATTGCAACACCTAGTGATTAATACATTTTGAGAATGCGTAACGTAATTTGCTAAAGCCAACAAATCCGAAGATGTTTTGCTAGCAGAATAAATTGAAGATGGATTCAATTTCGAAGTCTCATCGGCTTCACCAATTTCTATAGAACCATATACTTCATCCGTTGAGACGAAGAGCGTTCTCAAATTATTTGCCAACCGACAGTTTTCAAGAAAAATATAACTACCAACTATGTTGGTGTCCACGAAGGAGTGCCCGGAATTTATGCTTTTATCCACATGACTTTCAGCTGCGAAATGAACAGCATATTGACAATCCGCCAATGCTGAGGAGTAGTTGCTGCTGTCGTTTATGTTTGCTTCTATGAAATGCACATTTGGTTTATTAATTATCTCTGATAATCTATCTAGATCTGAAGCATATGTTAAAGAATCCAAAAGAAAAATATTGTTGAAACTTTCCAAATTATATGCTTTTCTGGAGAATTCAGATCCTATGAACCCAGCCGCTCCAGTAATAAAAATATTTTTAAACTCTTTTTTCATGACTTAGGATAACATTTGGTCAAGAATTCTTGAACTGATATCCAAGAATTTTGATTGATGGGTTTATATATACTCTCCAGAATTACCGACTCTTCAGGTAAATCTTTCAACCCAGAAATATTTAATGTAGATTCAAAATAACTTTCTAGTAGTGCAATAAGTGACTTGAGCGTGTGAATCTGATCAGAGAATATATTCTGAATTTGAAATGTGTTGGGCCTATTTCTGAACTCTTGTAAATATTGCAAAATGCTAGAACTGTAATTGGAGTATGTACCGTATTGTTTCTCTGATTTAAGCGAGACTTTTAAATTGAATTCTTTTTGGTTTTCTATGCAGTCTATAAGCGACTCTACGATTCCCATTGAGCTACCTATTTTCGGGGTAGAGTAAGCATTAGCGATCCTAAACAAAGAAATTCGCATTCCAGATTTTTTATTTAAATTATTTAGTAATATCTCCGACTTGATCTTCATTTCTGCATAATAAGATTGCGGATTTAAAACGGAATTCTCATTTACGTAACCTGCGTTATTACCGTAAACTGTTCCGCCTGAAGAAAGGTAGATAACTTCTATATTCTTTGCACCTAAATGTTCTATTTCAATCAAAAAATTGCTTAATGTTGTAAAATCGTCGTCGCACATGTATTTTTCAGATCTTGACTTTGATTTTCCAAGACACCAGTAAATTTTTATTTTGCTATTCGTTTTTTGGGACATTGACAATATTCCCTTTATAAATTCTAGATTTTTTCTTTCTTTTATATTACTTATATTTACTGCGTTCGTACCTAAACTATTTTTGAATGCGGAGGCAAACCTACCATTTTCACCTATTATTATGTCCATTATTGTTTGTTCGCCACTTCTTTTCATTGATAAAATGTACAACAATTTTAGGCAATCTATATTATAATTAAATTCGTAATAGCACTTGCTTCATAAGCATCACTTACTTATCTATTTTACTTGGAAAGGTTCATTTGTGAAACACCTCGCAATAAGAGCGCGAAGTGTTGGTGATCCAAGTAAGCCATTTACGGCTCCAGGTTTAGGCGATCGAATTCACATATTAACTGTTGGTTGGTGTTACAGCCAACAGCATAAAACGCCTGTTACTTTACATTTAACAAGCGACAAATGGGACAAGAACAAACCAGAATCTTTTTTGGAAATTCAAAATCTCTTTCCTTTGAATAGTGTTTTTATTCAGGCGCACCCCGTGCAAATGTTATCCGAGTCAGATTGGCTAAAATATTTATCTGCTAATGGCATAGATGCCGAACTTTTTTCTTACTTGGATCATTTGGGTTGGTATGAATCGCAAGAAAAACTTGACATTTCAAAATATTTAAGAAATATTCCATTGCTTCATGCAGAAAAAAAATTGGGGAATTATTCGCTTCCTAACAAATTCATTACTTGTCAATGGGATTCATCCGGAGCTCTTAGGCGAATAGATGAATCAGCAAGATTGCAAATTTTAAGTGAATACTTGAAAGAGGGTTATGAAATTGTCACGATTGGTGGGGAATCCGCAGAATCGGAGTTAAAAAATTCCCTTAAACACATTGCTTACGCAATTTCAAGCGCGGAATTTCATGTGGGAGTTGATTCTGGGTTTTTTCATCTTGCGCAACTCTATAAACCTTTAGAGAAAATTCATCTTTACAAAGAGCCTAGAAGTATGTGGTCACATCATGCGTTGAGGGCATATGACAAAGGCCTTCAGATTAACGTTAATTATAAAAAAATGAATGTTTTCGACAAAATTCATAAATATGTACTATATGATAATAGGATTATTGTTAAGGCATTTAAGAAAAGCTGGATTCTGAGTAAAATGTTTTATACAACTAAAACTATTTTGCGGAAGTTTTTGAAAGGATATTAAAATGATGAAAATAGTTGGTCCAGTTAGCGTGGGTGACTTTTTAGACAGAATGAGTATCCTGGAGATCAAATTAGAAATGGGTTTAGATGTAGAAGCTGAATTAGAGTATTACAAGTCTAGGAAAGTTGATCTGGAAAAAAGAGGATTTGAGCATTATTTTTCAATAATTAAAAAAATTAACGAGGAACTCTGGAAACTAGAGGACGAAAAGAGAAAAAAAGTAAAGCGGTATTCTCAAGAGTATAGTGATGTTAGTACCTTAATTACACAACTTAATGACCTTAGGTACCAAACCAAAATGAGAATTGATATCTACTTTGATAGTGATATTAGAGAACAGAAGAGCCACGATTAATATTTACAATGCGCATGATTATCAAAAAAGAGATTTTGCAAAGTTAATTTCTGTTCCCAATTCCAGAATACAGTGGTAATTCATTCCTTACCAAATGAATATTTGATTTGGAAAGTAGGTCTTCGTCAATTACATCATTAGTCCATGTAGACAGCACAACTTCGACGTCTGGAAAGCGTTTCCTATATCTTAATAAATTTTTTGTCACAAATATTGGATCTCTAATGGAACCTTGAACTATAATCGCAGTGGCAAAATTACTTTTTCTAACAGCACCAACGTTTTCAAATCCTAATTCACGCACAGCATAGGTTATTGAAAGATTTTGCTTTCTTCCAATAGTTTCCAACAAGACATCCAAGTGCTTCCAAATTTCTTTTGCAAATACCCGTGCTGTAATTACAAAGAATTTTCTGAATAGGTTTTTAAGGATCGTCATATGTTAATCTTACTCCTAATAAGTTTTTTAGGCTTTAAGTAAAAACACTAAACATTTTTAGGTTTATTACTATTATTTGGATTGAAAAAATCCACTAAAGGCCAAGCTAGTTTATTGTTATGTATTTGGAAATCATATTCGGTAGGCGTGCCCATACAAAAAACATCAATTGAATTAATTTCAAAAATCTCCACATTCACATTTTTTTGGATAAGATAATTGTAAATTGGTGCAACAAAAAGTTCATTTTTCAATTCTTTTTTTACTTCAAATTCCTTCAAATAAAGGGCAAAATTACTTAAGTAAGTGCCAATCGATGAAAATAAATAAAGTCCGACAGAAGCATTTTCAGAAATTCTTTTCTTTTCTTCTGTTTCTACAACAAAGCCTGCCTCATCAATTTTTGCAAATGACCAATGATCCCCAGAAAGTTTTGAAACTACTAACTGATTTCTTTCTGACCCTATTGTTTTTAGAGCTATAGGATTCACGAACGTATCTACGTTCCAAATAACCAACTCAAGCAATTTGTTCTGATTAGAAATTGCTTTTGCAACTGTTTCTGCTTGGCCTCTGGTATTTGCTTCTAAATTAACTATTTCGTAATCTAGATTAAAATTTTTTATAATAGATTGAAGTTTGTCTTTGTGGTTATTGTTATTTTTTGTCACAAACATAAATTTTGTATCTTTAGTAATTATCTCTCCTAATGAAACTATTGCCCATTCCAGCATAGGATGCCCCTTCAAATTCAAGGTCCATTTCGGCAAATTTACTCCCGCTGCTTGAAACCTGGAAGAATCCCCTGCCATCGGAATAACTATTAATTTACCCATTGTCATCCATCCAAAGCTCCCTCCACATTAGGTAACCCGTTCTGAATGCGAATATCTGTCTTCTCGGGTTTTCCCTGTGCAATGATGCCAAAGATAACCATAATAGGCATTCGGTCTGCCTGACAGTTCTGATATCTAATTCAAATCTACTCAAATGCCTCTTGAAGAAACTGATGAATTCTCTATTTAAATCTTCTAAAAACTCTTTAGACCTGAAATCTGAAATCTGAATTTGCTCTTTATCCATTCTAAATAAGTTTGCAGAAATGAATTCGTACTTACCAAACATTGATTGAGATAATTTAGCAAAATCATATATTGGGTTACCAAAGACTGTACGATGGTTTCCCCATCTACCTCTTGGATCAATACATAGAAATTTACCGTTAGTAGGGTCATAAAATAGATTACTGAATATTAAATCTCCATGAATTTGTGTAACTGTTTGATTCAAAGCTTCTACAAATGGAGGGATCTTTTCGTTTAAATTTTTTAGCATGGCAGAAATATTCTCGTTAGAAATATTCAAAAGATTCTCGTAGTATTTATATCCTATTGTGTTATAGAATTGATATCTGAAATCTTCTATTCTCTTAATAGTTTTGACTAGAAAAATGTCTAGATTGTTCTTAATAACTTTCCTGGCTTCTTGGGGCGGGGAGGGCATATGTAAATTTAGAAGAAATTCATCTAAGGAATTCAGCATGGTTTTCCAGAAATTTATATTCTCAATACCAGACAACTGAAATTCGGCTAGCGTTGGAAAATCAATCCATTCCATTTCATATTTAACTCCTTCAACTGATTCGGATGCGAATACATTCGGTGCGATTTTGATCGCGCTAGTTTCTAAATTATCGTACCAAGAAATTTCATCAAGAATTTTCTCGCGATTTACGCTGCTTTTTATAATATGATTACTTACATTTGAAATTTTTAATGAATTGAACTCACGTAATAAGCTAAGATTTTTTCTTGCAGCCTGGTAACCATTTAGACTCCCTAAATCAAACCAAGACTCTTTTTCTATGATTGTAGGTATGAGTCGTCTAGATAAGTTATATTTTTCTAAAATATATTTTAAGTCATCATTTGCTAAATTTTTGGAGTTTGCTAAATTTTCACAAATTCTTTGTAAAAGAAATTTATCAGAAAAACTAAACTCCCCGACTACCGCTAAATTTCCGTCGCTTTCATTTTTTTTATCGTAAAATATAGTTTCTGTCTCGGTGAAACTAGCCATTGTCCAATCCGCGTTCTTCTCATAATTCGCGGCAACAAAAGAATCCAAAGAAAGATTTTCTACATTAGTTATAGTGTCCGAGAATAGAATTTCGACAATATCTTCTTGCTGGCTAGTAAATTTAAGTCCGGACAAAATTGAATCCGAAATTTTAAGCATTGGTTGTACTTCTGCAATTGATACTTCGGGAAAGAATTCCTGTACTAAATTCTTTGTATAGGAATCATAAGAATTTATCACAAGTACTAAGTCAAATTTATTAATTAATTTTTCTATTTGACTCAATATAGATGGTTTAGAAGATAAGGGAACTCTCGTAGAATTAATATTTCCAAAATATTTCGCTAAATTCGAATTTATGGTCCCTGCCCCTAGTATTATTTTAGTTGTCATACACTCTTCAGTTTACTAATTATTTTTCATTGATTTTTTGCTTTTTGCTGTGCCAAGTGATGTTTTTTTGGCTTTACGTTTAGCGCCTGCGCCTTTTATGGTTTTTTCGGTGAGAGTAGGTGAGGTTTTCTTCGCGCGTTTTGCTTTTTTAGGTTTAGCGCCACCACTCTCAAGTTCCCACGCTCTTCGGCCTGCCAACAATTCAAGTCCGCGCTCTAACGTCATAGCTTCCACTGTGTCACCACGGCGTAGCGTTGCATTTGATTCACCATCGGTTACATACATACCGAAGCGACCATCTTTAAGAATAAGTGGGCGACTGGTTTCTGGATCAACGCCAAGTTCCTTAAGCGGTGGTTTTGCAACGCCACGGCGACGAACTTTTGGCTGCTTGTAAATTTCAATAGCGCTTTCAAGTGAGAGTGAAAAGATTTGATCATCGCTGGTAAGAGTTCGGGAATCTGTGCCGTGTTTTAGATATGCGCCGTAGCGACCATTCTGTGCGGTAATTGCTACGCCTTCATATTCACCGATAGTACGAGGTAGCGAAAGAAGTAGAAGTGCATCATCGAGTGTGATGGTGTCGAGTGACATTGTGGAAAGTAGCGATGCTGTCTTTGGTTTTGGTGCATCTTTCTTCTTGCGTTTTTTCTTGCCACCTTCGGGAATTACTTCTTCGGGAAATACTTCTGTTACATATGGTCCGAAGCGACCGGACTTTGCGATAACTTCTAAAGTGGTTTCTGGATCAACACCGAGTTCACGTTCTCCAGATGGCGCTGCAAGAAGTTCGATTGCTTTCTCCAAAGTTAGTTCATCTGGTGCAAGTGATTCTGGAATGTTTGCAAACTTACGATCATCGCCAAGACCTTCTTGTAGGTAAGCCCCAAAACGACCAACACGAATTTCAATGGTCTCGCCCATTTTCATGGTGTTGATTTGTTGAGCATCGATCGCACCTAAGTCAGCTGCGAGTTCTTGTAGCCCTGGTTGGCCATCGTGGCCATAGAAGAAGCGAGTTAACCAACTAACGCGGTCTTCCTCACCATTAGCGATTCGGTCAAGATCTTCTTCCATTGACGCGGTGAATTCGTAATCTACGAGCTTGGCAAAGTGCTGTTCGAGTAAGCCAGTTACTGAGAATGCAAGGAATGTTGGGACTAAGGCGCGACCGCGCTTTGCAACGTAACCGCGATCTTGAATGGTCTGCATGAC
>Ga0214919_10011819_pt1 | contig 10835 bp, 11 predicted proteins | sample LL1503_MetaG_FD_177994 | JGI IMG/M metagenome (GOLD analysis project Ga0214919, IMG submission 177994) | Freshwater microbial communities from Lake Lanier, Atlanta, Georgia, United States - LL-1503 | ecosystem: Environmental > Aquatic > Freshwater > Lake | place: USA: Georgia | collected...
GCCATCAAATTAATACGCGAAAATCGCAGCGTCGGTTCAGGCAAGGTCATTAATGACTTTATGTCAATCGTTTCATCTGGTGTCAACTTTTTCCGTTTAATGATCGGATTCTCTCCGCGCATTTTTGTCATTTCCAAACCTGTCCCCCCCGTGTTATAGGTTTGCAAGGCAAACTTTTTCCGCAATACGGTTTTTGCTCGTTCTGTTTTATACATACTATTAGCATACGAGAATGTATCGTGTCCATTGACGGAAGAATTAAAGTCTGGAATGTTATCGACGAGCGCCGTTGTAGTGGTATTGACCTTCGTCTCAAAAATAACGTCCGCCTTATTATCCGGAACAGCAAAAGGCGTTAGATACGGATTTAATTCTTTTTGTAAAAAGGCGTATTTATTCAGTTCACTGCCTGTATCATTGCGTTCATATTGGTCTATGATGGCGCGTTGGTTCCTATCATTTACAACTGGATCTATAAACGCTAGATCGTTTGCACCCATTTCTATGACCGAGCTCTCATCGTCGCCCGTATTGTAAATCTTTTTAACCGTTTTGCTGACCGGCAAGAGCCAATACAACTGTTGGTTTAATTTTTCCAAGACAGGGACGAGTGGTTTATAATTCGCACCGTGCGCCTTCGGCATAAGTGCATAACCTTTGTCATCAAAAACCGAAAACGTGTCTCTTAGTTGCTGAAAGCGCTGAATCATTTTATGAATATTATTTTTAACTACATCGGTGCGCTGAGCATTGGGAATCGTGGATAACATATCGTCTAATAAATCGTCTAATTGTTTATCAATATCATAACGCTGTTCTTCTTCCGGTACATCCACCAGTTGAGTGATGGCTTCTAATTCATCGCCGAATTTTATTTGATCGGCATTAAAGATAAGGTCTCTCAGGAGGGGCTCCGCCCCTTTAACCCCGCGGGGGCTCTGCCCCCTGACCCCCTCTAGAGGGATTGGACCCTGCTCTGCAAGCTCTTTAACTCCTTCTAGGGGCTCTAACGGCTGCTCTGCAAGCCCTTCAGCTCTGAATTGCGTATCGGCTATACCCACTGCCGGCGCTTGTCTAATATGTATTTCTTTAATCGGCAAATCTTCCGGCAAGCCTTTATAAGCAAAATCAATAAAAATAACTTGGTCATCCGGAAAGGTCGTAATTTCGATTTTATCTTCCACTAGACTTGTGATTTTTCCAGTCAAAGTGAGAGGCAAATCGCCGCCAAAGTATATATCGATCCACACACCCGCAATCAAATTATTTTGTCTAGCATAACCATCTTCTGTAGCCCTACTTTTTATTCGAATGCTTTCAATAGATTCGTTATCTAAGCTACCCTCTGTCAACGTTAACAGGGTTTCCTTCCCACTGACTTCTTCTAAACGTATTTTTTCTGAATCAATATATCCAATATAGTAGGTATTATTATTTAGTTCGGCATCATTTGGAGCAATAATTTCAATAATGTCTCCTAATTGTAATTTAACTTTAGTGGTCATTACCTTATATTTATAATAGAAATTTTTATAAATAAGTATTTATTTATAAAATAAGTATTAATAAAATAAAAAAGGGCTATATCTGATGCTATATTCTATGCTTATGCCGTAATCTCGAAGGTCTTACCAATAATTTCATAGATGCGAATTCCGTCCACCGAAGCATTTACAATCGTGGATGCCACCGATACTTTATCCGTAGGATTTTTAAATCCAATGCGAATAATAGACTCGTCTATATGTGGATGCGGCTTTCTAAAACCACAATAAGACAATGTTTCGCCGAAATGTTTGTTATAAAGTATAAACTCAATAACCTTACCCAAGGTATAATCTTCCCCCTTCAAAATAATATCAAAACTATTAGGTATTGTTGTTTCGGATATAACAATCGTATTAGGCTCGCTCTGTATTGTCTCCTGTAGGCGCTGCAACTTGGCAATCATCAATCGCGCCGCCTTACTCACAATGGACATATTGGACAGCGGACCTACCGTTTCAATCATAAAATCGAATGAATCAGGAATAAAATGCCGCTTGGCATCTAACAATTGAAAATCTTTTTCAGCAAAGGCTAATTCATCTGCGTTAAACGTTTTACCAAGTTCTGTTTTTTTCTCAGCCCACACGGCTTTGATCTTAATCGGATCTGGTGTATTTGCATAAGCGCATGTAGAAGCCACGTTAAATGTACTGTCTTCTTTAGCCGATCCTTTGTCGAATTTGCACTTCAGACTTAGACGCTCGCCTTCAATGTTTTCAGACACGCGCGGCAACAAGCGCACCAACTCTGGATAGTCGCCCGTAATGACGTTCGCCGGAAATAGTTTCGCCGTGAGCGACACGTCCTTTTCACCTGTTGCAACATTTATAACTTCAAAATCCGCCGTCGACACATATTCAATGGTAGTAGATTTATTTTGTTTATCCACCACCAAAATATAATCATCTATAGGAAAATCGTCGTCGGCGAAAATCGGTATGCAACTGAGACGTTGTTTTAATAGCTCGTTGTTCATTCGAGTCGTGTTAACCTCAAACGTTGCCTTATTTGCCTCGTGAGGAGTCGTGCGAAATACAGTCGTTGGAATCTCATACATAATTCGCCGCAATCCATTCGCGATGCTTACATTTACACCACTTAAGGTAAACATTAAACTGTTGTTTGATTCGGATATTTTAGAAATGCTTGGCTCCATTTTAGTATACTATAATGAGTTATAATATTATTAAATCAATTTTTTATATAATTTATTGTAAAACAAATTAGTTTGTCAATAATTAAGTTTATTTATTCATGTTTAAAATAATAATTTGTATATAATGAGCACGATTCTATACTATAGCAATTATTGCGATAACTGTAGCAAATTATTGCAATTCATATCAACCTCGAATTCAAAAAAGGAGATGCATTTCATCAATATTGACAAACGGGTCAAAAAAAACAATGGCGCGACGTATGTCATCCTTGAAAATGGACAAGAACTTCTATTGCCGCCGACCATAAATAAAGTTCCGGCTCTATTACTTTTAAATAAAGGGCATCAGGTGCTTTTTGGCGGCGATATCAACAAACATTTAGATTCAGCCAACATCATTCATACAAATCCAACAGTCAAAGCGAATGGAGAGCCGATGGCATTTTCTATGAATAATGGCGGTTTTGGGGTTGCCTCTGATAATTATAGTTTTTTAGATCAAGATCCAGAGTCGCTGTCCGCCAGAGGCGACGGCGGTATGAGACAGCAGCACCATTATGCCTCGTTGGATTATAATTGTAATATCGATACTCCGCCTGACACCTATGCGCCCGATAAAATAGGTCAAGTATCAATGGAACAGTTGGAACAAAAGAGAAACAAGGATATGCATTAATATAAACTAATGCAGTTAAACTATATTAAAAAAATATTATTTAAATGTATTAATTATGAATAAAAATCAAATCGTAGAAACCTTTAATACTCATTTTATAGAGTTTATTAGCGACATTGAAAAGGTATTTCCAAACGATACGGACATTACTTTAGCCAGAAAATCTTTAGGTAAAACGTTTGTACTGTTGCCGAAATTGTTGATCAAGATGTTTAACGAGTCTTTTGTTAAATTATACAGCGCTGAAATAGAAAGTGGTGATTTAAATTTTTTTATTGAAAACGACTATAGAACCAAACACGGTTATAAGGAAAAGGATGATGCTTGGGTTCTTGAGAAAATCGATTGCTTACGCGAACCCGTCCGTAATATGTCGACGGAAGACAAAGAAAAGGTCTCGCAATACCTAAAAAATCTTAAGAAATTATCCGATTTATATAATGATTTTAAGAAAAAGTAATAAAAAATATAAATATATCGCGCTTAGTTTGATTTAAATATAATTATTTCAAATCAAATATAAATGGAAGGAACGCAAGAACATACAACACAACCAACCAAAAAGCCCGATTTCGAAATTCCCAGTGAATTTAAAAAAATCATCATCGACATGACCAAAGACATTATAGTTTCCTTTCCAGAACAAGAAGCCAATCTGCACAAGGAGTTGAAAAATCTTCTTTTCGAAACCGATCCGGACGGACTGGAAGGTTCCTTAAAATATATGTTTGTCTATTGCAAGACGTTTTATCCGGTAAGATTTTTCGACATTTTGTATCAAAATCAAAGCATATTTGATGCCGACAATGTGTGTGATGCTCGATTTTTACCAGGGGTAAACTTTAAACTATTGTGGAAAGAAAATATTAGCGATAAAACCAGAGAGACGATCTGGAAATATTTACAGCTGGTGCTTTTTACGGTTGTATCGGGCGTTTCTGACGAAAAGTCGTTTGGCGATACTGCCAAGTTATTTGAAGCTATTAATGCCGATGAATTTAAATCGAAACTGGAAGAAACGATTTCACAAATGCAAACGTTGTTTACGAAAGTTGCCGACACAGATGCGGGAGACGCCGATGCAGCAGACACGGGTGCCGATGCTACAGATGCTACAGATGCTACAGCGAATGGCGAAAAAGACAGTGCCGGCATTAATTTAGAAGATTTACCTAATCCCAATGATATTCATGAACATGTATCTGGTATGATGAATGGTAAATTGGGTAAGCTCGCGAGAGAAATTGCCGAAGAAACGGCGGCTGATTTAAATATTAATATGGATAATGCCGAATCCATTAATGATGTATTTAAGAATCTTATTAAGAATCCTACCAAGTTATTAAGCTTGGTCAAAAATGTCGGATCAAAATTAGACGAAAAACTTAAATCAGGTGATATGAAGGAAAGTGAACTGCTGGAAGAAGCGAGTGAATTAATGAAGAAAATGAAAAATATGCCTGGGATGGGTGATTTACAAAGTATGTTTAGTAAGATGGGAATGAATCCAGGCAAAGGCTCGGGCAAAGTAAACGTGAACGCAATGCAATCTAATTTAGATCAAAAATTAAAAGGGGCGAAGAATCGTGAGCGTATATTGAAAAACTTGGCAGAAAGACAAGCAGCGCAGGCGCAGGCACAAGCAGCACAGACGCAAGCATCTGCCGCTACGCAAGGTAGAAAATCTTCGGCACCAGCCGAAGTAGTGGAAAATCTAGTATACACTACCGATGAAAGCGCTGTAAGAAGCACGCCAAGTGATAAGAAAAAGAAGAAGAAGAATAAGAAGTAGTATTTTGTTATGCTTTGCTATTCTATTATGCTTTGCTATTAATGATTATATATAATTATATATATAAATGACTACTCCATTTTGGTTATACAATCCAAATATTTTATTTAAATCCGGTGAAATATACACTATTTGGCCGTCTAATGAAATGCCATTTGAAGCAAAATTAAATGCAATGACCCGCCTCATTCTCTTATTAACCTTAGCAGGCTATTTATTAACCAAAAACAATAAAATACTTTTCTCGGGTTTAATAACTTTAGGTGCAATTATCCTGTTGTTTTTTATTAGAAAAGGCAAAGGCAAGAAAGAAGGTTATACCAATGCCGAACTCTATAGCATTATCAAATCCGATTATACAGAACCGACATCGAAAAATCCATCGATGAATGTCTTACTGACAGAAATTGCAGACAATCCAAAAAGAAAAGAAGCCGCTCCGGCTTTTAATCCAATTGTTGAAAACAAAATGAATGAATCCACGAAACAATTTGTTATAAAGAATTTTAATGATCCCAGCATTGGAGAAAAACTATTCAATGATTTAGGCGATAATTTTACATTTGAACAATCGATGCGATCTTGGGGTCCAACGCCAAACACGACCATACCCAATGATCAAAAGGCTTTTACCGATTATTGTTATGGCGATATGATCGCCTGCCGCGATGATACAAACAATGAGTTGGCTTGTGTTCGAAATAGCCCGCCGCGATGGACTAACCACTAACGTACTTTTCAGAAAAGTACCGCAAAACACAACCTTTTAAGAAAAGGTTGGACCAAAACATAACCTTTTAAGAAAAGGTTGGACCAAAACTATTGCTATATTTTTTAATAAGGTTGAGTTGAGGTTTTGCGATACTTTTTTTAAAAGTATATAGTATAAATGGCTTCCGTATTCGATTTTAAATTTGAACAACCCACTAGATTAGGCTATGACAGAACTGATTTAAGCCAGCGCACCTTACAAAATTCCGAGTATGCAAATTATATGCTGGACAATTTTAGACCATCTTGCCCGATGAGTAATGCTACCGATTTTGCGCTGAGCCAACCGAATGTAAACTTCACCGGCAGTTATCAGGTTAGCGTGGGTGGGTCAAATATTGTTGAAAATTCGCAACTTTTAATTAATACTTTATCAAAACCCAAATGCCGAATTAGCTTAATCGAGCGACCTTACGGTACCGTTCCTTATTTAGGACGCGGAAAATGCGACCCTATGTTAGAATCGCAAATTCAGCAGGGTGATTTCGCCAATAATAAGAAAAGTATTAACCCTAGTAGCGAAGTCTGTTATTTACAATATTCGCAAACACCTCTTATTCCTACGGTACAGGCTACGATTAGCAATCCTGCGAATTTAATTGAAAGCAGTGCGGCATCCGGGTGGATTCGTGGCGGTTTACCGTCGCGCGAATTGGCGCGCGATAAAGAGTATACGTCTTAAATAAGTAAATAACACATTCTGCGGGGATACTTGCCCGTGTTTTTTTCGATTTCATCTTTCAACACTTCAATGTCCATACCTTTACCCTTTAGGTACCATTTGCCCTTACCATTTTTTACTATAATATTGCAACCATGCATAATTGCAAGATCAATCATCTCTCCAATTGTTTTTGTTTTATCAAACCCAAGATCTTGCACATCATTTTTATGGATGAGAATATCACAATTAGGATAAAGCTGTGAATTGTTGAAACTCATTTTAGTTGCTTTGCTTTTGTATGTAAATATGGTTCATCCTTAAAAGCAATTCAATTTTTTGATAAAAAAATATAACTAAACACTATATCACATAATACGCAACTCGCTATAAAAAGGGTGATTAACCACTCGATTAAGGTCTTGTGTTCGATCAAGTAAAAATAGTAAAGGGTTATTATAAATAAAGGGATAGCTATAAGGTCGGCGTAGTGAGCCAGGTTATTGAGGTTTTTGAGTTTATTGGTCAATCGCATATATATACTTTTAAGAAAAGAGTTAAACATTTATTATAATATATAAATTAAAATGTATCAAACCGACTTCATTTGCACCTATAAGTTAATGGATTCCCCGGAAGATCAAGAGCACCTTTATCGCATTCAATTGCAACAGGCTTTCGATTTGGAAAAATGGGACGACTCGAAGATTAATTTTATCTTGGATGAATTGCTATTAACCCTCTCATCTTCGGAAGATTTTAAAAAGATATTCGATAAAGCCAAAGAAAACAAAAGCATTGTTGAAGTTTTAACAAATACTGGATTGTTAAATGACGGAGACGACGAAAACAGTAATGATGATATTATTTTTAAAATGCTTTTCACCTACGATTATTTCGATTTAGTGCATTGGTGCTTGTGCGATTATTTGACGCGAAAGACAGTAAGACCTCTACATCTAGCAAATTTGATAACTGCATTAGAAAACTGATAGCTTTGTAAAACATATTAAAGGTATTTTCTTAATAACAATAAGATAAAGTATAAATAAGAAAATGGCGACCTATATTACAAACCTGTTCAAAAATACAACTGTTAAATATTTATGCGTTAAGCCTCTAGATAAATTGGAATTCTGGTCTTTGAATTTTCACTGTATGCCGTTTGAAACGTATGAAGAAGCCGATAAGTATTATAATAAACAGTATAAAGACAATGATATTGAACATAAAATAGAACGCTCTACGATTATGCCGGTCTGTAAGTTTGTTCCGGCGCCTTTACACCCGATGATTTTAAATTATAAATTAAGCAAGCTGTTTATAAACGCAGAGGTGTATAGACCAATGCGCTTTTGAGCAAAAAAAGGCTGCAAATCAGTATATTATATTATATTATATTATATTATATTATATTATATTATATTATATACTGATGGTTAGAAGGCGCACAAAGTGCAAACGTAAAACTTATAAGAAACGTAAAACTTATAAGAAACGTAAAACTTATAAGAAACGTAAAACTTACAATATAGTAGGAGGTATATACAATACTGGAACATCGAACAGAAGAATTCGAGATAGAGAGAGAGACACACAAAGAGCAGTGCGAGAAGCGCAAATAGCACAACAAGAAGAAATAATAGCAGCGCGAGCAGCAGCGCTAGCAAGAAAATACAAAATTGCCGATCGGTGGATTGAAAAACTATCTCATTATGTATATACATTACAACCACCAATTAAAGGCGAAAAATTACCACGTTGGAAATATAAGATATATGATTCATATGTGGAACAATTAATTAGTCATCCTGACCACATTATTGGGGCAAATGGTAAAAGACACGATACGGGTCTTGGAACATTAGATGATTTTACAACAATTATGGAAAATAAAAGAGACGCTGAACTTGATGAAAAAGACCCAGATATTAAACAAGATGAGATAGATTTTTGGACAGAAGTGAAGGATTCACTCCGAAATGATTCTGTATGAGTGATTTGCTTCGCCGAAAAAAGGTTGCTATCTATCTAAAAGCAATGGATTTATCCACGTTTGCTTTTTTTATAGGGTTTTCTATAATTTTATCTGTATCTTTACAATGCAACGTTTTTATTAGCCATTCCCTGATTTGTTCTGTATTCGTAAACTGATGACAAGCAGAATAAAAATCGCCAGGATTATTTCGTATCACTTCTTTTAATTTACTATAATAACTATTATGTGTGCCTGTTGTCAAATCAGCGTACACCGTTTCGCGTGCTATTTTTTTAACATAATCACAAATAAAATGAAACGCAATATCTTTATTGGTATAAGAGTCGTATATTTCTCTAATATTTAAAAACTTATCGTTCTTCCATTTAATATTTTCATAATATTGTATCCGAATCTCTTTATCATTATAAAAATGAAATGTATAGGATATTTTTTCTGTATAGCTGGTGTTTTTATCTACATTTATACCCAGCCCATAATCCATAAAACAAGATTTAATGGCAAAACTTTTATCCGATATATCATCGGTTTCTATTGTATATTCTAAGGACGACATCTTGTATTCAAATCTCTTGTATACAAATAATTCCAATTTACTGTTTTTTTTATAATAATCATAATTGAATATATTTGATTTCAAGGCACTTAATGTTTTTCTTATATTATCATCAAATTCATTCAGGTCGGAAGATGTAATATAAATAGATGAACCGCTATTTGCGTATTTTTCTGTGCCGCTATCACCTGAATAGGAATTCGTATTTTTTGTATATTTACACGAGTTTTCAATTCCTCTGACATTAAACGACGCACCCACATTTACTAAAGTTGTTTCTGTAATTTGAGTACTAAATTGGATACTTGAAACGCCTAATTTGCCAGCCAATAATAATAACATATCTCGTTCTTTCTCTATTTTCCTTTTATTAAAGATGGCGTCATTGTAATAGAGACCATTATACAGGTGAATATATAAAATATTAGGGTCGGGATATTTCTTATCATCAAACAATAAGGATGAACCATGTGTTGATTCTTGATATTTAACAATCTTTGCAATATTTATTACTTTAATGCCTTTGCTTCTTAAATTTTTTATAATTTTTCTATAATATCTATACGTATACCAGGAATAAATAAAAAAGCATTCTGGTAGAAAAATGACATAGGTTTCATTAAACAATACTGTTAGTTTATCCTCTTTGTCATTTAGTATTTGTACAGGTACACGTTCTTTTAGTTCTTGTACAGGCACAGGTACACGTTCTTTTAGTTCTTGTACAGGTACTTGCAAATGAGTGTCAGCCGTTAATAACGTTTCGGACTCAATCACTTCAGGGATTACATTTTCTTCTGCTTCAAAATTTATAACCGCATCGACTACAATCGTTGGTGTAGTATTAATTATAGAATTATTATCCGCATCCATTATATTTATAATAATTTTAAAGTTATTACAAATATATTAAAGGTTGATTAAGAGTTTGGTCCAACCTTTCCCAAAGGTTGATGTGTTAAATATCAACAGTCTCATACTTGACAACCGTATTTTCGTCGGGATAACCCTTCGGATTACAAACAAACTGTATATTTTTTATGACAGTTTTATTGGGCGTATGTGTGTGTCCGTAAATCCAAGCTTTAATCGGCTCTACAAAAAACGGATCGCATTTGGAAGCATAAAAGCAGTTGGTATCCGAATAGGCGTGTTTTTCATCTATGAGATTAAACGACGGAAGATGATGGGTCATCATGACGATTTTTTTATTTTTATTTTTATAAATATCTCCTTTTGCTATTGAAGAGAGTGTATCTGCAATAAAACTACAACTCTTATAATGCAGTACATTATAGGTATCATAGCTTAAGCCCTCTATCTGTTTAAAATCATTCATTAAACAGATATCATTCATATTCATAGATGGTATTTTGCTCCATAATGTCGTGCCGACAAATAAAACGTTATTGTATTCTTCATACGAATTATTCAGAAATGTAATATTATCTAATTTATTTAAACCAATTACCCATTTAATATGTCGGTTTATTTCTTCCATGGTATGCGACCCATATTTATCCGAATTATAATACTCGTGATTACCAGCAATTAAGAAAATCTTTTTAAAGCTTTGGCTCATTTGCTTAAGAAACAGACTATAGATACCTGAGTGAGGGTAGCCTATATCGCCACATAAACACAAGACATCTGCCATGACTTTTATCTTCGGC
>Ga0214919_10011822_pt1 | contig 10834 bp, 12 predicted proteins | sample LL1503_MetaG_FD_177994 | JGI IMG/M metagenome (GOLD analysis project Ga0214919, IMG submission 177994) | Freshwater microbial communities from Lake Lanier, Atlanta, Georgia, United States - LL-1503 | ecosystem: Environmental > Aquatic > Freshwater > Lake | place: USA: Georgia | collected...
TCTTTCATATCACTATTTATTAGGTCAATTGGTATTTTAGGATTACTACTACTGATAGAATCTAGTAACATATTGATAGCATCTTGTAATATTAAATTTTGTTTCATTAATATTTTCAAATCCTCTTTCATCCCTTCTTCGGTAGACTTGTTATATTTATTAACTAGGGCAATACCTAAAAATTTCACTTCTTTTTTATACATTTTTATTTTATAGAGAGCAAAATTACTAAATTCTGTATTTTTATTTCCTATATGTGATTTTACTAAAAACATCCATCCTAGTTTTTCAAAAAGACGTTTATTCCATTCATTTAAACCAATAAATGTAGTTGGAATATCTAACATTGTATTATTATTTGACATTTATATATTAATATGTAGAAATTTTATTATAAAAAATATTTTATAATCTATTATTTTATAATAATGAAAAATAATATAGAAGAAACACAATTACAATTAATTGAAACTAAAACTGATATGAGACTAGATACCTCTCATAATGAAGGTTTAGTACAAGGAAAAACACCAGCACTTAGAACATTCTCATCACCACCTCCAAAACTTAGTCATTTTCCTGAAAGTCCGAAAAATAATATTAATAAAAATCAAAAAAGTGTAATGAAATTTGATACTTTCAATAATTCAGAAGATTCAGGATCATTGTCTAGTTATTATTGCAATAGTGATTTGAATAACAGTTTGAATAAATTTAAAATAGGAATATTAAATAAAAAAAAACAAAGTTTATTTACAAAGACATCTGATACATCAAGTGATTCTATTAAAATTAATTTTTATGACATTGAATTTATACCTATGAAACGTAATAAAATGACAAATTTTTATAATATGGAACAACTAAATGGTATGAATTTTATTGATATTTATAATATATTAACATCTGTATCATATTTAATTTTTATAGATAATAAAAAATTAATAAAAAAACAATCATGTTGTAATATTTTTAATAAAAAACATTTAATTGAAACAGAATTTCCTGGATGTACATTCTTCCCATTTGAATCAATTGATATTATATGGAAGAATATTCATATATTAAATAATAATATTGTTAATGCTGATTATAATATACAGAAAATATATATTGATAAAGATATATGTTATGGTATTAATTTTGATAATGGTGAGATTATTAAGAATTGTCTATATAAAAAAATGGAAATAACCGATATGGTTATATTTACACCTATTGATAAATATAATTTAAAACAAACTGAATATAAAATTCGTGGATTTTGTCAAATTGTTGAAGAATTAGGTGCTAAAACTATTAATATAACATTTAATAAAAATAATATATTTAATAATGTGAAAAGTGTTGAAATGAAAATAGGTAGTGATATTAATATGATAGCAGGAAATCTCGGTTTAGGGAAAACGACATATGACACTAATGAAGAAACATATAGTTATACACTTAGTTATCCAAGTAATAGTTCTATAACATTAAATGAAAATATTATAAAAAAAAGAATAAAAAGAAAAAAATTTATTATAAGTGAATCGACATATAATTCAAGTTTAGAATTACAATATTTAGTTCACTCTAGGTGTCGTCATATGATATATAAATATTCTACAATATTTACATTTGATAATAATAGTATGATAGATGAAAAATTTTTTACTAATTTGAAAACACATGGTATTGATATTGGTCTTAATTATAAACAATATAGTATGAATAAAAATTATCTATCTATTGTAACCGATGTAGTATTTTCATCAATTGATGATAATATTATATCGGGAAATAATATTAGTCTTGATAATAATGGATATACTTTTTTAATGGAAAGTTTAATTAAATTATCTGATTTTGAAAATAAAGGAATCTATAGAATTATGGCATTTTTACATGAATATATTGAAATAAAACTAAAATATACACAACCTAAACAATATAAGATAGTTAACAATGTAATAAAAAATATAAAAAAATTATTAACTATTAGTGAATACGCTGAATTATTATGTAATTATTTTACTATATCATCACAATGGATACATTTTACAAATTTTATAGATTTGTTATCAAATAAAACACAAAGTTATGATAAACTAGGTTATATAATTATTGTATCAAATAATAGTATTTCTAAAGAAGAAAAAATAGAAATAATGTTAAGATTTATTCAACAAAAATGTATTATATTAAAAATAGAAGATAAATTTTGGAATATGATACAACCTAATAATTTAAAATTAAAAAATGAAATGAAAAATAAATTACTTTATGAATATGATTTCATACAATATTATAACTGGTACAATTTAAATATGTTAATCAAACATATCGATAGTTATATAATTGATTTTTCTAGTATGGAAAATAGTGCTAAATTTTCACATATGGTTACTAATATGAATATTGGTTATAAATATTGGGAGTTTTATAATAATATAGTTCCATTTATAGTAAAACAATTATATACAATGCACAATATAATGAAAGATGATATATATTTAACTTCTTGTTTCGAAAAAAGTATTAACATTGAAACATTCATTAGTCTTAAAATAAATACAGCAAATGATTTGTATAATTATATTGGTAAAAAAATTAGTCGAATTAAAAAAATATATGAATGGATTGAAACGCAAACGTTTCCAATATCTGTAGATAATTTATATACTATTATAAATAGTAGTAAATTTAATGAAACATATGATTATATTAATAAAAAAATAATTAATATTATAAATGATAAAACGATTGAAAATTTAAAAGAATGGGTTGAATATGATGAAATATCAAAAAACACCATGATTAAAATTATAAATAAATTAATGTGTTATAATGAAAAAATTAATATTATATATATACCTTCAAACTATATTGGTTTTATGTTAGTATATAATAATTATATTAATGGAAATAAAGAAAGAGAATTTGAGAAAATAATCAAACCATTTATAGCAAATCATATTTCAGATAAATCATTATTAGATCTAATATTTAATACAATGACATCTGATAAATTTAATAAACATTGTAAAACTTATTATGATATGTTTATATATTTAAAAAGCATTTTAGATAATAATCACATTGAAGCAGATACTTTAATCGCTGATTTTATATTTTAATATTATTTATACTGTATGGTATAATATTATTTATACTGTATGGTATAATATTATTTATACTGTATGGGACAAGTTGCCTTGTGTGGATAAACAAATGATTGTATACGTATCGAAAAATATCAAAGATATTTTCCGCTACTTGTTACCCCCAACTCATAGTGTATTATCAATATAACCTCCTGGTAGCGGTAGTGTAAGATCGGTTGTAAATTTTAAACAAGGACTATAACTAATTTTATCCCCAATTAATCTAGTAGCAATTGCTTTACATAATTTTTTTTTCTTATACATTATACTACATAATTCCATCATATTTTCAAATTTTGATTTAGATTTATTACAAGTTTTACAAGATAATTGTGTAAATCTATCAATAATTCCATTTTCTGTACATTTAATTTTATCTTTCTTAAAAACTACACCATTTGTTGCTTTAAAATATGATTGCAAATTTATTACATAATATCCGAGAATTAACATAACAATTAAAATTATACCAATTAAATTTATATTTATATACATATTATAGTGAGATGAGATTTTTATTATGAATTAAGTTGTCTCTATACGAATGCCTCTATACAAGTGGTCTCATAAAACACAAAATTCATATATGTTTTTCTAATTTTATTTTAATATAATCTAATACACTCTCTTTTTCTTCACGTAAATTATACCAACCGATATGATTGTCTCTCATATATAGTTTTAATACTTTGTTCACAATATTATATCCAGTATTACCTTTTAATTTTTTATTAAATTTTTTTAATTTTTTAAAAGATGTATCGTGTTTTATCATACTAATAATCTTATTAGCAAAATATTTTGTTTCAGATTCTTCTAAATTCATCGTATCATATTCATCATTATTTCCAATCGGTGTATTCATATCATATGGTGTATATTGTTTTGTTGATTTTATAATATCATAATTTTTTTTATTCACATCTTCTATACTATCATATGATTTAATAATTCTATTACTGATATTATATTTGTTTGCTCGATCAATTAACAGTTTAATCATCATTAATTCAGGTTTTGTCCAATAAGGAATATTATCTTTACAACTCAATCCAATTATAAAATTATCTTTTATATTATATATTAATTGTCGAGAACTATGATATATTACCTCAGGATTTTTCAATAGTTTATTTTTCCATTCAATCGTTAGAGGTAATTCAAATCCACCTTCAGAAGACCAATTTCTTTCTAAACGATTTAATAATACGGTTCCTCTAGCGGCCTGAATTACATTAAATCCTAATTCATCTTTATATTGTGGAGGAAATGGTTTAACAGCAATGAAACAACCTTTAGTATTATCATTATTATATTTTTCTTTCCTAGTTGCATTAAATGGATTTTCTTCTAGATATTTATAGGGTGTTTCAGTAATAGTATCAAGTAGATCAGACTGAGGTCCTAATGCATTTAATAATAAAATATTACGAGTTGGGTCTTGAATCATATCAATATTATATGACATATAATATTGATTAGATAAAATAAAATAGCATATGATACAACACATACATAAGACCCTCTCATTTGCAAAGAGACTATGAGTTGGGGTGAATAGTAGCGGATAATTCAGAAAGAATTATTCGATATGGTTCAAACTTCAGTTTGAAATTCTCTCCGCTCAAGAGAGACTTGTCTCATAATCTTATATATATTGATCTAATTTGTATTTAATAAAATTTTTTATTAAACTTTCTTGTCTACTCAGATCATACCAATTAGTATTACCTTTTTTAACAAATAATCTTAACATTTTATGAATAATATAATACCCTTCATCGCCTTTCATCAATGTTAGATGTGTTTTAAATTTTTTAAAATTTTTATCTTCTTGAATCCATCTTATTGTTTTATTTAAAAATTTGGTTGTAACCTTATCCTGTAAATCTTTGTCAATATTTACATTCTGATATTTGTATACAGTTTCTATAAAAGGCGGAGGTTCAAAGTATATAAAATTGTCAGATGTTTTAGGTAATATAGATGGATCAATGATAGGAGGTAAATAAATCGCCATATATGAATTAATATAGATTTTATTATTTAAAGTATTCTTCTAAATATATTACTTTACTCTAAATGTTTTTTAATTAAATATGTATATAAATCATCACCTAAATTAAAATAAAAATCATCATATTTTTTAGTTTTAAACCAACTATCAATAAATTCATCCAAATTCTTTATTATCATATTATTCCAATATTTAGTATTAATAATTTCATATAAATTTGATAATATTTTATGATTTGATATAAGATCATCATAATTTGCTTTAATCCAAATATTAATTAATCTATTTATATATCTATATGGTTTATTTTCTATAATATTATTTTTTACCCATTTAACCAAACTATCAATAGAATCAATTTTATATATTGATAACATTTGATCTATATTTAAATTTAAATAGGGTAATGCCATAAATTTTTGTATATCTTTTGTATCTAGATGTGTTGATTTAACTTTATCAGACAAAAATATTTTATCATTTTTATAATATAATTGCGTAGGACAATATGGTTCATCACGTTTATTTTTTTGTAATGTCAATGTTATAGGATGAAGAAATATTTCATTTTTACTAACACAATTTCCAAGACATTTTATTTTTCTAGTAAATTGATTATTTTCAGACATTAATACTATTATATATATATGAGATAAAATTGATTTTGTCTGGGAAAACAATATAAAAATATTTGAAATATATAATATTTAAAAGATACTTTAATTGTAAAGTAAATGTCTCATTCGAGTGCACGTTCGTATTCAAGTGCTAGAACTAGTTCTAGTGCTAGTTCTAGTGAATCATTATATTTTAGTGATAGTAGTTCATATGATAGTAGATCAGATGATAGTAATTCAACACTCGGTACATCAGTATCCAGTAATATATCAGATGAAAGTGTATATAATATTGATTTACATGGACATACTATTAATAATTATAATGTAATTGTAAAATTAGGAAAAGGTTCTTATTCATATGTTTGGTTGGTATATAGTGTAAGAGATAGTAAATACTATGCAATGAAAGTTCAAAATCCAGAAGATTATGATGATGGTATGGACGAAATAAATATATTAAAAAAAATATCAAGTAAAGAATCTTACTTAAATGGTATGATAGAATATTTTATAGAAACAAGGATTAGAGAAAATGATAATAGTATTACTGATAAGTTTATATGTTCAGTATATAATTTATGCGCAGGTAATTTAGATGGAATTGCTAGAAAGGGGAACTATAATAATGGTTATCCAATCCCCATAGTAAAACAAATGTTAAAACAAATATGTAAAGGTTTACATACAGTTCATACTAAATTAAATGGATTCCACGGTGATATTAAACCTGATAATATTTTATTATGTGGTATAAATATGAGAGATAAAAAATATATTCAATTATATGAAGAGGCAAATTTTATGCAACAATATAATGATGGAAAAAACAAATATATGGTAGAAAATAAAAAATCTAAATTATCTAGTAAAGAAAAATTAGAAATAAGGATGAAAATACATAAAAATATAATCGAGAGTATGCCAGAAATAGAAGAAAGTATGTACACTGTTGATGATATATATATTAAAAATCCACATATTAAAATAACTGATTTTGGATTCTATTGTAATAATAATGAAAAATTTAATGAATCTTTTGGTACAAGATATTATCAAGCACCTGAAATATTATTAATGAGTGATTGTACTAATAGGGTTGATGTGTGGGCATTAGGATGTATGTTGTATGAATTAGTAACAGGTAATATATTATTTGATCCAGATAAAAGTAGTAGAGGAACTATTGATTTTAATCATTTTGAAATGATGATTAATTTGTGTGGTGAATTTAATCCAAAAACTTTTACAAAAAATAAAAGATCTGAATTATATTTTAACAAAGAGTGTAAATTAAATAATATCATATATACAATGGATCAGGATGAATCTACTAAATATAAATTATTAAACAAGTTAAAGGAACATGAAATCAAAGATTCTGTATTATGTGATTTATTAGATAGTATGTTAAAATTATCTCCTAAACACCGAATCGATATAAATGGAATTTTAAATCATAAATGGTTGAGTTCAACCTAATAAAGAAATTTCTTCCATATCCCCATCTTCATTGTCGCCGTATCCAAAGTTTTTATGAGTAATAGTATTAATTTTTTGCTCTAGGCACTTTGTCATTAATTTATTTAACATATGGTATTATTAACTTTATTATTGAAAGTAATACTCGATTAAAATTTTCAATTTTTTTTAAATAAAATTTTAACCCAACATATCTACTTCTTCCATATCTCCATCATCATTGTCGCCGTAATTCATATTAATATATTTAGAATCGTTATTATTGGTAATTGCATTTGAGTACATATTGAGACACAGTTAATATTTTACTATTAGATTTAATATTAAATAAAAATTTCAATTTTTTTTAAACGGTTATGTTCTTTTATCATTGATAAAAATTGATTTATATATTTAAGATGTAATAAATTATATATTTAATAATGACAGAAATATACTATACATTTATATATTGTATGATGCATGATGACGGAATTGTTATAAAAGGTAATCATCCTTATGTTCCAGAGGGTTATCTAATGCAACACTCAAATAGATGCGAACCTTGTGATTGGTATAATATGGGTCTTATCAAATATAATGGTTCTAATTTTGATATAGTTGAAAAAGTTAGAATTGATTATGATATATATGGCGGTGGATTTATGTTTATTGGTTATACTGATACCGCGACTGATGAAAAAGGTAATGTATACAAAAATGATTTACTAGATAAATGGATTGAAAATATATCAATAAATGAAAAACGTAATATTTTTATTCAATAGGTCGGTATTTATGTATTTATATACAAGTTATTTTTCATTGTATTACTCCTAATTCAATCGTTATACGTATTATCAATAATTTGTTTTATGAAATAATGTGCTTTCTTCAAAGTTTTATTATTATATATAAAATCTCCATTCGCATCAGTATATTCAGTTTTATAGTCGAAAGATGTATCAAATTCAATAGTTACTTTAATACGCCGATCATTAATATTCGTTCCTTCTTTATCACTATAATCTATTTGTTTTACAAAATTTAATTTATAACAACCGTTATATTCACCTTTGTCTAAAGATTCGATGTATTTATATTTATTTTCTTTCATACAATCAATAATTCTTTGTAACTCTATTTTTCCAGTATCTGGACCGGGATATTCTCTTTCCATAAAAATTAAATGTTCTAGTTTTTATACCTTTTTACACTATTTTTACTGAAAAATGGGACAAAATACTTTTATCATTGATATACTCTATGTATATCATTGATAAAAATTGATTAAAACAAATATAAATATTATATATTATAATATATAATGTACTTTTGCCCAAAGTGTAATTATTCATTTGATATTACAAAATCTAGTAAAACAATTGATGATAGAAAAAAATTAGATAATCCAATTGAATTACTTAAAAGATTGAAAGCAAAAAAAGTTTTATCTAATTATGTTGCAACTTTTCCAAAAGATGAATTAACTGAACATAAAATATATAAGAAATTGAGTGATAGCGATAAAGAAAGTTTAAATGTTGTTTTTAATGATAAATTTTTGTCGAGTGGTATTGAATTTACATGTTTAAATTGTAATTATAGAAAACCTATTAATGATACTATAAAATTATATCAAATAAATCTTAATCCAAATACCCAAGAAGTTTATCGAAGTATAGAAGATAATAAATTACTTGCAATGAATCCAATTTACCCAAGAACAAAAGATTATACTTGTATGAATGTAAATTGTATTACTCATAAAGATACAATAAATAAAGAAGCAGTATTTTTTAGAGAAAAAAAATCTTATCAAACTATTTATCTATGTACAATTTGTTTTACTAGTTGGAATTCATAAATTAAATGAAATAAGATTCTAAATGTGTTTTATCTAGTTCCTCTATTGACCATATTTCGTAATGATCTTTTAACGGTCTTCTTATTTTAAATGGCGTCATATTTAATTTTAATTCTTCTAATGCTATTTCTGTAAAAGTAAAATTCTCTGATTTTTTAGACTGGCGTATCATTGGTTTTGCTCCCATTGTTAATTGTTTTACTCGTTCGCCTATGATACGTACAAATTCATAACGAGTCATTTTATTCTTTGATATTCTTTTAGATTTTTCAATAACTGGTTTATCGTTATCATTACCTGATTCTTCTATATCAATACAACTATCATTATCTGAATCATTCGTATCATTTATTACTACATTATCCGTATCCAAAGTTATATCTTCTTCACTGTGATCCATTATATATTATAACTTATATATTATTTGTTTTAATTAATATAATATCAATTTTTATCAATGATATACTATGTATATCATTGATAAAAGAACATAATCGTCTATCGGGTTATCAATTTTTATTTGTATAGACGTCTATTCTAAAGAATATAACCGTCAATCAATTTTTATTAGTACGATGTACTATACTTTGTAATGTTATATCGAATAAGATTATTCATATCTACTTATACTATATTCATATATTTAGGTAATCTGATATTTATATAAGATGTCAATTCTCTTTTAAATAAATCAGATTCTGATATATTATTATCGGTTTTTACAAATCTATTTTGGGCTAAACTACCATCAAAAGCAGCATACATTCCTCCATCGCATATATTATTCAAAATAATACCATATCTTATTAATAAATTTTGTATTATTGACGGTATCGAAGATTCTGTATTCTGTTTTGAATATTTATTTAAATTATAGGTAATTAAATATTGTAATAAAGTATTTATATCTTTCAACTCATCACTAGTTACAGCAGGTATAGTTTGTTGCGATGAACACGACCCACCCATTTCTGATACATTTATTATACAAGTGAAAGACTTTAGGTTGGCATCACTCATATCACTATTCATATAGTCATTAAAATGGTCCCCCAACTTATTCATTTTCATATTTATTGGAGGAGTATTAGTTTGATCCATTACAGTAACAGATAATATATCTCTATTATTAAAATCATCAATATTATATGATGCGGTGTATGTGTCAGGAACATATACACTTGTCATCATTAAATAAAAAAACATATTAAAATATTTAAAACTATTGTTTTTTCTACATTTTTGTATTATATCGGCAGTAAAAAAATATATAACCTTAAATATACAACTTTTTTCAAAAATTTGTAATTCATTAATATTTAATCCCATTACATTTTTTACAGTTGTATTGAGTAATTCATAATCAATGAATTGAAAATAATTTTTAATAATACACTCCACATAATAGATCATTTCATATACAAACATAAATTGATTTTTAGGAATAGTTAGATTATTATATATTATTGATAATTCACTCTTACCATTAAATTTACATAAAGATAATCTACATCCGTTTTCATCTAATTTTTGATTTTGTGTACAATTATACTGATTTAAACTTGGTATAGTAATAGGAGGTGATCCTTGAAATAACTCCCGATTAAAGTTAAAAGGAAAAAAAGTTTTTATATTAAAATTTGAGAATTTTTCTACTGGTTTTAATCCCGCAAGGACTTCTGGAGACAACTTTAATGAAGTAGTTGTAGGTTTAGGTTTAGAAATA
>Ga0214919_10011824_pt1 | contig 10833 bp, 8 predicted proteins | sample LL1503_MetaG_FD_177994 | JGI IMG/M metagenome (GOLD analysis project Ga0214919, IMG submission 177994) | Freshwater microbial communities from Lake Lanier, Atlanta, Georgia, United States - LL-1503 | ecosystem: Environmental > Aquatic > Freshwater > Lake | place: USA: Georgia | collected 2015-03-15
AATTCCGCTGCCGCTACCAGCTTCGGCTAGCAGTGCGTTTAGAATTTCAGCCACTTGCACGGCGCTTGCATGCTTCAACTCCACGCTAATTGGCAAGCCAGCTTTGAGCGGTTGATCAATGTCTTTGATGAGTTTGTCTAGCCACACAAAATTATCTGGAGTCTTGGTCACCACAAGCAGGCGGCCAGAATCTGGATAGGCCTCGATACGGAAGACATTTGACACCGCGACATCCGCGCCAGTGTCGCCACCGCCACCACCCGCGCGGCTTGCGCCAGCATTTCTATTTGCGCCGCCAGCCGCGCCGCCAGCCGCGCTGAACGGTCTGCGTGTTGCCGAAGCACCGCCGCCACCACCAGATTCAAGCAGCGCCTGTAATAAATCTTTTACCTTGATCGGATCGGTGTACTTCAAGTCGTACAAGCGAAATGGTTGGCCATCTTTTGTAATTGGAACATCCCACGCTGTGGTGATCAGGCGGCGAATCTCCACAAGAATTTCGGGCTCAGCGCGAATGGTCAATGAGTTCATGGTTGGCAAAACCGTGACCACAAGTTGTTCGCTGGTTCCAGGAATAAGTCCTTCACCGCCGCTGCCGCCACCAGCACGCCTAGGTTGCGCGGGCTGACCTGGTCGTTGGGGCTGACCTTGTTGACCAGGTTGCTGGGGCGTCGCGCCGCCGCCGCCAACTGTTTTGGCCGCGAATAAATCTTGAATAAGAGATGAAATTTGCGTGGCATCCGCGTACTTCAGTTTGAAAGTTTCCGTTCGAACTTCCAAGTACGCCGGCACATCAAGCAGCGTGATCATTCGTTGCACACGCTTGGCGTATCCAATATCGCCTTCAAGAATAATTTGATTGGAGTTGGAATCCAGGCTGAATTGAATGTAATCAGGCGGATTGGTTGACTGCAATTGATCAAACACATTTTGCGCTTTTGTATTTTCAATCTTGAAAATCTTGATGCAAACGGTTCCATCCTCGGCGAGGGCGGCGACATCGATTTCAGGACCAAGCACCGTGACGGGTTGCAACTTGTTCATATCGCTCAGCATGTCGATCATGACAATCTTTTCGGTTTCAACCACGCCAACTTGGTTCAGTCGAAACGCTTGGAACAACAAATCCAAGGCGTCTTGCCGAGTTACTTCTGTGTCCATGACCATTGTGATTTTAATGGCCGCAACTTGCTGCAAACGAATCAGAACCGCTTTGCCCGTGGTCTCAACGATGAAGGGAATTGTGTCCTCGATTTTTGTGTCTTTGAAAGTCAACTTCACCTTGTCGGTTGGACCCACCCGACGAGATCCCCGAATTTCTTTGGCGCCTGTTGAAACCAGCGAGCCTTCAAGTTGAACCACGCCGGCTGGAACTTCATTTGCAACAGGTGGAGGAGTTGTATTTGTCGTGTCAGTTGACGTGGAAGTTGCGGATGAATCTGGCGCCGAAGATTCATTTGGCGAAGGCGCTGGAGTTGCCACAGGAGCCGCTGTTTGCGTTGGGGTATTTGTTTTGGCAGCGCTGTTTGCCGCGTTTGGTTGCGGAGTTGCCGCTGGTCGGCGAGAAGCATCTTGCGCGAGAATGACCGCTGAGTGAAATGCAATTGGTTTTTCAACAACGGTCGCAACAGGTTGCGGGGCGGGTTGCGGACGAGTTGGTCTATCCGCTGGATCCATAGCCGACATTGCCAATGCTGGTGCCACCAATGCCGTTGCAATAAGCAAGGCAGTGCGTAAGGAGCAAAGTTGTTTTTGAATTGGTCGCAAGGCTTTAGAAATCCGAATAAATGGCTCTTGAAGTATCGACCAAATTGGTCTTTCGGTGACGAAATAAACGAACGATTTCACAACTTAAACTGCATGGGTGAAGGTACCAACCACGCACTTGGGCAACGGCTCAAGACGGCGGGGATTGCGCTTTTTTTAAATCATTTATTCTTTGCGCAATTTGGGAAAGTTCATTGGCCAAGCGCTCGGCGGTGGCCCCATCAAGAGTGGGATTGGATTTCGCCTTTTGAATGGTCGCCTGTGTCGCAACAGCTTCTGTCAACGCCATGCCATTGATTTGTTCGGATGAAACTGGGGGCGGGGCGGCCATCTGATTTGAGTTCCAACCCTTGTTGTTAGAAGCATTTGGGGCAGCGGGCGTTGGAGGAGAGTCAGGTTTTTCGGATGGATTTGGTTCGGCAGGTGGAACTGGATGAACTGGTTCAGTTGGAAGCGGTGCGCCTTCAGGCAAGCCAGTGGCTGGAGTATTGCCAACACCCGGACCCGGACGACCCGCCTGTGGATTGCTGGGAATTGAACCAAGCGGGGAACTTGGAGTTGATCTTGGGGTCTTGGCGCCATTCGGGCGCGATGGGCGATCGCCTGCGCCAGGGCTTGGCGTTCCGGATGTTCCCATGTGAGCTCCAATCCCTGTCGCATTTTTATCTTTGCCCAAGGTTGGCGCGCTTGAACTTTCAATTCCAAGAGTCCGAGTGGTGGACCACTTGCCATTTAAAAAATCATCTTTTTTCGCGTCCCAAAGAGAGACTTCATATTCGCCCCCGTCATGCGCAAGTTTCACGCTCCATGGCGCATTGGTGGAGAGAACTTTTATGCCGTTACTTTCCTCACCAATTTTAATTTGGAAATTATCGAAATACACAATTGGTCCAAGTACGGCAATCGGCTTTTTTCCGCCGTATTCCGCTGGAATAACGGGCGCTGGTGGAGGAAGTGGCTTTTCAATTTTTGGCGGTGGTGGTGGCTTGGGAATATTGCGCACGGGCGCAGGCGGCATGAAGAATGCGCTGCGACCATCAAAGCGATCTCTATCCACCTTGGCAAGTTGCTCGTGCTTCTTCAATGAATTTGCAAGCGCGGCCGCTGGATCCGCATCGCCTCCAAATGTGAACAAAGCCATAAGCACACTGAGCCCGCCGCTTAGAGCAAGAGTTCCAGTGAGAACAATCAACACCAAGGTCGCAGCAAGTCTTGGAGTCCAGTGCACTCCTTTGGGGGGTCGTAACCAAGCGGGCATTTGCATCAGCCAAGTCCTCCCGAGTTCGCGGATTTACTTGGTATGACCCAAGAGTCCACCGTCATGCGCACCACAAGTTTTTTTTCCGCTTCTTTGCGTTGTATTCGGATGGAGGAGATTGATTCGATCGCGGGGTTTGATTCAATGTCGGCGACAATTTTAGAGAAGATGTCGGGCGAGCATTCAAATTGAAGCTCGCCACTCACCTTTGAAATTTTGTCACCACTTGCGGATAGACCTGGTATTCGAGTGCTTGCGCGTTGCGCGTCGTAACTAAAATTAGTTGTGGAATATTTTTTTACAATTTCCACCACGGCCTTGGCCATGGACTCGGCGCCTTCGGATTCACCAGCGATGGGGTTCACCAAACCGTACAACTCCGGTCCGGCAAGCACAGCCGTGTCACTGTCTGCAATGATTTGCGCCGAATCTGAGATGATTTTTTGAATGTGATCGGCTTGTGCATTCCACGAGCGCGCCCAACTCCAACTCCAGGAATTAATGGCCATATATGCGGCAAGTATTCCTACGGCAATCACTCCGTATCGACCAACTGGAGGAAGCGATCGGATGCGCGCGAGCGTTGGATTGCGATCAAGATTGAAGTCAAGTTTGAAATTCATTTCTTGCCCTTCAAATAATTTTTAAGCCTGTCAAACTCCTCTTTCAGACGCTTCTTTGTGTCGTCATCCACTTCCGCGCTTTGACGGGCGATGGCAACTTTACCCATGGCGGTTTGCAATTCATCCTTGGTCATTGCGTTCAATTCAGTTTCGCTGAGCGGTGGTGGAATTGGCGTGCTCACATTCGCGCTGTCGGGCGTGCGTTCACTGCGTTTCGGCAGGTCGTTTGTGCCCGATGTGGTTGTTCGTGCGCTGCGGCTTTTTTTCTGGGTGGCGGTCTCTGAGTCGGCTTCGGTATTTTCAGTGGGCGATGGATTTGCAGCAGGTTGTGCGCTGGCTGTTTCAGTGGACGGTGGCGCCGAATTTAATTTCGAATCTTTTTGAATTATCGCGCGCTTGGTTGTTTTCACAGTTGATGCGGGCGATCCGCTCGCGGTTGCATCGGTGACATTTTGCGCGGGATCGTTCAACGGGTCCAAGGATGGAATATCTTTGGGAGCAGAAGGCGACTCAGTGGCGCCAACAGTTGCAGTTGAGGCTGAAATTCCATCGTTTTTGGCGCTTGGCGTATCGCCATGCGTTGGTGAAGGAGGGGGCGCAGGATATTTGCGCTCCGCCAATGTCTTGCGGCCAAAGTCTTGCGCTTCTTTAAAATTTGGACGCATCGAGGGTCTGACCACCGTCGCTGACAACGTGAATTTAAGCATGCCTTTGCTATCAGGTGGATCCCATCTCTTGGTCACTTTGTCAAACACTTTGCTTTCGGACAGTTGTTTTTCAAGAGCCAAAATAACTTCCGTGCCGGATAGTTCGTCGTGTGATTTTGCAAGTCCACGAATTGCGACATTGCGATCTTGTGAAATGGTGAGATCTTCCCACTCGATGCCTTCTGGAGTGACATTGGATAAATCGCCGAGCAGCTTGCCCATAGGCCACGCATGGCGCGAGAGATCTGAATACAAGTCCAATTGTTTTTCATAGGCGCGTAGTGAACGCTCCTTGGTTTCCATGTCGCCAATTTTCCAGTGAAGCCACAAGAGTCGAGCACCCGCGCAAATTGGCGGCGCTAAAATCAACGTCATAAGAAAAATGATCGCTGCGCGCACAAGATATTGAGGTTCGCCCAAGTGATTGATCCATTCACCCACATGACCCGGGCGTTCTCCCAGTGGCTGGGCGCGCAACGAAACCAGAGGTTTTGCATGGCTAAACCACATCAAAGCGGCCAGCGCCTTTAATCCATGTTCACGCCATTCATCCACATTTTCAACGCCACTCACGCGCGTTGTAAGCGCGTCACGATCTATCTGCGTGCAACCAAATCCGCCATCACCAGCGGCTTCAATCGCTTCATCCAACAAGCCAACAAGCACTTCTGCTTGCTCGGCGTTCATGCCGCCTCGAAGGGCGCTTTCAACAACAGCCACCGTGGCGGCGTCGGGCCATTGCGATGGATCGATACGAGTGCTTCGAACAGAAAGTCCCTTGGGAGTTCGAAGCGCGAAAGAAAATGCGGTGCGGTCTTGGGTCACAGACACCAAAGGTCCCGCGGCGTAGCCATCCAACACCGCGGCAAGAATGGCGGAGTCGCCCGCGAAAAGCGGTTCGCCATCGGGCGGCAAATCGCGCGAGAGCGAAGGACCTACATCATTTGTCGGCCAATCCACAACAATGCCAGTGCGGCCGCCGTCATCGCAGCGAAACGCAAGCACGGAACTCGCTGTGCGCCATTGGTGAACAGAACCCATCTGGATTGTCTCGGCTTGCAATTGCAAAGCGATTTCCAATTTGTCCTCCGCAGCGTCGGGCAATTCAATAGTGCGACAGACAATGCGCGCGGGTTGCAACACGGCGATCGTCGCGGAGGGTGATTTCACATTGGCGTCAATACTTTGGCTGGAATCCCAAGCGCCTTCCATGACAACGCCAGTTTCGTTTCGACGAAAACGAAAAGCTTTCTCATCGCTCGCCGAGAGAATGACCACGCAATCTGGATCAAGTTGTGCTTTTGTACGCCGCTTCATGGTTCTCGATACTCCAAAATCCGAACTGGTGATTCCGAACGATCCACCATCACAACTATTTCAGCCTCGGCGCCAGAACTGATCGCGCGGCCGCGGCTGGAAATCATGTACACGCTGCTGGTCACATCGGCGACTTGACCCAATATCAATAGTTGCTCCTGTGTTGCACCGGGTAAATCTACGATATCAGCCAGACTTAGGAGCCCCGACTGTTTGGAAATCCGGCGACTTAAAATGGAATCCGCGTATCGGGTATCCAGTTGCAAGATATCCCGCAGCAAGGCGCGGCTTGCGGTGTTTAGATTTACTTTTCCTGCGTTGGCTTGTGAAGTGCGAGTGTCATCCAACGAGCACTCGTTTAATACAAGCGTGAGTTGTTTGTTTTCAAGATTTTTAACAGTGCTCGCGGCGGCTGGAGTGGCGGCGCCACGAGGTTGACCAGCGCTTGATCGACCAGTGCGATTGGCTCCCGCAGCACCAGCACCAGCGGCGCCAGCCGTGCGTGATCCGGTAAGTTGTGAAAGAGGCACGGAAAGAATTTGCGCCATGCGAGCATTGCCAACTTTTGCATAGGTCAGAATCGCGGCCGCTTGCGTTGCGTCCACGCCTGTTCGTGTCATTAATTCTTCGGAGTTGGCTTTGCGCAAGTCAAGCCGTGGTTGACCACTTGCGGATTTTGTGACAGGACGAGTGGAAGCAGTGAGGTATTGCGACCAACCCGCCTCCAACTTTCCATTGGCGTTGTCGTCAGGCATGGTGCGCTTGCCGTCGTCTTCATTGGGATCCAAGCGGCCGTTCAAATTCCAATCCTCGCCGCGCAGATATTGTGGCCAGGCGCCAGCAACTAATTCAAGTTCGGCAATCGAGCGAAAATTTCCGTTGCGTGGTTCGTATCCAAGTCCGCGATTTCTGTAGAAGTCAGCTTCGGCGCCAAGTTGTTGCGGATCATTGTCAGCGTCACGCCAATCGTAAATTGAATCCACAACATCTTGCGTGATATTTGGCAATTCAAGCAATTGCATTCGCGTGGCGACATTGATGTTGAGTTTGGAATTTTCATCCATGGGTCCAGCCCATTCTTGACCATCGATGAAGTGGCGAATGTCCCACGTTCCAGTTTCCACTTCGCCAAACGCGTTGCTTTCAAGATCACGCGTAAGAGCAAGCGCGTCTTCTGGATCAGGATTTGAATTGTGCCACTCCATAATTGCGATCATGGTTTCAACGCCGGCGCGCGCGGCCCAACGCGCTTGCACGCGCGAAATACATTCACGGCCAATCGTGGCTTCGCGAAAGGCAAGAATTTGCGTCGCAGCCACAACAATGGATGCAATGGCAATGGCCCAAATCACCATGATGGTGACCACGCCTTTGTGCCGCGCGCACAGCTGAGGCGCATGAATTTTTTGAGCATTGAAAATATTCGGATGGATATTGCGTGCATCAGCATGCCTCACAATTTTATTGCGTTTAGGCCGCGCGATCATGATCCGCCTCCGCCACGATTGCCGCCACCGGGTGGCCGCATTCCACCGGTACCTGTTGAGCCACCTTGTCCGCCGCGACCACCGCTTTGGCCGCCACCTTGTCCACCACGACCACCACCTTGTCCGCCGCCAGAGCCTTGATTCATGTCGCCGCCTTTGCCGCCACCTTGTCCACCGCGACCTCCACCATTTTCACTCATGCCACCACCGCCAGTTGCGCCACCACCTGTTCCGCCAGTGGCAGCACCTGCTCCACCAGCAGCCGCATCGCCAGCAGCGCCGCCGCCCGCCGCTTGCGCCGCGGCTTCAGCAGCAGCTTGTGCCGCAAGAGTGGCTTCATCCAATTTTGGTTTTATAACGCGGTCGATAGGAATTTCCGTGCGCATGACCGCAAGCGCGCGGGGATCGTTAAACGCATCCTCATCTGAGCGAGCGCCGCTGGCGGTGACGGTTGCGCGAATGGAAATTGGAAGACCGTCCACATCGCTGTCCCAATCTTGGACCCATGATTGACCGTCAAAGGCTTCAAAGCGCACGCCAATGACGCCGTCGCCAATAGGCTCGGCGATTCCGCCCGCATCCTCAAATTCATCAGGCACCGCGTCTCGTCGGCGCCACAATGCGGGACCATCGCGGTCTTCTTCAATTCGATATTGCGTTTCGTATTCATCGCCTTCGCCCGAATAATCAATCCTTCGAATTGGGCGCAGTCGCGTGTTGAATAAAAGTAGTTGATCGCGATCCACTTCGCCAACGGGCGAGCGCGCAACCTCAGGCGCAAGGCGCAGTCGCGTGTCAAACAAGTCGTCGCTGCGAACAGCGCTTTGCACATCGCGTCGAATACTTTCCAAAGCGTCGGAGGCGCGGCGCGAAGCCGTCATGCGAATGCGGGAAATATTCCGCGCGCGGCCCAGTTGACTAAGCGAGCTCGCCACGGCGCCGGAAATAATCGCGGCGATCATAATGGCCACAACCAATTCAATAATGGTGAATCCGCGTTTAGCCATTTTTCATGGCCTCATGTTTTTTCTCAAAGCGATCTTTACGATCGATGGGTTCTTGCGGCTTGCGCTCCGGCACATCGTTTGCATTTCGAGCCGCCACCTTGGTGGCGCAACGATGTTCGACACCGTTGATGTCTTGCACTCGCGCCACAACATCCCACGCATCACCTTCGCCATTGGAGGACAAGTCAATCGCAAAACTCCATTCGCTCCAAGGGGCGTCGAATTTTCCAGCCACCGGTCGACGACGTGAAAAATCAACTGGGCCTTCCGCCACAACTTGACCAAGCAATTCATCCAGCAACGCGGAGGCCTGCGCCTCGCGTTCGCCGCGTTGCAACATAACCAGGCTGCGCTGCGACAACGTCACCACGGCGGCAAGGCCAAATGCAAGCAATAAACCGCCAAGAATTGCGTCAATCAGCGCAAAGCCGCGGCGCGCAATTCGTCGCTGACGCATCACCATGGTTCACGACTCATTCCGCGCGCGTCTAAATCACGCGTCTCTCTTTGATCTTCCACAATTTTTCCATTATCAATCCGAGTCGGCATGGCCGCTCTTGGGTTCAACAATAGAAGCGAATCAAATCCCTCGGCAATCACATGCATCTCAATGAGGTCTCGATTGCCGGACGGTGATCCAACAATTCGCCACTCACTTCCATCAAGCCGCATTCCGTCGGCCATCACTTCCAACTGAACACCCTCGGGTATGCGGACAGGTTGCACAAAACGATCGGGCATCCATTGGGCTGGATCTGTCGGACGATTTGGAATTGGTTCAAGCGTCCACAGTTCAATAGCGCCCGAATCTGGATTCAGATAAATGGCGCATTGTTGCGAGCCCGCGTTGTCGCGCCACGCAAACAAACTCAGCAATTCAGAGAGGCGCTCCACGGCGACATCGGCCTTGCCTTTGGAAAGACCGCGCAAGCGTGGAATGACAACCGATGACACGACCGCCAAGATGGAGATGACCACAATCAATTCGAGCAGGGTGAAGCCGCGGCGCATTACTTCACGCCACGCCGTTTTACGGCGCTCCGTTGATGATGTCTTTATTAGGGCCTTCGCCACCAGGTTGGCCATCGGCGCCGTAACTCACGACATCAAAATCTTTGTTGTATGTGGGCGGATACACCAACACATATTGGTGCTTCCAAGGATCAGTCAGTTGACTCACATTGCCAATCAGGGCGTCGTCGCCTTCACATAATTTTGAAAGCTCAAAGTCGTCGCCCACTCGGTCCATTCCATTTTGCACCATGTACATGCGCACTTGTTGCGACAAGGTGTTCACGTCGGCCTTCGCTTTATTCTGTTTGGCGTTTCCCAGCAAGCCCATGACATTGGGAACAATCAGCATGGACAAAAGGGCCACAATGGTGACGGCGATAATGATTTCAAGCAGGGTGAAGCCTCTTCTGGCATGGCGACGAGCGCGATTGGAATGATCTAATTTCATAAAGGTCTCTTTCAGTTTTTCAAGTTGCAAGGGCGATGTGTCAAACGACTCCGGAATTCATTTACTGCGATTATTTGTGAAACTATATGTATTTTTTGAAATACGGTCCCATAGCGTAGCCGCCGCGAAAAGAAATTCATCCGCCCAACGAGGATTGCAACTGTAAAAGCGGCATGAGAATTCCAGCAAGCACAAAGCCCGCGATAATCGCCATGAAAACCAAAAGAATTGGGGGCAGGGCTTTGGTGAAAATTTTAATGCTGGAGTTCACTTGCCTGTCGAAGGCGGTGGCGGCGTGAAGCAACATGCTTTCAAGGCGTCCGGATTTCTCGCCAATATTCACAATTTGAATCAGCAATGGAGGAAAAAATCCGCAACGTTCCAGAGGCTCCGCCAACGATTGACCCGTGGTGACTTTCTCTTCCACTTCTTCAATGGCATTCATAAGGACGGCGTTACCAAGCGTGTCTTTGGTAATTCGCAGCGATTGTAAAATGGGTAAGCCAGCGCTTACAAGCGTGCCCAACGTTCGAGTGAAGCGCGCCACGGCCACATCGCGCAGTAATTTTCCAAGCAGTGGTGTTCGCAGTAGGGCATAGTCCTTCATACGTCTGTGCTCGGCGTCTTGAAGCCAACGCTTCACGCCTGTGATGACGCCAATGACAATGATAAAAAGCAGCCACCAGAAATTTGACATAAACCAGGCGAAACCAAGCAGAATTCGTGTTGGAAGCGGCAGGATCATTCCAGGCTGCGCCGCCAATGGAATCATGAGTTGCGGCAAAATAACGGTGACCAACAATGTCACGCTGGCCAAAATAAGTCCGGCCACAATCATTGGGTACACGGTGGCGCCGATTAATTCTCTTTTTAATTCGACGGCGCGATCCAATAAATCAGCCAGTTGATGCAACACTTCAGGCATGCGCCCACTGGCGTCGGCGGCGCGCGCCATACCAATGACCATGTCGTCAAAGGGAGCGCCGAACGCTTTCATGGCTTCGTACAGCGGTTGGCCTGCCTCCACTTTTGCAATGAGCGCGTCCAAAATCACGGGTTGTGATTTACCCGGCGCTTGTTTGCGCACAATTTTAAGCGCTTGCATTAATGGCAAGCCGGCTTCGATTGCGGTGGCCAGTTCGCGAATCAAGTTTGACATATCCGATCGCGACAGCGTGGGGCGGCGCGGACCCAATGTCATCCAA
>Ga0214919_10011825_pt1 | contig 10833 bp, 10 predicted proteins | sample LL1503_MetaG_FD_177994 | JGI IMG/M metagenome (GOLD analysis project Ga0214919, IMG submission 177994) | Freshwater microbial communities from Lake Lanier, Atlanta, Georgia, United States - LL-1503 | ecosystem: Environmental > Aquatic > Freshwater > Lake | place: USA: Georgia | collected...
AATAATATATAAATAAATGTCATATAATCAGGAATTTGCTAATTTATTATCAAGATTATCAGTTGTTATGGCGAATATAGGAGAGCATATGAGGTCGAAGGCCTATAAGAAAGCCGAGGAAACCATCCTAGGAATGACTACAGAAATTCGTAATATAAAAGACCTTGATGATAAGCCAGGAATTGGGCCAACTATTAAACAAAAACTCCAAGAATATTTAGAGACTGGAAAAATATCTGCATTAGAAAAAGCCGAAAATAAACCCGAGGTCCTTTTTACAAATGTTTATGGAATCGGTCCCAAAAAAGCCTCTGAAATTGTCAAGAAGGGTATTACTACTATCGCCGAATTGGCAGCCCGGAAAGACGAGGTTTTAAACGCCGTTCAAAAAACGGGACTCGAATATTATGATGATATTTTGAAGCGGATTCCTCGGTCTGAAATAGTTCTTTATGACAAGGAATTCAAGACTGCCCTTAAATCTCAATCAGGAAAAACCAACTACGAAATAGTAGGAAGCTACAGGAGGGGTCAGGAATCATCTGGGGATATTGATGTAATCATTTCTTCAGAATCTACAAAGACATTCGAAGATTTCTTGGATGTTCTCATTAAAAAGAAAATAATAGTTGAAGTTCTTTCTCGTGGAAAAAATAAATGTTTAGTTATTGCGAAGATTCCGAAATCCGCCGTTTATAGACGCGTAGATTTTCTTTATGCCACCCCTTCGGAATTCCCATTTTCGATTCTTTATTTTACTGGTAGTAAAGGATTCAATGTAGTTATGAGAGGACATGCTTTAAAGATGGGATCTTCAATGAATGAACATGGATTTACACCGGCAATTGATAGGTCATTCAACGACGAACATGATATTTTCGATTTTTTAGGACTTCAATATAAGACCCCGAAAGAAAGAGTCGATGGCCGCGCAGTTATTCTTTTATCAAAAGATTCTCATCAAGAAGAAGTCCCTATCGAAGAAAAAAAGAAGAGCTCCAGAAAAAGAAAAGAAAAAGTGGTGCAAAAACAGTCAAAAAAGAAAATGCCCCCATTGATGGTGCCTCAAGATAAATCTGCGTTTGATTCGAATGAAATATTATCGAAAGTATTAACTCCAGAAGAGGCATTAACAAAATCCACAAAAAAGAAAAGAGAACCTGTTGAAAAAGAACCGAAGAATAAATCACAAAAACAAAGAAAAGAACCTGTAAAAACCAAAATAGAAGAAATAAAAGAGATGGCCCAACAGACAGAAAAAGCCAAAATCAAAATAGAAGAAATAAAAGAGATGGTCCAAAAAGAAACCATGGTTGAAAAAAAGAAAGAAAAAAATGACAACCCCGCAAAATTGAAGGATATAAAAGAGATAAAAGTAAATCATCATCAATCAATACATATGGAATTAATAGTCAAATTTAAAGAACAAGGTATCCCTGTATTAGAACCCCTTACCGAAAAAGATCTCAATGAAATTATAGATGAAGCCAATGATGCTTATTACAATGAGAACCCCGTCTTAACAGACAACGAATTCGATATCATAAAGGAATATACAGAAAAGAAATTTCCCAAGGCGGCCGCTCTTTGTAAAGTAGGTGCGCCCATCAGAGGCTCAAAAGTCACCCTTCCTTTCGAAATGGCTTCGATGGACAAAATCAAACCCGATTCTGGGGCTCTAGATGCCTGGACGGTCAAATACAAAGGTCCCTATGTTCTCTCCTGTAAATTGGACGGAGTGAGTGGTCTCTATATTTGTTCAAAATCAAATAAAACAAGCGAAAAACAACACAGATTGTATACACGAGGGAATGGATGTGTTGGCCAAGATATTTCGCATTTAATCCCTATATTAAACCTTCCTGACATCCCTGAAGGCATGGCCGTGCGAGGCGAATTCGTATTGTCAAAAAGGATATTTGCTGATAAATATTCCAAGGAATTCGCCAACGCCCGAAATTTGGTTTCTGGAATCATCAACCGAAAAACTGCTGACGAAAAAGCGAAGGATCTCCATTTTGTAACATACGAAGTGATTGAACCCAAATTGAAACCGACCACACAATTAAAGACATTGTTAAATGCCGGATTCAGAGTTGTCCAGAACAAAGTGGTAGAAGCCCTAACAAATAAATTCCTTTCGGACCTCCTTGTGGATTGGCGTTCAGCATATGATTACGATATTGATGGGGTCATCGTAACAGATGACGCGATTCATCCCAGGGTATCTGGTAATCCGGAACATGCGTTCGCTTTTAAAATGGTTCTTTCTGACCAACTAGCGGAGGCCAAAGTAGTAGATGTTTTATGGGAGGCTAGTAAAGACGGATATTTGAAACCTCGTGTGAGAATCGAACCTATCCAACTAGGAGGAGTTAAAATAGAATATGCTACAGGATTCAATGGCAAATTTATTGAAGAGAACAATATAGGAATCGGGGCGGTTATTCAGATGGTTCGTTCGGGGGATGTTATTCCCTACATTAAATCCGTGACAACGGCGGCTGAAAAGCCGAAGATGCCTTTGGTTCCTTATATCTGGAATAAGAGTCATGTAGATGTTCTCTTAGAAAAACCGGAGGAAGACGAGGGGGTCCAGGAGAAAAATATTACGGCATTCTTTACGAGATTAGAAGTAGATGGTCTAGGGAAGGGTAACGTACATAAAATCTATAAATCTGGGAAAACTACGGTTTCTGAAATTATTAAAATGACCGCCGCCGATTTTGAAAAAATAGATGGATTCAAGAAGAAAACTGCGGACAAATTAGCGGAAGGCATAAAACACAAAATCCAAGAGGCTTCGCTCATTGATATTATGATTGCTTCAGGAAAATTGGGGCGTGGTCTTGCAGAACGTAAATTGAAACCAATCTTAACGGCATTTCCAGATATTCTTACGGACCCTGCACCGAGCACAGAAAAGGAGGCCAAACTGAAAACCATTCCAGGGATTGGACCGGAAAATGCTGTGGCATTTTCAAAAAACATTCCAGAATTCTTGGCATTCTTGAAGGAATGTGGTCTTGAAGATAAATTGGCACAAAAAGGCGAAGGCACAAAAGAAGGTGCAAAAGAAGAACCAACAGAACCAAAAATCGAAGGCCCATTCACGGGGAAAAAGATAGTAATGACCAAAGTGAGGGATAAGGATATTATATCCTTCGTGACAAATCAGGGAGGGTTTCTTGAAGATACAATGAAAAAAGACATTTTCGCATTGATCGTAAAATCGAAGGAGGATTCTTCGAATAAAACGGAATATGCTAAGGCGAATAATATTCCTATTATGACCGTGGAGGAATTCAAAAGGGAATATATGGAATGAATCGATTATAAAAATAACTAAATAATAATCATTTATTTTTATGACAATACTCGAATGTGTCATGAAGATATTTATTTTTATGACAATTATAAAAAATGTTATAAAAAATTATGCCGAAGGCGGGGGGGCGTCCGGGGTTAGCGAAGCAAATACCCCCTACTTAGATATCACGAAAAAATTATGCCGAAGGCGGGGGGCGTCTGGGGTTAGCGAAGCAACAGCCCCCTACTTAGATATGACGAAAAATTATGCCGAAGGCGGGGGCATCTGGGGGTTTACCCCAGATTAGATGTCCAAAGAAACCGTATTTCCTCTAGAATTATTATTGCGTCTTCTAGTGCGTCTCGGGATATTTCCATCCTGCATGTCTCTTAAACTACCAACCGATACCATCGAGTCCATTCCGTATTCACTCAAAACATCGTTGATAGAACTGGACGCCGGGTTAATTTCTTCTGGAGGTGGCTGGATAGGGTCAGGAACAATACGTGTCTTCAATCCCGACAATATGGAATCAATGTCTGTGCTAGGCCCACGCATTTCTTGTCTCACTGATGGTTGAGGAACGAATTGGGGTTGTTGTTCGCTTCTGCCACTGATAGGTGCCGGGGGAGGAACAAGTGTATTTGCGGTTGATGGCATTGCTGCTCCGCGTCCCATAGAAATATCGGGCCTATTCGGGGGCGGCTGTTGGAACGACATAGTATTATTTCCCGGACGCTGATTCATCTGAGGCATAGCCTTCGTCTCTACTGGAGCAGGAGGAGGACCCATATTTCTAGACGGGCCCTGATTTTCTTTCATGAGATTATTCGCCATAGCAAATCCGGGACTGGCCTGAGACATCGAAGAAACAGTAGCATTAGTAAACATCTTCATTAATTCTGGACTCTGTTTGATAACATCGTTGAATGCCGGAGTGGCCGATGAAAGAGCCTTGTTCGAGAAATTGACAACAGCGGCAGAGAAACCGAGTCGCAAAAGAAGCGAAATCTCCGGCGATAATTTTCCGCCCTTGTATTTATCGTGGAGTTCAGCGAAAATCTCTTCGTAAGAATCGATATCCTCATTGACTTGTTCTCCCCAACCATCCAAATTAATATCGAAAGGATTAAAAGCAGCATTGGCATATTCCATGGAATTCACGGCGGTCATGAACCACCATCCCTGTAATTTAATAGAATCCTTCTTTCGCTTGTCTTCTAGTGCGGTTTCATACTCATCTTCGACTTCTTCGTATGCGGATTCCAGAGTAAAATGCGGGTTGTTTTTAATGAGCCCCTTCTCATACCACTCTTCAATTTTCTTAATCATCATACGCTTCTTTCTACGCTTTTCTCTGTCAGAAAGAGACGAACTAGATGAGCCGAATGTCTGAGGGATTTCATTAATTTTGGAGAACCCATCCCAGGTCTTAGAATTTCCCATACTATCCGCGGTGGCCTGACCGAGTGAAGGTTCTCCCCCTCCTCCGGAACCCGGGTCATTAATCGTTTTAGACGTTCCCGAAGAAGAACCTAGACCGAAGAAATTCGAGAACGAGTTCCCGAGTCCACCGAGAGTTTTCGTATCTCCTCCAGAAGCCGACGCAGAAAGACTGTTTAGTTCATTCTCCAACTTGTCGAGTTCTCCTAAATCAATGTTCATGGACCCACTAGGTGCCTTTTTCTTTTCATTCATTAATAATTCTATTCCGGACCCAAAAGAAGGGGTATCATCTATGTTGATTGAAATAGTGTCTAAATCGCTTAATCCCAAATCGATGACTTCCATTTTATGATATTCTTATAAGAAATATTTTTAAGTCCTACGCACTTATAAGATATTTATAATATATATGTCAAAAAGCAAAAAAACATCACATAAATTGAAAAAATCATCACCAGAAGAAGAAGAAATTATTAGCCAATCTCTTACTCAGTTTATAAAACGCGCTGACTATCATACTCTAGCCCAAGAAGATAGTAGACTTACTACTATAATATCAGGACTTCTTGAAACAAGTCATGAATTATCATCAGCCCAAAGTAGTAGTGAGAGTCCTTATTTTTCTGAATTAGTATATTCGTGGAAACAAAATCCAGAATGGAAAGAAGGATTTCATTATACAATTGTATATCCTTTCGTATCAATAATATTTAATCATTTTATTAATGGAACAAATATTACATATGTTCCAAACGACATTAAAGAATATTTATTACAATTTACTATACGTGCAGAAGACGGAAGAAATTTACGTAGAGAATTATTAAAATTGGCATTTAAAAAAACATTTGAGAATTTATTTACATTAAATCAACATATACTAAGAATCGGAGAACTTCAACATAGAGACACATCGTTTACAGGTTCGGGAATTTTTGACAAATTTATATTTTCAGGATTATCTACGGAAATAGATTTAAATGCTATTAAATCTGGGTTAAAATGTCCATTGCGGTCATATTCATTAAGTTTAAGAGTTGCTCAACATTTTGCTGGTAAAGAAATGGTATTTCAAGAAGTCATGGTTCGTCCAATTTTAATAACAAAATATCCTGATTCTGCTTTATTAGTATCACCTATAAGTTGGGAACTTGAGGTATTAGTGCCATGTTGTGAAATGACATACGTAAAACATTTTACAATGAAATTAATGGACAACGAACACAATGAAGAACGTACTTATTTATTCATAGTAGTAAAATTAACACCGTTAGACGAGTCAGTATTATCTGTTTTTAACAGAGGTATGAGTGAACAATTTTCGCAAGAATTATTTGCTACAGTTAGCAATGAAGATACTCAGTCTGATTTATCACCTGAAGAACAATATGCCGATGCGATTGAAATTTTATCATCGGACGACCACCTGGTAGAACATGCTGGTGGTAAAAAACGAAGAAAGACTCGTAAAAGAAATCTACGTCGTAAAAAAAGAATTCGAACAAAACGGAATATTCATAGATAATTCTCATTATTAAGCCACCAGAGACCCTGTAAAAAACAATCCGCCAAGTCATCCTTCTTTTTTCTTTCGATTTGTCCCCATTGTTCTCCTCCTAAAAAGGTTTTATCGTTGAGAACCTTTTCGCAATAAAAAACCCCGTCTTTCTTATGTTCTTTATATTTTTGTCCCTGAGTTTTTGTAGTTTTTTCTTTATGTTCTCCTCCTTCCATTTTATTTTCTTCTTTTTTATCTTCCGTCTTTTTCTCTTCCGTCTTTTTCTCTTCCGATTTATTTTCTTCTTTTTTATTTTCCACTTTTTCTTTCGAGAACATTTTCAATTTATTAGCAGAAGAAATGAATTCCACGCGGATTCCTTCGTATCTCATAATGAAATACTGTGCCAACATTCCCTGGACGGTTTTCATTCTACTTGCAAGAGTTGATATCTGGTTCTCGATTAAAACGCAAGAAATGTCATCCGGCAAAATATCTTTAAAAACCTTTTTCATAGAATGTCCTAAAGATATCAAATCGGCTTCGCCGGCATTCTTCGTTTTTTTTGAAACGGGAATCAAACATTTCTTCGATAAAAAATCTTCGACCCATGCAAGAACCTCCGGTTTCTTGGGTTTCGTCGTAGACGAGAAACCAAAGGATGTGGCCAACTCAACTACCTCTTCCAATTTCATCTTCTTGACCTTTTTAAAACGATTTTCAGGTAGGAGCCATTGTTTGTCAGCGGCGACGGCCTTCGCGTGTTTGTCACAAAGGTTTATATCTGTTTGTTTATATTTCGCCGCGTGATTACAAAGCCCTCCACCCTGAACGGGTGTTGGTTCTGATTTTTTTCCTTTCTTTTTCATTAGCGGATGATTACATTTTGGAATGGGTTCTTCTGATTCCATTAAAGAGAGAACCTTCCAGTCCGAAATGGTTATCTTTTCTCCTTGTTGTTCAGGGATTTCAAAAAGACAATATGCCAAGTTCTTGATTCCAACGTCGAAACTAATGACCTTCATTAAAACACATAAAAAAATATATTTATGTATTTTTGAATGTTATTATAAAATCAATAGAGATGAGAGATGAGAGATGACATTTCTATTGTAAAGAGCCCGATACGATGTGAATCTTATCTTCATAAAATCAATAGAGATGAGAAATCACATTTTTATCGTAAAGAGCACGATACTCTGTTAAACCATGCTTCGCAATAAATTCGAGTTGGCGCATAGTCCATGCTAGAGAAAATCCACTATGGCTGTTGTAATTATCGTTTACCTTATACATTATCTCCTTTATATAAGGGTCTTGGCAAAATATAAAACTGTCTTCGTCGAAGTTTGCCAGAGCATCCCACGCTTCTATTTTGTTGATACAAATATAGGCGCTATACACCATATTTGAGCTTCTTTGGTCAAGAAACGATAAATCGGGCTGAATAGGACGATCTCTGTGAGCTCTTATTGGAGGCGTCGGTGGTCTCAAAGGAACGCTAGATTCGGTGCTGTTAGAAGGCATGTTGCGTGTGTAGTATATGTACTGATTACTATCATCAAAAAAATCAAATCAATTTTATAGATACCATAGTCCCTTATTTTTGAGTGCGCTTATTTTGCTATCTATACCTACCATCCAATTAGCATGGACAAAATACAAGGGTTTTTCAGTTTGTCTGAAAGCCAACTGTAAGTTTCGATATGTAGGATTATCTGACAATTCATTGAAATAAAGGAGTCCATTTGCAAATTGTTCATGGTCCAATAAATGTATTTTAATAAAATTTTGATTCTTCATTAATAATCTGGCTAATATAATCTGGTCGTTTTCTGTAGATGTTTTAAAATTATATATGAAATCTGTAATATGTTTTGTAATAATATTAGGATAAAACAACATACAACCACTACAAGGCATATTAATATCATTTTGCATTATAATATCTTTATCCGAAAATTCTGGAACCAATTTGTTTAGGTCATGTAGAACAACTGTGTCTACGTCTAGATACCATACTATTTTTTCTTCATTTAAAAGTTCATTAATAATTTTGTATCTTATAAAAGACAAATTATTAAATCCTTCTGTTCCAAAATCCATTTTGTCGCTTGATTGTTGGCTAGAATAATATTTTACATTGTATCCCTTTTTGTTTAATATATTGAAACTTTCTTCGTCTGTCACGTAGGCCAAATAGTTGTTTATGTTATTTTTTAATAACGAAATAATATGGTTTTCAGCAATTTCAATACATCCCAAATTAAATACAGATACAAATATAGTATTATCCATATAAATATTTATATAGATAATTATTTATATAGATAAATATTTATATATGTATACTTTACGTGAATGGCAACAAATAAATAAAGATATAAATAATCTAATTGTTCAAGCATGTGTCATAAATGGAACTGATGATTGGCAACCATTTTCAATAGGAATGCAATATTCATATATGGATAATTATCATAAAGGCTCTAAAATTCAAATCGGAAATCATGAAAAAATTGTTTTATGTTGTATTTCTACGGGAACTGATTCTATAAGAAGACCAACTGAGAAAAATAGAGAAAGTATTGTAAAAACTCTTGTAAATAATAATATAAATAATATTTGGTTACACGCATCTGATTATTTTGATACACTTCCAGAATATAAATTTGTGATATCACCTGAAGGAAATGGTATAGATTGTCATAGACATTATGAAGCCTTACTTGCTGGATGTATTCCTATAATAGAATATAATTCTATGATAGAAGAAAAATATACTGGATGTCCTATTTTATATACACATGATTATAAAGAAATTACAGAAGAGTATCTATCAGAAAAATATAGTCAAATGATTGACAAAACATATGATTTTTCCAAGCTATTTTTGTCATATTACAATGATGAAATAAAGGAATATATAAAGCAATGCGGAAATTTTTGGACACATAGATTTACTAATAGACATTTTTATAATTGATTATTTCCGGATGGCAACTTTCCATACACGAATGGTGACGAAGAATTATATTACAATAAATTATGGTAAGGAGTGAAATTAGGACAAATTTGTTCTAATTTCAGATATTCCCTCCGGAAAGAGTTAATTTATGTCAGTTTTTTCTTATAAAGCTCCGCCTGGGTAATTTCAGGAGCAATCATACGTGCCTGTAATTGATCTCGTGTAAGATACAATTCCTTTAAGTCGCTATCTTCATATCCCTTAGGTTGTTGTTTGTTCTCGAATGAAGGATAAACAAAGGGCGTGGAATATGTAGACGAACCTAAATCCGCATATCTTTTAAGATATCCCGAATCCGTGGCTGTCTGGATACAATTATATTTCATGATTTCTTTGGCATTTTTAGTAAGATAATTTCGATATTGCCAGTTCGTTTCAACGCCGATTTCTCTTAAAAGATGTTCATTGAGAACAGCTTCGGGTTGATATGAAGCAGTTACTGTGCGGCCATCCGACATGAGCGGAGGAAATCCATCATATTTGCTATTAGCATGATATCCCAATGCTGAAGGAGGGAGCGTTTCTTTTGTTTCAGGATATGCGGATTGATAGGATAAAAGTTCTGATTGAAACATTATATATATTTTATATAATATTTTGTTTTACCGTGGTTTAACCTTCCAAAAGACGAATCAAATCAGACTTCTTGAGTTTCTTTGTGTCAGTCGCTAAACCCCTCGTGAGAACCATTGTTCTCAAATAAGACACATCGAGTTTTCGGTAATCCACTTGTTCGATATCTTCATTCGAATTTTCGGTTGATTTTCCTTCTACATCGGCTTCGTTTTCAGGTTCGTCATCTAATTCAATTACGTCATCTCCATCTTCCAATAGTTCTGGTTCGTCATCATCCAAAACGATATCTTCCTCTTTCAATTCATCTAAAGAACCTAATTCAGGTTGAGTAGAACTATCTATATCGACCGAAATAACCCGAACGTCGTCATTGTCATCATCATCGGAATCTAATTCAGTGTCAGATACAACAATCTTCTTGAATTCGCCTTCGTCGCCTTCATAATCTTCTTCCTCTTCGTCGGCATATTCATTTGCTTGAAAAGGCGATTGTCCCCCCATCTGAAATAAACGAAACAATTCAGGAGGGAATAACCCACCGGCTCCACCACCGAAAGGCATCGAAGGAGAGAACGCAGGGTTTGGCTCAACTTTAACAGATTCATTATTAGAACGTTCAAGTGTATCGACCTTCTCAGAAACCGCCGAATAACTCTCTCGAATATCCTTCATTTCCTTTATCATAGAACTCAAAATCTCAAACATAGTATTTGTCTTTTGTTCCAAGACAACCAAACGTCCCTTGAAATGATATACTAACATGATTATCAAAACAAACGTAATGGCTAAACTAATAAAGAATAATGTCTCCAAAAAATTGAAAAAGCCCATTTTATAATAATCAAATACAATAAAAGAAAAAGATGAACGAATAAGAAATATAATTCTATAATATAATGGATAGCCCCTCAGTAACTTATACAAATCCTGCTCCACCTTCATCCGGAAATGATACTACAAAAAATCTATTGATTA
>Ga0214919_10011826_pt1 | contig 10833 bp, 8 predicted proteins | sample LL1503_MetaG_FD_177994 | JGI IMG/M metagenome (GOLD analysis project Ga0214919, IMG submission 177994) | Freshwater microbial communities from Lake Lanier, Atlanta, Georgia, United States - LL-1503 | ecosystem: Environmental > Aquatic > Freshwater > Lake | place: USA: Georgia | collected 2015-03-15
ATTAAGGGACTTAATTTTAGCGTTGACTTTTTAAAAACTGAACGCGTTAAATCTACCGCCCCTAACCCCTCCTTATCAAGGAGGGGGATGCTTAAGCACCAAGCTCAGAGCAATTCTCCTCCTTGATAAGGAGTGGGATGCTTAAGCACCGAGCTCGGGGTTTTTCCCCTCCTTGATAAGGAGGGGTTAGGGGCGGTAGATTTAACGCGTTTGGTGCTAATATCTAAGACTTCCAAGACTTACCAAACGGCTTCTTCTTAGCACCGCCAATCTTTCTTTCTCTTACTCCCGCATAACTAAAATTCTTACCCTTGCCACTAGGCGCAACTCTATCAGTTCTGCGACCATCTTTATTTGAAACATAAGTATCAGTAACAGGCGCATTATCAAAACGAGATGGTCTATTTTCAGATCTACCACCAGTAGCTGAACTAAAACGAGGGCGCGCAGCATCTCCAAAGCCACCTCTATCAGAACGAGCTCCATCAGATCTACCACCAGCAGCTGAACTAAAACGAGGGCGAGAATTTTCTCCAAACCCGCCTCTATCAGAACGGGCTCCATCAGATCTTCCTTCACCAAAACGAGGACGAGAACTATCTCCACTAAATCCACCACTACTTTTTCCAGAAGAAAAGCGCGAACTATCTTTATTAAATCTCTTACCATTAGCGCCAAATTTAGGCTTGTAACCGCTAAAAGCTTCTCTATTCACATTGGATTTTTCTTGATTGAATTTTAAATCCAAATCTTCTTCTGATCTGCTATTAAAATTTCTATCATCTCTTCTGTCGTCCCTTCCATCATCTCTCTTAGTAAATTTAGCTCTATCATCACTCGATCTTGCTGTATCAGGTCTTGAGCTTCTATTTCTTTCATTAGCCTCTCTAGTGCTTTCAGCCCTAGCAGCACTTTTATTTCTATTATTAACATTAGTATGTCTAGGATCAGCCTTTACATAAGGCGTGCTTGATTCAACGCCGTGCAAAGGATGGCTTTCATCAACGGGAATTTGAAATTTAATCAATTTTTCCACGGCTCTTAAAAGACTTTTTTCTGAAGGATCGCAAAATGAAATAGCAATTCCTTCTTTACCAGCTCTTGCAGTTCTGCCAATTCTGTGAACATAACTTTCTGGATCATTGGGAATATCATAATTAATCACATGACTAATTCCTGGCACATCAATTCCGCGCGCCGCAATGTCAGTTGCCACCAAAACTTTAATTGAACCAGTTCTAAAGCCGCTAAGCGCTTTTTCTCTTGCCGCTTGTGATTTATTACCATGAATTGCTGCAACCTTAATAGATTCGCTTTCCAAATATTGCACAATACGATTAGCGCCATGTTTTGTTTTAGAAAAAACCAAAACACTTTCCACATCTTCTTGCTTCAGAATTTTCTTCAAAAGTAATTGTTTATTGCCTTTTGCCACAAGATTAATTCTCTGATCAATTCTATCTACAGTTGTGGCTTGCGGAGTTACTTCAATTTTAGCTGGATTAGTTAAAATAGAATCAGCTAATTCAGCAATAGCTTCAGGCATTGTTGCCGAGAAAAACAAAGTTTGTCTTTTTTCAGGAAGTTTCTTAATAATTTTTTTCACATCATGAATAAAGCCCATATCAAGCATACGATCAGCTTCATCTAAAACAAAAATTTCCAAATTAGAATATCTTACATGACCTTGGTTCATTAAATCTAAAAGCCTACCTGGGGTTGCAATTAAAATATCCAAACCTTGTGACATGGTTTTAATTTGCGGATTGATTGCCACGCCACCAAAAATTACCGCATGGCGAAATCCCAATTCTTTACCATATCCAGAAATATTTTCAGCAATTTGTGAGGCTAATTCTCTGGTTGGAGTAAGAATCAAAACTCTAATTTGATTAGGTTTAACGCGATTATTACTCTTAGTTAAATTATCCAAAATTGGCAAAGAAAAAGCTGCAGTTTTCCCAGTTCCAGTCTGAGCAATTCCTAAAATATCTTTTCCTTCCAAAATGTGAGGAATGGCTTGAAATTGTATCGGAGTAGGGGTTGTATAACCTTTTTTTTCTAAAGCATTAAGAATTCTTTGGTCTAAATTTAATTTTGTGAAGCTTGGCATATTTTATTTATTAATTGGAATCCCTTTTGCAGAGTTGCTGGCAGGATTTGTTTGTTGTGTTAGTGAAGATGAAGAATTTAGTTTGAATGTGCGTTATCTACTGCCCCACCCCTCCTTATCAAGGAGGGGAGAATTTAAAGCTTTCTCCTTATCAAGGAGGGGAAATATTCCAAGTTCTGTGCGTCAGTATCCCCCTCTTTGATAAGAAGGGGTTAGGGGCGGTAGAACCCAACAAGCTAAGATCAAAAATTCAGTAAGAAAGTAAATCAGAAAATCCAACCAATCACCCAAAATTCTAAAAGAAAGTCCCAAAAAAATAACGGAAAAGTCACAACAATTACACAAAACACATCACCTAAAAACCAATCCTATCCACAAATATCTCAAAAGCTACTTGAATCTTATTGATGAAAGTAGTTACTTTGACAACAAAAGACTGGTAACTCTAAAATTCTCAGAATTTCTAGAAGATCCAGTTCAAACGATACAGCCTGAAAAAAGATTAAAAGGCTGGAGTAGAAAAAAAAGAAGCTTTATTTTAAAGAGATTGGGAAGAAGTCAATAGGTTATTTAAAAATTACTCTTCGAATTGCAAACACTCTGAGCCTAATTCTTGTAGCCACCTGAGCTTTTAGAAGGGTCAGGATGACTAAGATTTAGTGATAAAGAATTATAAAAAATATAAATTTATGACAAATTTCCAAAATAAAATTAAAAAAATAATCCGCGTAGATCATGCTGGAGAATTTGGTGCTAAGATGATTTACGATGGGCAGATTGCGGCTTTAAAATTGAAGAAGGATTATAAAACTCTTGCTTTAGTTCAGCATATGAAAGAGCAGGAAATTGTACATTTTGATTATTTTAATGCTGAAATTAAAAAGCAGAAAATTCGTCCAACATTGATGCAGCCTGTTTGGAGAATTGGTGGTTTTGCCATGGGTTTTTTAACTGCAATTATTGATAAAAAAGCGGCGATGGTTTGTACAACTGCGGTGGAAGAGACTATTGATGAACATTATCAAGAGCAAATTAAATCTATTGAAAAAGAGGAAGAGTTTTTGAATGAAAGTCAGAAAGAAGAGGCGAGGGAATTAAAAAGTAAAATTCAGAAATTTCGTGAAGAAGAATTGGAGCATCGTGATATTGCTTATGAGAATAAAGCTGTTGAATTTGGTGGTTTTGCGATAGTTTCGTCTTTGGTAAAAGGTGCTACTAAATTTGCGATTGGGGTTTCTAAGAAAATTTAAATTTTGGAGTGCGTGACGAGCGCCTCCCCTAACACCTCCTTATCAAGGAGAGAGACTAAAAGCATTCCCTTCCTAGGGGAGGTAGATGACGCAACTTCAATCTCTAAGAATTATAAAAATCTTTCCCTAAACTTAATCATTTCCAAACAAGTATTAGCTGCAAATCCACCTTTATCTTTCTTTCTCATATCAGCTCTTTCAATAGCTTGAGCCTCGTTTTCAACAGTGATAATTCCATAGCCAATTGCTAAATTTTTTTTAATAGCCAATTCATTTAATCCGCGTGCGCTTTCTAAACAAACATAATCATAATGAGTTGTTTCACCGCGAATCACGCATCCTAAAGCCACGAAACCATCATATTTTTTGCTATTTTTAGCAAAGGAAATAACGGCGGGGATTTCAAAAGCTCCCGGAACTGTGATAATTTCATATTCTTTACCAGCATCAGTAATTTTTTTAACAGCGCCTTCCAATAAAAGGGCGGAAATTTTTTTGTAAAAGTCAGCTTGAACAATTAGAATTTTTGTCATTATTTTTGTTATTATTTAGTTGTTTTGATGAATGTTTTGTGGAAAATTTAAAGAATTGATAATTATTTTTTAAAACACAACTGTCATCATAATTTGTATGGTGCGGAATCAACCAAAGTTGTCATCCACGCGAAGGCGGGGATCCAGAGCAATTAAAACAAACTCAAATTTATTTTTTAAGTACAATTAAAAAATCCTTCTGGATCCCCGCCTTTGTCGGGATGACACTGAAGATAAAATTTACCTCTAATTTTGTTTACATGCTAAATATATTCAATTTATTTCTATTCTTATTTACTTTATGGGCTTTGTTAATGGTTTCTTCTAACCACATTTCATGGCTTTACACCTTTCTTGGTCTTTTGTCGGCGGGGCTTGTTAGTGTTCTTTCTTACAAAGCAAAATTAATCAATGAAAAAAGCGAATTGCTTTATTTAAGTGTTGGTTTTTACAGATATTTTTTCAAAATTTATTTTAAGAATTTTTTTTCATCCTTAAAAATGTTGGTTAATATGGCTTTTTCTAACAAGTCTTTAAGGCCCACAATCAGGTCTATGAATTTGAGTGATGAAGTTGTTTTCAATCGTCCATTGCTTTTAGCCAGCCTCAACATGACTACTGGCATTCTTTCCCTGAATGCCAATGAAGAAGGCTTTTTGCTTCATTGCATTGATGATAAATATTTTAGAAAATTCAACTTAGCAAAAACTGTTAAAGTTTTGAGTAATGTTAATGATGATGATTCAATTTAGAAAATGTCAAATTTAAACCCAGAAATTTTAAGTCCAGAAATTCTTTTAGAAATTAATAAGTTAAAGTCAGATTTAGCCAAGCATGACGAGGCTTATCATACATTTGATGCGCCTTTAATTTCTGATGCCAAATATGATGAATTGCGTAAAAAACTTGAAGAATATCGTGCCAATTTTCCACTCAATTTTTCTCAGGCTTTTGATGAAAGTTTTACCAAAGAAAAAGTTGGTGGAAAATCTTTAGAAATTTTTTCTAAAATTCCTCATAAAAAACCAATGCTTTCTTTAGCAAATGGCTTTAGTCGCGAAGATATTGAAGATTTTATCGCGCGTATCAATCGTTTTTTAGGATTAGATAAAAAAGAGACAACAGATCTTTTTAGTTTTGCCAAAACTCCGCAAATTGAACTTTTTTGTGAAGTAAAGATTGATGGATTATCTTTTGCTGCTCGTTTTGAAAATGGTCAATTGGTTCATGCAGTTACTCGTGGTGATGGTTTTGAAGGTGAAGATGTAACTGAAAATGTAAAAACAATTCGTAATTTTCCCCATCAATTAAAAACCCAAAATCCTATAAAAGTTTTAGAAATTCGCGGTGAAATTTATATGGGAAAAAAAGATTTTGAAAAATTAAATCAAGATCAAGAAGAGAGGGGTGGTAAAATTTTTGCTAACCCCAGAAATGCTGCGGCTGGATCTTTGCGCCAATTAGATTCTAACATAACGGCCTCTCGAAATCTTAGTTATTTCGCATATTCTTTGGGCGATTTTTCTGAAGATTTTTCCTGCAATTCGCAATTTGAATTAATGAAAAAGCTGCAGGAATTCGGCTTTAGAACTGAATTAAATTCTAAACTTTGCCACAATATTGACGAAGTGATTACTCTTTACGACAAAATTACTGATCAAAAATATCAATTTGATTACGATATTGACGGTATGGTTTACAAAGTTAATGATTATGTGTTGCAAGAAAGACTGGGTTTTGTTGCCAGAAGTCCAAGATGGGCAATTGCGCATAAATTTCCTGCTCAAAAAGCTAAAACTGAAATTGAGAATATCGTTATTCAAATTGGTAGAACTGGCGCACTTACTCCTGTTGCAGTTTTGAAGCCTGTAAATATTGGCGGCGTGATGGTGTCACGCGCAACTTTGCATAATCAAGATGAAATAGCTCGTAAAGATATTAGAGTTGGCGATGTGGTCTTAATACAACGCGCTGGAGATGTAATTCCGCAAGTTTTAGAAGTTGATTTATCAAAAAGAAAAGCCAATTCCGTAGCTTTTAACTTTCCCACTAATTGCCCAGTCTGTAATTCTGAAATTAAAAAAACTGAAGATGATGTTATTTTGCGCTGTTTGGGCGGTCTTTCTTGCAAGGCTCAATTAAAAGAAACCCTAAAACATTTTGTTTCCAAAGATGCTTTCGACATTGCTGGGCTTGGAAAAAAACAGATTGATAATTTTTTTACAGAAGGACGAATTAGAAATTTTTCTGATATTTTTAGGTTAGAAAAATTAGAAGAAACCAGCGAAAATCCTCTAATTAACAAAGAAGGTTGGGGCGAAAAATCAACTTTAAATTTATTTTTAGCTATCAATCAAAAACGCCAAATTTCTTTAGAAAAATTTATCTATGCAATTGGTATTAGACATGTTGGTGAAACCACAGCAAAAGTGATTGCACAGCATTTTATTTCTTATCAAAATCTTAAAAATAAAATGCTTTTAATGGTAAATTTACCCAAAGAAGAATTGCTTTTGAACCATGATTATCAAGATTTGTCAGCAATTGACGGAATTGGCGAAAAAATGGCTCAAGCAATTTTAGATTATTTTAGAGACTTTAGAAATTTATCAATGATTGAAGATTTAAAACATGAATTGCAAATTCAAGATGCTGTAAAAAAGCGTGCGGATTCAAAATTATCAGGACAATCAATTGTATTCACAGGAACTTTACAGCGCATGACCAGAGCTGAATCAAAGAAAAAAGCTGAAGATTTGGGAATGAAAGTTGTAGGTTCGGTTTCAAGTAAAACTGATTTTGTAGTGGCTGGTGAGGAAGCTGGATCTAAGCTAAAAAAAGCTCAAGAGTTAGGGTTGAAAATTTTAAGTGAGGAAGAATGGTTGGAATTAATTTCTTAGAAAGGTTAACAGAAAAATTGCTTAAAAAACCATTAATTTTTTTAATTAAAACCTATCAATATTTTTTCTCTTATTTGCTGCGAGGCTATGAATGTCGCTTTCATCCAACATGTTCAAATTATATGTTAGAAGCAATTAAGAAAAAAGGTTTGATTAAAGGTTTTTTACTTGGAATATGGCGTATCTTAAATTGTCATCCTTTTTCTAAAAAAGACCAAGACTATCCTGTAAAATAATTCAGGTCCCTGTTACTGCCAGCTTGGCGGGAATCTAGTTTTTAGTAAAATAAGGGCTGAATTCCCACAACGCGTCAGTGACAAGCTAAATAATTTTTTAAATGTTGCGGATTTTTTTTATTTTAATTTTCATTTCTATACAATTGCCACTTGCCTCACTTTCTTTTGCTGCCAAAGATCCAAATAAATCTGGAGATGAAATTTTAAAAGAAATTAATGATTTATTGGAAGAAAAAACCAAAAATAAAAGTGCAGAATCCAAAGATGTTAAGGTTGATATTGAGTCATTGGGTCTTGATGATATTGATGCTAAAAATCCTATCGTTCCAGAAAAGAAAGTTGTAACTCCGTCAATAGTAAATGTGGAAAAGAAAGTAGCGCCAGTGATTGCAGAGAAAAAAGTTGATGAGGTTGTTAAAAAAGAAGTTCCAGTATCTCCTGCGGTTGCTAAAATTCCAGAGAAAAAAATTCCAGAGAAAAAAGAATTTATAAAACCTGCTATTATTGCTTCAAAAAGTAATGAAGAAGTTAAGCAAGAAAATCTACCAAAAATTGACCCAGCCAAAATTGTAAAAGAAGAGGTTAAAAAACCTTCAAGTAGTTCGGAAGTTCAAGTAGATGAAGCTATTTCTAAAATTCAAACTTTTATAAATAACGCCAAAAATAATATTAAAAATAATTTAGGTGCAATAGTTCCTCCATCACAAATAGAGCAAGCTAAGCCTGTTCAAAAAAAAGAATCTGAGAAAGGTAAAAGTTTAAAAAAAGTTACTAAGAATGAAAAAAAGCAAAATGAAAGGCTAAAAAAATTAAATAAATTGCGCAGACAATATCTCATTAAATTTGATTCAAAAGAATCCGGTCAATTTAATAATCAAGAAGATGGCGATCTTTCAGATGACAATGTCAAAATTATCCCTAGAAAAAGAGAGATTAATAAATTCGCTTTATATGAAACTCCCGCTCCTCCTATTTTAGATAAATATAGAACCCGAGATAATGTTAATATTCCTACGGTTCTAGGCGAGGCAGAAAAAATAGAAATTTTATTTAAAGCAATTGCAGATAGTGATGATGCTTCATATTTTAAAAGTATTTATAATTCCTACAGAGATATTGGAAAATCTAATGCTAAAAATAATTCAGGAGATACAATTTTAACCTACGCTATATTGTTGCAAAGACATTCAGTAGTTGCATCAATTTTAAGTTTGGGAGCCGACCCTAATATGCCAAATAGTCTTGGATATACTCCGCTTGGAATTGCAATTGAAGTTGGTGATGAAGTATCTTTAAAATTACTATTAACAAATGGTGCCAATATTAATTATGTTGATGCTTTTGGCAGAACTTATTTAATGCACGCGGCGCGTGTTGGGTTTTTACCAGCAGTGGATTTGTTAATTTCAAAAGGAGTTGTCGATGTTAATGCCATGGATAATGACGGATTCACCTCTCTTGCAATTGCATATCGTCATAAAAAAGATGTGATAGTAAAATTTCTTTTGAAACATGGAGCTCAAACTTGGATTGAAAAACCTTATGATTCAAGTTCTCAGTCTTTGATAAAAGAGTTGAACGATAGATGGAAGAATTGATTGGTAAAAAACATTTTTGTTTTTTATAAATTGAGTTAATTAAAAATTAAAACATAAAATGACTTATGGTTAACCGTAGAATAACAACTAAGAGCGCATTATTCATATTAGTATCTTTGATTGGAACTCCTGCCACATTGAATTCAGCTATGGCGCAAGCTGAGTTTTTTTCTAATAAAGAAAATTTATCTTTTGGTGTCACATCTTTAATGTCAGCTGTTGTTGATAATGATGTTGATGGTGTAAGATTCTTTCTTAAATCTAGCGATTCTATTAATCAAAAAAATATGGGTGGAGCGACGGCTCTTCATATTGCTTCTCGTACTCAAAATGCAGAAATTGCTAGAATACTTCTTGAAAATGGTGCTGATGTTAATTTAGTTGATGCTGAAGGTTGGACGCCATTAATGAGGGCCTCTTTGTCAAAAAGTGCTGAAATTGTTAGTTTGTTACTATTAAAAGGTGCTAAGATTGAAACTCTTAATAATTTTAAAGATTCAGCAATAGTTCACGCTGCAATGTCAGATTGTAACGAATGTCTGGATTATATGATTACAAAATCTGATTTTGTAAAAATCGTTGATATAAAGACTGTAAAAAGCCAAATAAGCCGCTCTTTCGCAATTGCAAGAAGTCATGATAATCAGCTTGGGCAAGAAATATTAACATATGGTTTGGACACCGCTATTAAATTTGCAGCAAATCCATCTGAAGATATGGTTGCGATTAACTCATACAAAGAAACGGTCACTAAAGGATTAAGTGATCCAGTTGAGATTGTTGATTTATCTTATGATAAAAACAAAGATGTAAAGCAAAAACCTGTTGTGGTAGAATTGCAACAGTCAGCAGTTGTAGAATTAGAGCAAAAACTAGATAATAAATCAGATACAACAACTCTAACAGAAAAAGATATACCACCAATTGTAATTGCCAAAATAGAATATAAAGAAGCTACTGATCCAGCAAAAACAAAAGGTTCTAAAAAATTCAAATTTACTCAAGGTCCATCAATAGTTAAGCCGGAAATAGCCTTGCAAGAGCCACCAGTTGTTATTGTAGATGAATATAAAAAAGAAGAAATACAACCTTTAGATACTGTTATTGAAGAACCAAAAGAATCTAGATTTTTTGCCTTCTTGAATATCTTTAGAAAGAAAGAAAAAGTTGTTACAGATTTTAAATTTGAACCAAGTAATGTTGTTGAGGTAGAACAGCAAGAAGCAGAGCCTAAAAAAGAAATACAGCCTTTGGTTGCTGAAATTAAAGAAGAGTCAAAAAGTGTCGTTGTTGAAAAAGTTATTGATAGCAAGTCAACTAAAAAGTTTAAATTTGTTCAAGGCCCTAAAGGAGAAGCTAAATCATCTGATTCTTCTATGTCTAATGTTTCTGCAGATGAGACTAAAGCAAAAGTTGAATTATTGGCGGAAGTTAAAGCTGAAGAAAATGTTACTGCGAATAATAAAGAAGAATCTGGATTCTTTAGCTTTTTGAATTTCTTCTCTAAAACTAAAAATGCAGATATTGTAGAAGAAACTCCTAAAGAAGAAGTTAAGTTTGAAAAAGAAAATACTTCAAAAGAAGTTTTTGAAAAACAAGCTCAGCTAGAGATTAATGATATTCAAAAAGAATTTTTTGCTGAAGATCCAAAAAAATCTGATAGTTTTTTTAGTTTTTTGAATTTCTTCTCTAAGAAGAAAGAAACTCCAGTTCAAGAAATTCAAAATACCGAACCAAAAACCCCTAAGAAATTTAAGCTTTCTGTTGGTAAAAGATAAAATTGTTCTGCATCTTTTCTCTTTACATTCTCTTCAGTTTTTTAGCTATTTATTTTCGCAAACTTTTCTTTCTACCACCCCTTCTTATCAAGGAGGGGGGTTATAATAATTTAACTTCCTAATTAACCACCAAAGCAAATACTAATCACAACATCTTTTGTTAAATTTCTGACAAACTCACAAACCTCATCTTTAAGATTGTCTAAAGTTTTAAATACCCTGTTATTGATCGCATGATTCTTGATATATTTCCATAATCCTTCAACTGGGTTAAGCTCTGGGCAATATGGTGGAAGAATAACTAGTCCCCACTGAAGTACCCATTTCTAAACCCTAACCCCCAAACCTTCCATCAAAATATTTTCCAAAACACAAAAAATCCTAGAAACTACCCCAAAAACCCTTGATAAAATTTGAGTCAAAAA
>Ga0214919_10011827_pt1 | contig 10830 bp, 3 predicted proteins | sample LL1503_MetaG_FD_177994 | JGI IMG/M metagenome (GOLD analysis project Ga0214919, IMG submission 177994) | Freshwater microbial communities from Lake Lanier, Atlanta, Georgia, United States - LL-1503 | ecosystem: Environmental > Aquatic > Freshwater > Lake | place: USA: Georgia | collected 2015-03-15
ATTTTATTCTTATACTTATCTTATTCTTTTAATGGTGTATCGCTAATTTTTATACCACAATATGGTTCGGGTTTTTTATTAAAATCAACATTTTTATATAAACCGTTATCAATTGCAACTTTAAGTAATAATCTCATATTATTCCAAAATACAGGGTCATGTCCTATTGATTTAGTCATCAAATGTGCTAATTCATGAATTGCAACAAATGACATAATATTTTCTTTAACAAGTGTATCATCTGTTTTACCTCTCATACAGAAATGTACTGATTCACCCTTATTAACACTATAACTTGTATATTTACTATCTGGAGTAGTTTCACTAAATGCATTAGGATTAAAATTACTTACTAATCTTTCAATATCTTCTTTCAATTTCATTTTCATATCATTTTCTAAATTTTGCCTTTCACTAGAACCTCCTTCTTGACCTTCAATTAAATCTCTATTACCATTTACATTACTAGTACTAGTTTCTTTATCTACATCTTTTTTAATATATTTATTATATATAGTTTCATATCCTGATGTTTTCATAATTTCTACTAATTTTTCTAATTTTAATGCTATATTACCGAGTAAATTTGCAGCATCTTGTTTATCAGGTAAATTTCGAACTAAATATTGTTTTCCATTTGTTTTTGATTTAACCATAACTACATCATAACTATTTTTTTCAAAATATTTATAAATTATTATTATTAGAGATATAATTATTATTCCATTTACAATTTCAATCATTTTAGTTATTTATTATCTATTATTTTTATCTAATTATCTATTATTTTTATCTAATTATCTATTATTTTTATCTAATTATATATTATTTTTATCTAATTATCTATTAACTACTATCTACAAATATATAAAAATAATTAAAATAAAATTTTATTAAATATTTATTTAATATTTATTTAATATTTATTGAATATTTATTAAATATTTAAAAATAATAGTCTAAATATTTAATAAAATAATATATCTATAGAATAAAAATAACATGGCTAATACTGATTTAAATATTTGTAAGTCCATTAAATCATTGGTAATACTAAAATTTATTATAAAAACAATAAATACAGATGAATTTGATAATAAATTAATATTTGTAGGAAATCATAATGATAATATTAAAGTTATTCTTTCAAAATTAGAGAATAAAAATAATGCAAAATTAAATATAAAACCAAAAATTATTAAGAAAGACATTTATAATGAAAATTATAATGAAATTTATAATGAAAATAATATAAATAACAATACTGATAATGAAAAATATATAAAATCATTATTAACTACAAATGAAATAAAGGAATTAGAAATTATTATTCCACATTTTAATACTAAATTTGGTAATCTAAAAAATCATAATGTTTATTTTATTTATCAATATATTGAAGAAAATTTACCTATTGAACATATTAGAGTTATTCTTTATGAAACAATTAAAACATACATAATTAAATCAAATGTATCAAGTACATCTAGTATTTTAAATAATTATATGCCTGTTAATATGCTAATATATAAATATTCTAAAAATATAAATTATAAACATTTTATAAATTTAGTTAATTATATATATGGCGATGAAACTATAATTAATAATGATACTTTTTTTAATAAACTTTATACTATTACTTATATGGATAAAGATGAAATTGAAGATAGAATTAAATTTCTTTTACCAGATAAATATAGTGAAAAGGGTAAGGGTAAGGATAACACACCAGAAATTATAAATAAAGATAAATTTACTTATAATGAAAGTGTTAATGATGAAGATTTATATCATTTATTACTAAATACACCAATCATTTTAACGGTTAAATATAACTATACAATTGGAGATTCACAAAATATTTATTATGGTTATCAAAATATTGACTATTTATTTAATAAATATAAATACAATTTGAAATCTAAAGGTATTAAAAACCAAAATATAAATTTTAGAATATCTGAAAATATTATTATTGATAATGAAGATTTTCAGTATCTAACTCTAAATTTTTATAATAAAACTATAAATAATGAGTTTTTTATAATATTTAAAAATGATATGAAAGATTTATTAGATAAAAATCCAACTGATAAAGATAGTATTATTAATAAAGAAATTTTAGAATTTTATTATCCTGAAGAATTAACAGTAAAATATAAAAAGCTAGGTAATAGTGAATATAAAGAAATTTATAATCATTTTAAACTTAATACATTTCAAAAAGCAATATATGATGATTCTTGTATTACTTTTAAAGAATGTTATTGTAAGAATATAATTTTTGATTCTCTAAGTTTAAAATTAAAAACAAAATATAATCTAGCAAATTTATATAATAATTTATCTACATCTTATTATCATCCTGTTATTAAATATGTAGGAATTGATGAAAATAAGGTTAAATATATTAAAATGAATAAGAGTTTTTTACAAAAAAATTCTTATCAAGAACTTGATAAATTAATTAGAACTAAACATAATAGTAAATTTAAACTAGATAATATGGAATATATACAATGGCAATGGCGTTTAGACGAAAAATATACTGGTAATAATATTGTTATTATTACAATAGATTTTTATGAAAATGGTTATACTGTAATATATTTTGATGATGAACAGAAAGTACCTATTGTAGATAAATTACTAAATTATCTTGAATTAGCAAGTAAAACAATTAAACATGTTAAGAAAATTATTAACGCACAACAATTACATTTACCTAATGTTACAAATATATTTAGTGAAAAAACAAATAGAAAGAATTATTCAACACTTTTAAACGGTAATATAATTATTGATGCTAAATTGGATATTTCAAAAATATTAATTAATGATTCTTTGAAAAATAAATCTGGTAAACTTGATATGGAATTATTAATTAAAGAATTTAGAAAACATGTTACAACATTTCATCAATTAATGTCAAATAAACAAAATTCTAGTAATTCAATTAGTATTATTTATAAGCAAGTAAATAAATTTTATAGTAATGAAAATATAGCTCAATTTATTAAATCTTATATGAAAAAACACGATAATACTGATAATATTAGTAAAAAAGACTTAGATAGCTTATTTGATAAATGTAAAGCAATATTTTTAATTGATGATATAACATTAAAACAAATATATGATAATATTGAATATTATCCAACAAAAATAGATTTAAATATGAGTCTTTTGTATGGTATTGAAATAAAACTTACATTTGATTCCGATGGAAATATTGATATTGAATTTGAAAATATTGATAAATATCAATCAGTAAAAGTAATATTATTTTATCTAAAAGTAATATTTTCAAATATTTACTATGAGTCTAGTACTATAAAAAGTGGTAAGCAAGATGGTAAGCAAGATGGTAAGCATGATGGTAAGCAAGATGGTAAGCATGATGGTAAGCATGATGGTAAGCAAGATGGTAAGAAATCTCTAAAGCAATCTAGTTTTGATTTAGATTTTGATTTGGATTTAGATTTAGATTTGGATTTAGATTTGGATTTAGGATTTAATATAGATACTACAAAAGACCAAAATATTAAAACAGATAAATCTGATGATAAATCTAATGATAATGATATTAATATAAAAGACCTTGCAAAACTAATAGAATTTGACCATTTACCTGATGATAAAGAAAAAGGTGGCGAAGGTAATGGAGATGAATATAAAAATTTTGAATTAGCAAAATTACATACTAAATATAAAAAACTTACTTTCACTAAATATATGAGTGATATGAGAAAAAAATTTGACGATTCATTATATAATCCAAAATCTTCTGGAAAGCAAACTTATAGATATGGAACTAAAGATTGCACAGCACAAGCAATGAAACAACCTTATATAGTAACAAAGAAAGATATAGAAAGCTATAATGACCCTGAAGCATTTACAGGTTATATTAAGTATCGTAAAAACTATTATATTTGTCCTCGTATATGGGATTATTTAGCTAATAAACCTATATCTGCTCGGAAATTTATTGAAAATGGACTAAGAAGTCCTTATGGTACAAATGGAATATCTATACCATCAGGAAATCGTAATCATCCTCTTAATGATAAATATACTGTAATTATTAGAAAACCTACAACAGATACAAATTGGCAGGATACAAACCTACATCCAGATTGGCCAAAAGAATTAAAAGGAACAGAAAAAGATGCATTTCCATATCTTATACCTACTAAAGGGAAACACCCAGATAATTTATGTGTTCCTTGTTGTGGTGTAAAACCACCTTTTGATTGGGACCCTAATCTTAATCAAATACAACAATTTTTTAAGCTAAAAGGAAGTAAAGAATGCAAAGTCGATTCAGATAAACCAGAAGTTGAAATATATAATAAACAACAAAAAGATGATACAGATGTAAATTTGAAAATAGAACAATGTTTTAATACAATAGAACAACAATATGTATTAGGAGAAACATCAGAATTATCTAAATGTCGGTTTGGCTTATTACCAACTTATCTTAATATAATTCTTAATAATCACCAAAATCTATTTCTTAAAGGTAATCAAATATTATTAGAAAATAGTAATTTATTTTTAAGAAGAGGAATAGATAAAAATGACAAAGATAATATTCTAGAGTCATTTTCAGTAGTTAAAGGTATTAGTCTTCAAAACTTAAAAACTCTAATAACTACTAAATTATCACCAGATGTATTTATTACATTAAATAATGGTGAATTAATAGATATATATGCATCTAGCAATATATTACCTAATAGTTTAGTTGATTATGAAAAATTTGCAAAATTTATGAAAAATTATGTATTATTTTTTAATCTTATGGATATTGATTATGAAATAATTGACCGATTAAAATATAAGGATATTGATATTATTAATAATAAATTATCAAATAATACTATTGGTGATGTTGATAAACTACTTAGTAATAGAAAGGATGGTAAGTCAGATAGTAAGACAGATAGTAAGACAGATAGTAAGACAAATAGTAATACTAAAGAAGATATATCAAATATAAAAAAATTATTTGTAGCTTATAAAATATATTCTGCATTTTATAATTTTAAAATGCATATTCTAGATGATAATGAATATAAAAATTATACACACTTTCTTGATTTGTTTAGTAAACCAATTGAATGGTTAAATAAAGATGGTGTAAATATACTTATATTTGATAAAAATACAACAAAACTAGTATGTAACCCATATTGCAATATACATCGTTCTAAATATATTATTTTAATTAAAGAAAAACACCTACATTTTGTTCCTGTTGTTCATGTATCTTATGACCATAAAAATAATAAAATAAATGGTATATTTGATATATTCAATATAAGTTTAAGTAGTAATTTATTTCATTATTTTGAGAAAAAAACAACAAATAAAAAACAATTAGAATTTACAAAAGACCGTTCAACATCAATTATCAATATTATTCTAATACATTTTAATATATGTAAATTTACATATCAACAAAATACTGAAAATTTTATAAAAGATTTGCAAGAATTAGAATTAAATATAGATAAACAAATCGCATTCACAACAACTCAAGTTGAATTCATTAAGATAAGCAATTATTTAATTCCTATCTATCCTATGGCAATACAAGTTAATAAAATAATTATTAATAATAAATATAATATTTTTAAAATTCTAGATATAGATGATATGATATCTTTAGACAAATATTTAAATATGTATTTAAATGAATCAAAAACAAAAAATAAGAATCTTATTAATAAATTAGCTCAATATGATTATAAAATTTCTAAAATCTTTTATGATGAATTAAAAGGAGTAATAACAAGTATTCAATTTATAAATAATCTAATTGTTCCTGTAATTCCAGAAAAATATAGTAAAAATAGAAAAACTGAAATCATTAATTTATTAATTAAAAATGGAGAATTAAAATCATTAGATGATAATCGAATAGAAACATTATTTAGACCTGCATATTTTGATTTTAAAATAGAAATAAGTCCTATTGTTGATAGCATTAATATTAAAAATATAATTTATAAAGATTTTATATATAATTATTTTAAATATGAATTTAGTCGTATATTACAAGAAAATACAGTAAATAATCAAAAAGAAAAATTAGTTAATTCTCTTAATAATTATTATTATCATAAAAGAGATGACAATATTGATGAAAGTATTGGTATTGATAAAAAGACTGATGAAAAGACTGATGATAATAAAGATTTTCAAAATTCAATAGATAAATTAATTGAATCTATTTTTAATATTATGAAAACAAGAATTTCTAATACAAATATTAATATAGATAATGTAGATAATACTGATAATATAAATAATAATAGAATAAGTTTAAAAACTTGTTCAAAAACAAAAAAAAATATTAATAATATCAATAATATTAATAATAAATGCACTAGTAAATTTTGCGAATTTAATAAAAATCAAAATAAATGTCTTATAAATATGAATGAAAAACAACTTGAATATTTTAGTTATCTTCTAGCAAATGATTTAATTAATAATAAATTAGAATCTTCTGATGTAATTGATGGTTCTTTTATTCCAGAATTTAATATGCAAAATAAAATATATCGTAATCCAAATGATATAATTATAAATCCTTCTGAATTATCAAAAATAATAGAAAATGGTGTTTATTCAAAATATAAAAATAATATTTCTTTATCTGAATTTATAAATGAATTTAGTAATGAAGATAGTAATAAAATTAGTAATAAAGATAGAGAAAAAGAAAATGAATATATATTTACAAAACAAGACCAATCAAAATTAGATAAAACAGATTTTGATGATTTTAAAAAAGTTATGAATACTATAGTTTCTGAATTAGTAGATTTAAGTATAAAAAGTATTTTTAGCGAAGATAGAGTTTTTACAACACCTTTTAATAAAAATGGTGTATATGATAATTCTAGTTATATAGGAGAATGCAAATTTCCATTTTGGGAGAAAAATAAGAAAAAATTTGTATATCAATGTATTCCACGAAATAATGGTTATATGTGTCCTACTAGATTAGATTTTAATAGACAGCCTGATAAATGGGGTTATTGTCCAGAAAAAATAGAAGAAACTAAGAAAAAATTAAATGTTATCGAAATTAATAAAACTGCAAGTGATAGTGATATTTATGGAGATATTGATAGTGATAATGAATATAAAACTGGTAAATGTGAATTTCCATTTATTAGTAAAGAAGAAAAAGAAGGTAAAGAAGGCAAAGAAGACAAAATAAATTCTGATACAAATTATAAATTAAAATATGAATGTAATGAAGAAAAAAATAAATCTACTGGTAAAACTGAATTCACTTGGTGTCCTTTAAAGTATAATTCAATAAATAGAACACAAAAAAATTTAAAAGGTATTAAAGAAGAAAAAAATAATAATGAAGATAAAGGCGGAGATAAAGGCAGAGATAAAGGCGGAGATAAAGGTGATGGTGATAGTCAAGGTCAAGGTGATGAACAAATATTAGATGATGAACTATTACTTGCTAGTGATAAACCAGAAAATGTTAGAATTGGAAAATGGTATAATGGTAAATTAACATTAAATAAGATGTTGACTAAAAAATATAATAAAGGTTATTGTAATCCACCAGAGAAAAAAAATCAAAAACAAATTATAAACTCAGATGATGAAGAACAAGATGACGATCAAGAAATAACTTTAGAAAATTATAAACCTAATAATTGTAGTAATAGTAGAACACCTTCTAAAGGAGGATACAAAAAACCACAACTTAAAAAATTTGGTATTAAATATTTAAAAATACCTCGTAATCAATTAGAAAAAGAAAATGATGGTTTAATAACTATTTTACCTAAGGCTGAATTATGTAAAATAATTAATTCTAAATTTAGAGAAATACAAACACGTGGTAGTGCTGGTATTACTGATAAAATGCGATTAGAAGCATATGTTAAAGATATTGATAGTTGTTCAGATGGAGAAGCCAGAGGTGGTTATTCTTTATTAGAATTAAAAAATATGGCAATTAGTTATTATAATTTAACAGAAGATGAAGTAAAAGATATGAAAAAAACTGAAATATGTTCTCACATAACCAAGATTTTAAAGAAAATTAAATATGCAGAAGAGCATAAAGGTGAAAGAAGTATGTTAGAATCTGATAATTCTGATATTTCAAATAATTCTGATATAAGTAAAGATATAAGTAAAAATATAGATGATAAAAATATTATTACTAAAGGAGAAAAATATAATATGATTTATGAAGGAGATATTAGTCTATGCAATGAAACTCCTAATAGAGGAGGTTTAAGTCTTAAAGAATTAAAGAAAAAAGCAATCACAAATTTTGGTATTGATGTAAAAAGTAAATTTAAAGATGAAATATGTACAGAAATAAAAGATAAAATTAAAGAAAATATTGAAATACAAAAACATAAAAAAAATGTTAAAGATGTTAAAGATGTTAAAGATGTTAAAGATGTTAAAGATGTTAAAGTTGTTAAAAGTCATAAAGGGCATAAATATATTATAAAATTAAAAAAATCTAAGCTTAGTAAACTTAGTAAAATTAAATATAGTTTTGATGATGTTGTAAAAGGGGATTATGATGATGACGACGACAATGAAGATGAAGATGATGACGAAGAAGATAAAGATAGTGATATTATTTATAGTAAGAGCAAATTTAGTGATGATGAAGATGAGGATTAATAATGAGGATTAATAATGAGGATTAATATATGATTTTACATTTTATTTATTATTTATTTAAAATTTATTATTTAAAATTTATTATTTAAAATTTATTATTTAAAATTTATTATTTAAAATTTATTATTTTTATTTAAAATTTTAATTAAATGACAAAAATTTGAACTTAAAGATAACTTTTTTATATCATATGCTGGATTAATTTAATGGTAAAATAATTATCTTATAAGTAATAAACAGGGGTTCGATTCCCCTATTCAGCATTTTATTGTATGTATTTTCTCTTTTTCAATTTAAATAATTATTAAATAATTTAATATAAAGATATATGTTATTTATAATATAAAATGACAAAATGTATTGAACTAAATTGTATTAAATCACCAAGTTTTAATATTTCTAGTATAAAAAAACCAATTTATTGTTCTAAACATAAAAAAGACAATATGATTAATGTTAAACAAAACATATGTATTCAACATAATTGTATAAAATTACCTAGTTTTAATTTTTCAAAAGAAACTAAAAGATTATATTGTTTTGAACATAAAAAAGAAAATATGATTAATGTTGTATCAAGAACTTGTATAGAAAAAGAATGTAAAAAACAACCTATATATAATATTCCTACAGAAATTAGAGCTAAATATTGTAATGACCATAAGAAAGAAGGTATGGTTAATATATTTTCTAAAAAATGTATTGAAGAAAACTGTAATAAACAACCTGTATTTAATTTACCAAATAAAAAAGAATTACTATATTGTTTTGAACATAAAAAAGAAAATATGATTGATGTTAAATCTAAAAAATGTATTAATGAAAAATGCAATAATAGAGCTATGTATAATATATTAAAATGTAAAATACCAATTTATTGTTCTGAACATAAAAAAGAAAATATGATTGATATAAAAACAAAAAGATGTATAGAAAAAGATTGTATAATTAGAGCATTATTTAATTTACCTAATAAAATTAATGCAATATATTGTAATAAACATAAAAAAGAAAATATGATTAATATTAAGTCTAAAAAATGTATTGAAGATAATTGTATAGTACAACCTAATTTTAATTTACCAAATAAAAAAATTGGTTTATATTGTTCTGAACATAAAAAAGAAAATATGATTGATATTAAAAATAAACATATAATATGTTTAGAAGAAGGATGTATAAAATTATCTAGTTTTAATATTATTGGTATAAATAAACCAATATATTGTTCTGAACATAAGAAAGAAAATATGTTTAATGTTAAAAATATAAAATGTATTACAGAAAATTGTACTAAACAATCTAATTATAATCATCCATCAGAAAAGAAAGGATTACATTGTATTGACCATAAATTAGAAGGAATGATATGTGTAAAAAATAATAAATGTCAATCAATAAAATGTAAAGATACTCCATTATTTGGATTACCTAATAAAAGAATTCAGTTTTGTTTAAAACACAAAAAACCTAATATGATAAATTTAGTTTTAGAAAATAAATGTTCTATTTTAGAATGTAATGAAGAATATAATCATAATATTGATAATACTAAATATTGTAATAAACATATACCAGAAAACTCACTAATTGGTGTTAAACGTCTTTGTAAATTTTGTGATATTAAAGAAGAATCTAAATTTATTTGTAAGGATTGTAAGAAAATACAGAATAAAAAAGAATGGGCTATAGTTCGACATTTAAGAAAAACAATAAATACCAAATTTGAATATAACTCTAGTAAAATGTTACAGGGTTGTAGTAAAAAAAGACCTGATATATATTTTGAATTAGATAAGCACTGTTTAATAGTAGAAATAGATGAAAATCAACATAATAATTATGGTGATAGTTGCGAATGTGCTAGAATTAATGAAATTGTAAATGGTATTGGTGGTAAATCAGTAATTATAATCAGATATAATCCAGATGTTGTTAGAAATAAAAATAAAATTTTAGATATTAAACAATTAGAAAGAATAGAATTACTTGTTAAAACTATTAAAGAAGAATTAGTAAAAGATTACGAAACATTTATTGTAAAAACTATTCAATTATTTTATAATGATGATTATGAAGAATATAAAAAAACAAAAGAAGACGAAATTACTGATTTAGTTTGTATATAAA
>Ga0214919_10011828_pt1 | contig 10827 bp, 7 predicted proteins | sample LL1503_MetaG_FD_177994 | JGI IMG/M metagenome (GOLD analysis project Ga0214919, IMG submission 177994) | Freshwater microbial communities from Lake Lanier, Atlanta, Georgia, United States - LL-1503 | ecosystem: Environmental > Aquatic > Freshwater > Lake | place: USA: Georgia | collected 2015-03-15
CGGCGCGCGCTGGATTGTCCTCTGCGCCGACGATGCCAACGCGAACGCGCTCCGTACGCCGTCCTCGTCGGAAGTCGTGCGGTACGGCATCGACGGCGTGAGCGCCGACGCGCGACTCGTGGCGCGCAATATTCGGATGACAGAGCGCACCACCACGTATGACGTAGTCTATGACGGCAAGCCACTGGGGCCGGTGACTCTCCTGGTGCCGGGCCTCCACAATGTGCGGAACTCGCTCGCGGCGATCGCGGTGGGGTTGGGCACTTGGGGGATGAAAGTCGAGCAGATGGCGCGTGGACTCGAGCGGGTGGTTGGGGCCGAGCGCCGCTTCCAGCGCCTGGGCGAGGCGAACGGCGTGACGGTCGTGGACGACTACGCCCACCATCCAACCGAGATAGCGGCCACCTTGAGTGCCGCTCGGGCCAGCTTCCCGGGGCGCCGGCTCGTTGCGGCTTTCCAGCCGCACCTGTTCAGCCGCACGCGCGACTTCGCCGCCGAGTTTGGCGCGGCGCTCGCTGAGGCGGATGCTACGTACCTGACCGCGATCTATCCCGCCCGCGAACAGCCCATTGCGGGCGTGACGAGCGCGCTCATAGCCGACGCCATGACGCGCGCTGGTCGAGCGCCGTACTGGCAGGGGAGTGGCGCTGACGTTCCCGCGGCCGTTGCTGCCGACGCGCGTGCGGGTGATGTCATCATCACGATCGGAGCCGGCGACATCACAAAAGCGGGGCCCGCGCTGCTGGCCCTCCTTCGCGCCACCTGACTTGGCAATGGCCGACGACACGTTCGACGACTTCGACACACTGCCAGAGCCGGCGCCGACGGGCCGCGGCCGCGCGACGGCGGGCACTGGCCCCACGGCGGGCAATCGGCCAAGCGGTGCTGCAGAGCGCCCGCGGTGGAAGCGGCGCCTCAGGGCCGTGCTGATCCTGTGTGGCGTCGTCGCGCTCGGCAGTGCCCCATGGTGGGGACGGGCCGGCTTGCGTCGTCTCGACTTCTTCCGCGTGCGGCGTGTGGAGATCGAGGGGACTCGTTACGTCAGTCCCGACCAAATCGTTTCGCGATTGAGGGTGGACAGCACCGCGTCAGTGTTTGACGACGTGGAACTCTTTGAAAAACGGGTTCGGCTCCATCCGTCGGTGCGCGAGGTGCACATCACACGGCGGCTGCCGGGAACGTTCGTTGTTCGGATTACCGAGAACTTGCCGGTGGCCCTTGTGCCGGCAGCGTCGGGGTTGGTGCCGGTCGATGCGGCGGGGCGCTCGCTCCCCGTAGACCCCGCCACCGCTGACATGGATTTCCCGGTGCTTGCGTCTCGCGACTTTGCCGCGCTTGCGTTACTCGGTGATTTGCGCGACCTCGCGCCGGGGTTCTATGCGAGAGTCGGAGAGATTCGTCGCTTGCCGCGGGGCGATCTGCTGGTTCGGCTGAACGAGAGCGGCACCTTTGCAATCCTTGCGGCTTCTGGCGTGACGGCTCAGCGTCTCACAGATGTGATCCCGGTGGAGCAGGACCTGATCAATCGAAATCAACGTGCCACAGAACTCGACCTGCGTTATCGCGACCAAGTGATCGCAAGACTGCCATGAATGTAGAGCGACTCGTAGCCGGCCTCGACATCGGAAGTGCCAAGACCACCGCGATCATCGCGGAGGTCGTTGGCGATTTCCCAAAGCATCCGACCATCAACATCCTCGGCATCGGTCAAGCACGCACCACCGGCCTTCGCCGTGGTGTCGTCGCCGATATCGACGAGACGACCCGCTCCATTACCAAGGCGCTGCAAGAAGCCGAGCAGATGGCGGGGGCGAAGGTGCAGACGCTCTATGCCGGGATCGCTGGTGAGCATGTGCAGGCCATGACCTCCAAGGGAATCGCGAGTGTCACGGGAAGCGAGATCAGCAAAGCGGACATCGAGCGCGCCAACGCCGTCGCTCGTGCCCAGGCTATTCCGCAGGACCGCGAGCTGATCCACGCGATCCCGCAGGAATACACCGTCGACAAGAACGTCGGCATCCGCGATCCCTTAGGCATGATCGGCACGCGCCTCGAGACCGAGATGTACCTGGTCACGATTGGCAGCAGCCCGGCCATGAACCTGCGCAAAGCGGTGGAGAAGAGCGGATACAAGGTCGGCGAACTCGTGCTCGAGCCGCTGGCGGCCGCACTCAGTGTTCTCACCGAAGACGAGAAAGAGCTCGGCGTCTGCCTGGTCGAGATGGGGGCTGGCACCACCGACGTGGCCGTGTTCCACGAGGGGAAGATTCGTCACCTCGGCACGATTAACTACGGCGGAAATAACGTCACCAGCGACATCGTCCACGGACTTGGGGTGACGCAGGCCGATGCCGAGCGGTTGAAGGAGCTGTACGGCTGCGCCTATGAGCCGATGGTAGACCACAGCGAAGTGATCAAGTTGCCAAGTACGGTTGCGCAGGGCGACCGGCAGATCCCACGTGAGCTGATGGCGCACATCATTCATCAGCGGACCGCGGAGATCTTTGAGCTCGTGGTGCGCGACGTGGAGCAGGCTGGCTTTATCAAGAAGTTGGCGGCGGGCGTCGTGGTCACCGGTGGCGCTGCAGGCCAGCCAGGCACCTCAGAGCTCGCGTCGGACATTTTTGGAACCGGTGCGCGGCTCGGTGCACCAGGGGAGTTCTTGGGCGGCCTGGCCGACAAGGTCCACGCGCCACGCTTCTCCACAGCGGTCGGGCTCGTCGAGTACGGCGCGCATCGCATGGCAATGAGTGGAGCCGGCGGGAAGGGGAAGCGCCTCAGCATGTCGGGCGCCGTCCCGAGCATGGATGGGATCGGGCAAAAGCTGAAGGTCTGGCTGCAAGATTTCTTTTAGGTCACAACTGAATCGAAAGTATGCATCACAGAGTTGCTATTCCCGTGTAAATGTGGACAACGCGGCACAGTCTAAGACTGTGCCGCTTTTGCATTTGGCTCGTCTATTACCTGTAGCGCACAAACATCGCGCGCATATATTTCCGCCTGATGGTCAGTCACCGGACTGATCGAACCGAATCAAATCGTGACACTCGGAGCCCCGACGCGTATGAGCACCTTCGAATTCGAGGACGCCCCGCAAGCCGCCAAGATGAAGGTCATCGGGGTCGGCGGTGGTGGTGGCAACGCTGTCAACCGAATGATCGAGGAATGCCTCGCGGGTGTGGAGTTCATTTCGGTGAACACCGACGCGCAGGCCCTGATCTCCGCGAAGAGCGACGTCAAAATCCAGATCGGCAAGAAGCTGACCCGAGGGCTCGGCGCTGGTGCGCGTCCCGAGATCGGTCGGCAAGCGATCGAAGAAAATCGTGATGAAGTGGCCCGCGTGATTGGCAACGCCGATCTCGTGTTCGTCACCTGCGGCATGGGTGGTGGCACAGGAACGGGCGCCGCTCCCGTGGTGTGTGAGCTGGCGCGCGAGTCGGGCGCACTGACGGTCGGCATCGTCACCAAGCCCTTCTTGTTTGAAGGGCGCAAGCGCATGCGGCAGGCCGACGAAGGGATCGCCGAAATGGCGAAGTATGTCGATACCATGATCGTGGTGCCCAACGAACGTCTCTTGGCCGTCGTCGGGAAGGGGATCCCCTTCCAGGACGCCCTCAAAAAGGCCGACGAAGTGTTGCTGCACGCGACGAGTGGAATTTCCGCGATCATTTCGGGCATCGGACAGATCAACGTCGACTTTGCCGACGTGAAGACGGTGATGAAGGATGGCGGCGCCGCACTCATGGGCACGGGCATTGGTCGCGGTGAGAACCGTGCGATGGATGCCGCCCAGATGGCGATCAGCAGCCCGCTCCTCGACAATGTCTCCATCGCCGGTGCGCGCGGCGTGCTGATCAATGTGACCGGTGGCGATGATCTCACCCTGGGTGACGTCACCCAGGTCGCGGAGATCATTCACGACGCCGTTGGTGAAGACGCCGAAATGATCTTCGGCTCGGTCAAGGAACCGTCGATGACGGGTGAGATTCGCGTCACCGTAGTCGCGACGGGTTTCGGCAAAGCCGTGAACGGCGTTATCGGTAGCTCGGGTGCCTCTGGCACTGGCCGTCACGTCGGGCCGGTTGGCACCCCCGTGATTCCGATCGATGGTCCACGCTCCCGTCCGGTGGTGATTGGTGGCGCGTACACGGCCGGCGCACAGTCGTCCGGTACTGCGAGCGCTCCTGCACCCGGGAACGCGATGCCGGCACGCCGCCCCACGCCAATGCCAGCGCCGCGTCAGTCCGCGGACCTCGATGATCTCGAGATCCCGACCTTTATCCGGCGGCAGATGGATTGACCAATCGCCGTGCGCAGGTAATCGCGCTTGGCATCGTGGCGGCGGTGGCCCTCGGGGCTGCCGCCGCGCTTCGTCTTAATCCGCCGGAGCTCCGCGCCCCTGGCGAACGTCTCGGGAACATCCGAATTCCCAAGCTGTGGAGCCGCAAGGACACGCTGGCCCGCGGCGAATCGCTCGCGACACTCCTGGCGCGCGCTGGGCTCGATCCCGACGAAGTGACCAGCGCCCTCCACGCCGCGGGTCGGCTGAACGACCGCCGAGCGCCTGCGGGCATGGAAGTCCGCGTGGACGGCGACAGTGGACGCACCGAGGGCCCGCCCACGGATATTGTCTTCCAACTCTCACCCGACAATGCGCTGCATCTCACGCGCGATGGCGAGCGATGGGTTGCGAAGGAAGAGAAGACCCCCTGGGCGACGGATACGGTTATCGTCCACGCGGTCATCCACCGTACGCTCTACGACGCGCTCGATGAGGGGGCCAGTGCGCTCCTCTCCAAAGGCGCCCGTGCGGAGTTAGCCTGGACCATCGCCGATATCTACGAGTACCGGCTCGATATGAGCCGCGAACTGCAAGACGGCGATCGCGTACGCGTTGTGGTCGAGCGCTCGCGCCTCCCCTCGGGCAGAACAAAAGTCGGCACCATCATTGCCGCTGGCGTGGAACGGAGCGGACGCGAGCTGCAAGCCGTGCGCTTCAAACCCCGGAGCGCCGCCAAGCCGGAATACTTTGATCAAGACGGGCGCTCACTCCGCGCGCAGTTCTTGCGCGCCCCGCTGAGCTTTCGCCGGATCTCCAGCGTCTTTGGCATGCGAAAGCATCCAATCCTCGGCGAGTGGCGGGCCCATAAGGGCACCGACTACTCCGCCGCCTCAGGCACCCCCGTACGCTCGATTGGCGACGGCGTGGTCATCTTTTCGGGCACCAAGAGCGGCTACGGTAACGTGCTGGACGTCCGCCACCCGAACGGGTTTGTGACGCGGTATGGGCATTTACGGGGCTTCGCCAGTGGGGTCCGAGCGGGGAGCCGTGTTTCCATGGGGAGCACACTCGGGTACGTCGGCATGACGGGACTCGCGACCGCCCCGCACCTGCATTTCGAGGTGCTCGTTGGTGGGGTGCAGCGCGATCCGCGCGGGGCGCTGAGCCGCGCGGCGGGGGTTCCGTTGGCGCGAGCCGACCTCGATCCGTTCCAGCGCGTGCAGCGTCTGGCGCAGGCTGAGCTTGAGCGCCCGAGCGGACCGCGATCGGCCCCAGCTAGCGGCCACTAAGCACTGGAACCCGCGGGTGCTTGCACGGCGGTCTTGGTCGCGCTACAATCCATTCAGCAGAAACAGGTTAGCGCGTTCTGGCGATTGCCCACGCGCTAGCAATCCGCAGCAGTCTTATTGAAAGCTGTCGGGGTGAAACCATGTTGAGCCGTATAAATCCGATGCAATGTTCTTTCACTGTACTGCGTCGCATCGCCCTCACGGCGATTGTATTCGCGACAAGCGCTTCGACAACGCAGCTCGTAGCGCAGGGAGCCGGCGGCGCGGCCGGCGCGAACCCTGCAGGCGCGGCCAAGAAGGCTATGACGGTCGCCGAGATCGAGGCATTGGTGCGCGGCAAGCAGGCTGCCGTCCTGATTCTCGACAAAGTTGAACAGAACTGTCTTGCAGCCGCGCTGACGCCGGCCGATGAAAAAACACTGAGCGCCGCAGGCGCAAAGGATGACCTGATCGCCAAGATCAAGGGCTCGTGCGTCGAGAAGCTCAAGACCACGACGCTCGTGAGCCTGCTGGACGACAGCAAGGTGACGCCAAAGGTGCGCGAGTTGGAGCAGGCCTGCACCGCCGGCGCAGCAGCGGCCTGCGACAGCGCCGCGGCAAAGTACGAGGAAGGCATCTACGCGCCGCAGGACAAGCATCGCTCCGCCGAGCTGTATCTGATGGCCTGCTCGAGTGGAATCGAAGGCGCATGCGATAAGAGCATTGATCTCTACGATGCGAGCAAGGACACCGTCGACATCGTGAATGCCGCGCGCCTGATGGCCGTACAGTGCGAGCGCAATATCGCAAAGTTCTGCTTGCGCTTGGGGAAGGGATTCGAGGCCGGTCGTGGCGTGCCCGCTGATCCGGTGCGCGCGGGCAAGATGTACGCGCAGGCCTGTGATTTTGGCGCGATGGCCGGCTGTGCAAAGGCCGCCGACGCGATTGAGAAAAGTGAACTCACCGCCGCCGACATCGATCGCTGGACCACGATGCGCGAGAAGGCCTGCAAAGACGGCCACGCGGAAAGTTGCAGCAAACTGGGCGAGGCGCTGACCAACGATAAACGGTTCCCCAAGGACATGGTCCGGGGCGGCGACGCGCTGGTGCGCGCCTGCGATCTGAACGACCTCAAAAGCTGCTCCACCATGGCCAACATGGTGGTGAAGAAGGACTACACCAAGAAGGACGCGGCCTGGGCGGTTGGGGTGCTGGGCAAGACGTGCGAGAGCGGCACCGCCGCTGATTGTGTCCTTGCCGGCACCTTGCTGATCGAGGGCGGTGCGGTTCCGGTGGACAGCGCGGCGGCAGCGAAGCGCTTTGGCGCGGGCTGCGATGCGAAAAATATTGTGGGCTGCGAACGCGCTGGCGATATCGACTACGCGCTCAGGAACTTTACCGCTGCGGCCACGCATCTTCCCGGCGCCTGCGATGCAGGACGTGGGGTCAGCTGCCGTCAGCTCGGCGCGTTGTTCTTACACGCGGAAGGCAAGCCGGATTCGGCGCGCGCGATCGCCAGCTTCAAAGTCGCCTGCGACAAGAAGGACGGAATCGGCTGCAGTGTGCTGGGCGATCTCAAACGGATCGGGCGACGAGCGGATCGCAGTTTGGTCGAGGCGCGGGCCCATTATCTGGTGGCCTGCGATGCGTCGGTCATGAATAGCTGCGTGGATCTCGGCGTGCTCATTGCGACCGGACGTGGCGGCGCTCGTGATGTCGCGGCTGCGGGGGTGTTGTTTGAGAAGGCCTGTGGCGCCCGCGCGACGCGTGGCTGCGTGCAGTCGGCGCACGTGAAGTTCGTTACACGCACTGGGAAGGACGGCGCGTCGTTCCTGACGCAGTTCGACGAGGCGTGCAAAAATGGCGAGCTCGCGGGGTGCGATTTTGCGGCCGACATGCTCATGCGCGGTGATGGAATCGCGCGTGATGAAAAGCGTGCCGTCGCACTCCTCACGACCGCCTGTGACAAAGGCTACGCCGAGTCCTGCAGCAACCTGGGGGAAGCCTTTGTTCGCGGCGCCGGGGTGAGCAAGGACCGGGCGAAGGGCGCGTCCTTGTTCGAGAAATCCTGTGCGGGCTCAAACCCGCACGGTTGCTGGAATCTTGGGAAGCTGGTGCTCAAGGGCGACGACGATATCACCAAAGACGGGGCCAAGGCGCTCGAGCTTTTCAAGAACGCGTGCGCGGATGACGATTCCGCCGGCTGTGTGAGCTTCGCCGAGATGTACGATCGTGGTGATCAGGTGACGAAGGACCGCGACGAGGCGAATAAGTGGTTTGATCGCGCCTGTACGCTGGGGTGGGACGACCGCCGTTGCCGCGACAAGAAGTGAGCGCACGCGGGATCGCGCTGATCGGTCGGGCTGGTCGCGTTCTTCCGGCGCTGCGTGCTGGTGGAGCGTTGGGCGTTGTCGTGGCGTCGCTCGTCGCCTGCCTTGTGGCGCCACGCGCTGCGCGTGCGCAGAGCGAGTGGTATTACGGGGCCACCGGAGCGGCGCAGTCGCGCTACCTGCTCGGCAAGATTCCGGGATGGGAGCGACCGAGTTGCAAGGACTGCTCTGACGGCACGACCCCGCAAATCGCGATCGAGAAGCCAAGCCTGCGCGACATGTACGTCCTCGAGGCGGTGATGCGCGCCTGGACGGCGGAGTCGTTTGCACTCGCGGGCGACCGCGATGCAGCAAAATGGCAGGGGGAGTTGGTCCGTTTCTCTCTCGAGAATGCCTCGGCGCTGTGCAACAAGCCGCGCGATACTGGGGCTGGTGACGGCGGAGCGGCAACCAAGCTCTGGCCCTGTCCCGCGCCGGCCGTCCCATTCGATACCACCCTCGAAACCATTCCGCTGTTGGAGCGAATCCGCCGGCTGCGCGAGGCGGAGGAGCGCTTGGCCGCCCAGCGCGCCGCCGGTGTGTCGCAACGCGCCACCATTGAGAAGAGCGTCCACGAGAAGCTGGAACTTGCGACGCTCAGCAGCCGGAAAGGGCTGTTTCTCGATGCGGCCGAGTTGATTTCCGATGCGGTCGCCGAACTCGCCGCAGGCTGGACGCAGGCGTCCCCGACCGCGCTGCTCCCCGATCTGATGCGAGAAGGGCGCGAAGAACTGCTGACGCTCAAGACGGCCTGTGCCGCTGAGCAAGCGTTTGCCAAGTCCCGCAACGCACCGGCGGTCAAATGCCCGTGATGCGCGCGTGACGCGATGATGCTTTGGTTGCTCGCCGTGTTGGCGGGGTCCGCCGCGGCGGTCGCGCAGTATCGGTTTGGCGTTCGGGCGAATGCTCCTCTTCCGCTGGCATTGCGCGCCTCAGTGTACACGATCGCGCTGGCGCTCCTGTTCGACGCGCCCATTGGGCCGGCCTCGTCCGTTGGGCACTACGTCGCGCTCGACGCCTCCGCGAGCTGGCAGGTGGCAGGCAACGCGGCGCTCTGGGCCAAGGCACGCACCGCTGCGGAGAGTGCGGGGGGCGACACCCTCTTGCTCCTTGGGGATTCGCTCAGAGTTGGCGTGGCCCCAGTCGCACCGATGGACGGCGCGTCGCGTGTGGCGCCACTCGTGGAACGTGTGCTCGGTGCCGGCCGACCTGTTGTGCTCGTGACCGACGGGCGCATCGACGACGCGGCGCGACTCGCGGAGTTGCCCGGGGGCTCGCGGGTGATCGCGCTGGACGGCGCCGGCGCGCGCGACGCGGCGCTCGTGTCGATTGATGGCCCGGCGGCGGTGGTGGCTGGCGATACGGCGGAGTTCGCGATTGTGGTCAGTGGCGGTGCTGCGGGGGCTGCGGCGGGACGGGTGGAGTTGACCCTTGCCGGCCTGTCGATTGGCGGTGCCGCGATTGATTCGCTCGCGCCCTATGCGGAGCGGGAAGTCAAACTCCGGAGTGCCATCGGGGGCGAACCCGGCTTCCGGCTGCTGCGGGCCGTCGTGACCAGCGCCGGCGACGCGATCGCGCGCAACGACACCCTCACGGCGTCTCTGGAAATCGCGCGCGGGGCCTCCGCGGTGTTCGTCTCGACCGCCCCCGACGTGGATGCACGCGAGGCGCTTGCGGTGCTGCGTGGCACACTGGCCGTGCCGACCCGCGGCTATCTGCGGGTGGCACCGGGGCAGTGGCGCGTGGAGGGCAGTTTGGCGTCGGTCACCGAGGCGGAGGTTCGTCGCACCCTCTCGGAGGCTCCGCTGGCCTTCCTGCACGGCGATACGGCGATCTTCGGGGCACCCAGAGCCCTGACCCATGGGGCGCTCGCCCTGATGGCGCCCAGCGGCCGCAGCGAGGAGTACTACGCGATGTCTGCGCCGCCGTCGCCGCTCGCGGCCGCACTTGGTGCACTGCCGTGGGATTCGCTTCCACCTGTTGAAGTCGGCGACCCGTCAAAGGACGCTGAATGGACGGCCGTCACGGTGCGTCGCGCCCGTCGGTTTGACGAGCGACCCATGATCTCCGGGGTGTCGTCTCCGCGCCGGATTGTGGTGATTCATGCCTCGGGGATGTACCGCTGGCGCCTGCGTGGTGGGCGAAGCGCCGAGGCCTTTACGGCCATTTGGGGCTCCGTGTTTGACTGGATGACAGGCGACGCCACGGACAACCGTGCCGCGCGCCCGGCCTCCCCGTGGGTGCGCGCTGGCGAGCCGGTCCGGTGGCGTCGCGGTAGCCCGCGCGACACGACCGCGACCGTGGTCCTGCGGCCGAGAAGCGCAGCTCCTCGCAATGCAGCCCCTGGCAGCGCATCTCCTGGCAGCGCTAGTCCGCAGGCGGATACGCTGACGCTGCACTTCGCGGGCGCGACGGGAATCGCCGAAACCGCCCCGCTGGCCCCAGGGGTGTACGACCTGCGCAGTGCCTCCGGCGACGGGTTGCTGGTGGTGAATGCGTCGGCCGAGTGGCTCCCGCGGAAGCCCAGCGTGGTGTCGGGGGCGATCGGTGGCGGCGCACCCTCGGATCGGGCACCGCGCGCGCGGATGGCCTGGTGGCTGTACGCGGTCCTGCTGGGGGCCCTCTGCGGAGAATGGGTGCTGCGACGCAAGATTGGGCTTCGCTAGGGCGCTCCGCGGTACCAGATTTCAGTATGGCAATTTTTGGTCGGTCGTCGTCCTCTGGGCTCGCGCCAAAGCGCTCGCTCTGGCAGCGCATTAAGGATGTCGCACTCACCGACGTCGCAGTGCTCGCGCGCGGTGGTGTGGATGCGGGATCGCTCGAGCATCTGGAGACGTTGCTGCTGGAGTCGGACTTTGGTGTTCCGGTCACACTGCGCTTGGTCGCGGAGATCGAACGCCGCGCGGCG
>Ga0214919_10011829_pt1 | contig 10827 bp, 12 predicted proteins | sample LL1503_MetaG_FD_177994 | JGI IMG/M metagenome (GOLD analysis project Ga0214919, IMG submission 177994) | Freshwater microbial communities from Lake Lanier, Atlanta, Georgia, United States - LL-1503 | ecosystem: Environmental > Aquatic > Freshwater > Lake | place: USA: Georgia | collected...
CATACGAAGATGATGCGATATTTTTCCGACAGTCCGATCGGAGACAGAGTTTTGCCAGTGCCAGTGGGAGCAGTGTATAGAACTAGTTTTGGAATAAATGGACTATCGGGGGAACGCGGCTTGCAAATGCTAAATAGTTGTTTTTGATGGGTGAATAATGCACGGTCTTCATATTTGAATAGATACGTATTACGTTCAATGAATTCATATGCATTGGTAATGATTTCGCTGGTTTTTGTGAAAGAGTTTGCATACCCAACGATGCTGTCAATGATACGCATCAGATGACAGTTTAAATTTGTAATGGATGTTTTTTTGAGTTGCATAATGGTGTAAAGATAAAAGGCATATTTTTGTTTTGATTTGTAAATTTGTTTCAAGAGTTCTGACGCAAGGTCAAGCAATAAGAACTCAAATACCAATGACTTGTTGTCCCCCAGCGTGGAATCCAGGTTTTGAATACGAAATTTGTCCAGACTTTTCATATGTTTGAGTTCACCGCCACCAGCGGGTTGAATTGTCATTTTAGCAAGTGGGGTATCCTGTCCATACTTTGTAATCGTCTTAGTAATGGGTTCTTCAAAGTACTTGGTGAAGAGCAAACGTTCCGTTTCTGGCGATCGGTCAATCTTCAAGAACGAATACAATGACTGATGGTCATTTGTGCGGATATTCACGTTGTCGTACCCAGCCACAATCATTTTTAGAATTTGTTTTTCATTTTGCGAAACGGGCACTTCAATCGTCTCCCATTCCGAACGGGTGAGTTTGCTTTGAGTAAGGTCCATTGTAGCGGGTTGTTGGTTAGTATAGGTTAAAATCGTAAGATTGGTGCATCAATTGATCCGTTTTAGAAGTAATCAATTTTTTACGGAAAATATCAAAATTAAATGTGTTTAGTATAATATTATGGACAAGTACAATCGCCTTTGTGCGAACATAGAAGACCAAATGACCGCAGATTGCAACTACAAAAACTCCAACAGTGAATATTGTGAATTACTGCGAACGATTTATTCCGATTGTGTAAAGTACCGCGACCGAAAATTACGCACGTTGGCAGAAGAAAAAACGAAAGAGGCAAAAATAAAATCAAAAGTTGCGTAAAAGACATAGAAAAGTTGAATAGTAGTATAGTAGCTAATGTTCAACAATTTATTCAAAACAAAATATAATACGGTTTCATTTGAGGACGTACAACGGGCCATATTAAAACCCGCGACCTACATCATTATAAATACCATGTCAGCGACAAATCAACATTGTTTGATAAAAACAACCATCTCATATCAAAGCGAGGAGAACCTAATCAATGAATATATCAATAATTATGATTTTAGTAGTAAAACGTTCATCATATACGGCGAGAACGCAAATGATGATAGTATCGAGACGAAATTTAAACAGATGCAGGGACTGGGGTTTGCCAATATATACATTTATCGTGGCGGGATGTTTGAATGGTTGCTATTACAAGATATATATGGACAGGATGAGTTCCCGACCACGAGTAAATTATTAGACATATTAAAATATAAACCAACGAGAACCTGGAATAATTAGATGTACAGAATTACACCGAATTTAACGAATAAGTAGTTTCGTAACTCAAACTGATTTCGGCAGACTGGTGCTCTATTGAAACCTTGTCAGGGTCAACATAGTTATACTGAATGCGGTCGGTTAGATACGCCGAATAAAATATGTTCTCTTCTGTGTTTGCAAGTGCATTTGTCTGAATGAGTTTTCCTGCAAGGAATAGTACATTCGTAATAAACACGCTGGTAGTTTTGCTATCTAGGTAGTTGTAATATACCGAATATCCACTAAATACAGTGTTGGCCAAAAAGAAGAACAGTGCAATGTAACTGGCAAGTTGATAACTCTGGTCTAAATTGAGAACCATACGCCTCGTATTGTTAGGCAAAAGAAGCAATGCTTCTCCGACCGCATCATTGTCAGATGCAAATTCCTTATTTATATCTAAATATGTAATCAATGTATTTTCACGTCGCACTTCAACAACGTACAGATATACAAACGCGATGAGTGTGGCAATATTTATCCCAGCATTCGCACTATATACGTCGGTGCTTTTAAACATGTTATCGGTCAGCCCGCACATTTCTTCGCCGCACTTTTGTGGGACAAACATAATGAGCATAGTACCCATTAGAACACGATACAATTCTAAAATGAACGATATAGATACAGTGAATTTCTGCATAAAATCTTGGTCTTTCAATCTAGATGTAATGCAGTTACAACATTTTGTGGGTTCTGCTGGCACCTGGACCAGAACACTATTATCGGGTTTGGGCTTCGGTGAGGCGGTCAATACCAACTCGGTCTCCATAACAGTATACACAACCCGCCTATTTTTTTGGGGTCTATATAAAAAATTGAATACAACCAAACGGGCATTTAGTTAAAATATCTAACTTTATAATACAATGACCCAACCAATCATTATCTCCATTGAAGGCAATATCGGTGCTGGAAAGACCACCATTTTGGAAGAACTCAAGACCAGAATGGGTGATTCCTCTTATATTATATTTGTAAAAGAGCCTGTTGATATTTGGGAGACAATCCGCGACGAAGACGGGAAGACGATATTAGAAAAATTTTATGAAGATTCTAAAAAATACGCATTCCAGTTTCAGGTTATGGCGCTTACGACCCGATTGTCCTTGATACGCAATACCATTCGTGCAAATCCAGATTGCAAAGTGATTATTTGCGAGCGTTCAGTAGACGCAGATATGCAAATATTTGCGAAGATGTTATACGCTGATGGCATAATATCTTATATTGACTATAAAATATACTGTTTGTTGGCAAAAGAACACTCGCACGACTTTATCGTGGACGGCTACGTCTACATCAATGCGGATGCAGAGATATGCCACAACCGCGTAACAAAGCGGTCTAGAACGGGCGAAAGTCAAATCGAATTGGCTTACTTACAAAAATGCAAGAAGTATCACGATGATTGGTTGGAGAATTATAAAGAATGGGATTGCAATAAAGAAACGATAAAAACCCGCGTATTGAATTTAAACACAAATGCAGACGTAACGTATGATAAAAACGACGATGACGACTTGGGTAACCAGTGGATCAATGGCATTGAGAAATTTATCAATGACATCATTATTGCAAAACAACAGAATTAATTAATTGAATTTAACGATAATTTGGACATTTTCCTTTTTTATGCATTTGCACGCCGAAATAGATAACTCTTCGCGGCGTTTTCGCGTTTTTGAATTATTGTTATTCGTTTGGGCAATGCTCTCTTCATCTACGGGCGTACGGCGTTTCGTAGTGCTATTGCGTTTATTCATATCACATTCAATCGCATCATAATTGTTTTTAATATAATCAATAATGTTGTTATCAAGTGCCCATTTGAAGAAATTTAACTGACCAATAGTAGTTTCCATATATTGTTCATTATCATACGGGATAGATACGCGGTCCCACCGACAAAAGGGGTCAAACCGCTTTTTGGAGTATGCTTTTAACTTTAACTTGTAGTCATTGTACACCTTAAACCGCGTGATGGTTTGCGTATCTTCGGTTCCACAAGTTTGCTCATAAACTGTATAGTATTTCTTTGCATAATTCGTGACAAACCAGTCAACAATGCGTAATGATATATCGGAATCGCCATTAATAATTCTGATCATTTTATTGAGGTTTTCGCGATTATTATAAAATTCCATTAAACTGGATAGCAATAGGTCATTTTGTGTATTTAATGTGTTTGCGCGTAACATATTTGATATGTAATAGGTTTATTGTTTATGCAGTTTTCTGAAATTATTATTTGTATTGCAATATTTTTTATCACATAATATTTTAGAATAAATGGGGGGCGAGAACCATCCACAATGGAGAATCTGGTTACACGAACTATTGCATCAAGACTATTATGATGACAATTTACAGATTTCCATTGGCGAGATTGCAGAAGATGCATATATTGCAGTAAACGAACATAGCAATTCGACTAATATTGCAAATGCGGTTCGGAAGGTAATTTTATCGGTCGGCGCTACATTGTCTAGTAACAATAAAATGAATTCAATGTATTTTACGATAAGCAATGCCGACGGGACCGCCTCATATATATTATTAGAAATGGAGAACATACCAAATATAAATAAAACCAATTGGCTCAATCGAGTAGGGTTAGTTAGCGATAAGCACCGAGTAAATGTCTATGTATCAGTAATGGTTCCGACGAATGAAATTGCAGACAATATATGCAATAACATATTTAGTATTGATGGCGGAAATAAGATCAATTACTTGCATAAATATATGTATTTTGTTCACAATACAAGATAAAAATGCCGCTGTATATTAGAAATGACGTTTTACGAATTAATCAAACGGGTGTATTGGGCATTAGATGAATGGATCGCGTCTAGTTTGGGGCTGGGTGATTATTATGGAGCAGACGATGAGGATGATGAGGAGGAGGACGATATATCGGATAAGAACAAAGATGACGAGGTGGCGGACGAAGATGATGAAGTTCAGGTTGATGAGGCAGTGGACGAAGATGATGGATATGATGATATGTACAAGTATCACGACCATCAAGCGTGAATCCGATTGCACAAGTAATACATAATATATAAAAATAATATAGAACTGTATCGCGTTAATTAGTATTGGCATTGTAATGTTAAATAATAAAAAAATATTATTATTTGGTGGGTCTGGTTCTCTCGGTAGAAAATTTATTGAGACGTATATCGAGTGTAACGAAATAACAAATTATTCACGCGATGAATGTAAGCATTGGGAAATGTCATTGAAATATAAATCTCCAAATCTTAAATTTATTATAGGTGACATACGCGATTATAATAGCGTAGAAAATGCAATATTGCGGATACAGCCAGATATAATTGTCATTATGGCAGCGCTAAAACACATTGATCGCTGTGAATATGCAATTAATGAATGTTTGCAAACCAACTGTATGGGTCCAATGAACATTCTGAATGCCATTGAAAAAAATAATGATCGACTGATTCAGTTAGAAACGGTTGTTATGGTAAGCACAGATAAGGCGTGCGAACCGACGAATGTGTATGGTATGGCAAAGGCACTGGCGGAAAGTGCAATAGTGGAGAAGTCATTGTACATAAAAAACCGTAAATTTGTAAACATTCGGTATGGAAATGTATTAAATTCAAGAGGAAGTATAATTCCTATTTTGCATGAAAAGGGCAATGACCCAGAAGTAAAAGAATTTACGTTAACACACGAAGACATGACACGGTTTGTTATGACATTAGAACAAAGCGTGGAACTAATTGAATATGCGGCATTGCACGGCGAAAGCGGTGATACTGTTATACCCAAATTGATATCGTTGCGAATGATTGATTTGATTGAAATATTCTCAAAGAAATATGGTAAACCAGTTAAAATAACTGGACTAAGACCAGGAGAAAAGATGCTGGAGTCGCTTATTAGTGAAACGCAGGCAATGCGTTTGGTAAAGATGGAGAATGGTTATATGCACATTAAACCGTGTTATAAAAATTTATTGGTGACCGAAAACGTACAGAATTATAATAGCAAATTGAACCCATTAACAAAGGAAGAATTGTTTGATTTTATGAATAGGTTAGATTTGATATAGATGATTGTTTGTATAATTATAAAACGGACATATTGGTTATTCGCCCAATCTTTAATGGTGTATAACAAATTAGATTAAATATTATATATTAACGTATATTATTTTATATTTATTTTATTTGCTATGTATGTAGCAGATAAAATGCAGCACAATTAAAAATATTTTGCATATTTCAACTAATCAGCATTCTGTATTTATTATTTATACTGTATTTATTATTTATAAAAAACATATAGATTTATGTTGAAAAATACAACTTAATTATTTGACAAATATATTTAATTTCGCTATCAGTTAACACTGTATGACTAGGCAAAAATAATCCGTGAGTAGAAATGTATTTTGAGTTTAACAATTCAATATCATTTGCGTACATGGGCGTTTTATTTATTTCGGGATATGTTATTCGCGTTTGTATATTATGTTTGTTTAAAAATGCAGTCAGATCGTCTCTATTTTCAACAAATATATCAATAAACCACGGTATCCAATCATCGTTTATGGGGGGAATCATAGCACATTTAGTTTTGATACAATTTAATTCATTGTAATACAAATCAAACATTTCTCGCATACGTTTTATTCTATATGGGAGTTTTTTCATCTGTTCAATACCAATAACCGCTTGTATATCCGTAAATTTCAAATTTAATCCAAACGTTTCATATACTTCATTGCCGCTTTCTTTTCTGCCAAAATTTTTAATCATATTGATGCGCTTATATAAGCATTCACTATCAGTCAATAAAAAACCGCCCTGTCCAGTAGATATAATTTTTGGGGTACTTAATGAAAAACAACCAATAGTTCCATACGTGCCAAGATGTTTATTGTTTAAGAAACACCCAAGCGATTGCGCAGCATCTTCAACTAAAAATAAATTATTTAGTTTGCAATAGTCAACAATTTCATCAAGATTTTGCGTTCTATTATTCAATGAAACGTGCAGAACGCCCTTTGTTTTGTTAGTAATATTTCGTTCAATAATTTCTTTTGTCAATGTTCCAGTTAAAGGGTCTACATCAACTATAATCGGATTAGCACCAACGGCCTTAATTGAATTTATAGAAGCAATCATTGTATAATTCGGAACTATAATATCATCATCTTTGCCTATATTTAAGCTATAAAATGCTAGAATTAAGGCAGAAGTGCCACTTGTAGTCATAATGCAGTATTTTGAACCAGTAAATTCGGTAATCATTTTTTCTAAAAAGGTTGTTTGTTTATATTCTGTTACAAAGTTGTCACCATTCTTCATGTATTCAAAACAAGCATTCGCCTCATTAATGTCAAAATTAGGTCTAGTTTGTAAAATCTTATCTTTGATATGGAACCAATTGTTACAAATACTACCTATATTACTTTTAAAACACGATTGATAGTATCCACCGATTATCATTTTTACAGGAATACGGTTATCTCTTGGGTTAGTATAAGTTATATTGGGCGCATTCATATATGCTTTATAATCTCGTTCTAAAATTATTCTAAAATCTAACGATATTCGTATATCAGTTTCTATATTTTTTTCGTTGTAATGAATGCATTTATTTCCATTAAAATATAATAAATCACCATAATCTAAATCTACTCCTTGGAAATCTTTTTTATCAGGAGCGCTTTCAATAAATAAACGGTTTGTTCCATACATTTTTGTAATTGGCAATAAAAAGTTTCGTTCGCCAGCTGGATGGTTTCCTAGTTGGTCAGAGTCGCAATGAGGCGGCACTACAATATTATTAAAATACTGTATTCTAATACTAGGAAAACTTTGATATATATATACAGTTTCGTTTGGAAATAAATGTTCGTATATATCTGTAATCAATTCACAGTATAAATGTTTAAACGTAGAATTAGTTTTTATGTCTTTGTAAAATATTTTATGAAAATCTGTTTCTACGTCAGTTAAATCGACATTGTTTAATGTATTATGTGACATTAGATGCAACTGTTGTAAGTTTTGACATTGGTATAAATTTGTAAAATATTCTAAAAATGCGTGTTTAGATTGGTTTAATTGATAGATATTATGTTGTCCGATTGTATTTTTTAAAACAAAATTAGACATAATAGAATTATATAATATATTTTATTTTAATATTCAACGCGCTAAATAAAATACATTTAATGTAACAATTTAAACATAATTATTATATGTTATACATAATGGTTTGTCACGACAACTGTGTCATACGACAAATATGCGAAACGGATTATGATAAGTACATTGTTATGATAAATGAATTTAGAGAAACATCTTTTACGAAGACACAGTTTGTAGATACTTTGCAATACGTTTGTCCTTTTTCTGAAATATGGGTTATAGAATATGAAAATGATATAATAGCAACTGGGACAATTATATATGAAAAAAAATTTATTTATAACAATTGCACGTTAGGACACATTGAAGACGTTTGTGTAAAAAATAAATATAGGAAATTTGGCTTAGGTAAGTTAATCGTAAAATATATAATGAATCTAGCAAAAGAACGCGGGTGTTATAAAGTGACGCTAGATTGCAGTGAAGAAAATTCACATTTCTATGAAATATGTGGAATGGAAAGAAGAGGCGTGCAAATGTCTCAGCTAACTTCAAATATATAAATCGGTATTTGAAAATGATTATCACGCAATTCTGCAAACGTAAATCAAGATAGTTTTGTAAATAACATGACAAATGATATAAATATACAGACGATAATAAATATAATAAACATGAAAATATGCGATTGCTTTATGTTTTATAATGAATTGGAAATTTTGGATATACGCCTGCACGAGGTATATGATGTCGTAGATTATATTATTATAATAGAAGCCACCAAGACACATACAGGCAAGACTAAACCGTTATATTACGCCGAAAACAAAGAAAGATACAGTAAATACAGCGATAAGATTGTCTATATGTTAACTGATTTTGAGGAGAAACATCTGTTTACACGATATTTAAATGCGCCATCGGCAGATTGGTATAGAGAACATTATCAACGAGAATGTATACAGGTTGCATTAAACAAATTAAATCTTGTCGATGAAGATGTCATTATAGTAACCGATGTAGATGAAATACCGAATAAGGTGGTAATGCAAAATATAAAAGATAATCGTCTTAAAATAGAAAATAATTGCACATATAGTTTTGAAATGGCATTGTATTATTACAATATAGAATTAACGACAAATAGAAAGTGGTACCATTCGGTAATGTTTAACCATTTTACGTATAAACAGATACGTTTATTAACGCCAGTTCGTCTATCAAAGAAAACATTTACTATTTCTAATAGCGGATGGCATTTAAGTTACTTTGGAGATGAAAATTTCATAAAAAATAAAGTAGAAAGTTTTGCAGAAAGCACTTCTTATACGAGTGACGGAAAAGACATTAATTATTTAAAAGATTGTATTGAGAAATCGATATTACATTTTAATAAAGAACAATTAATTTATACTCCATTACAGCAAAATACTAATGTGCCGAGCTATTTTAAAGTTTAATGCATTTTAATGGATTCCCCCAATATAATTATAATAAGTAACAAATATAATTATATATTAACATCTGCGTATAGATACCATTTTTTATATATATAGATATGTTATTATATCATGGATAAAACCGGGTGGTTAGTTAACGATCGGTTGACGTGTATACCAGGAACTACTACATTGTGGCATGAATTATTATCTTGGTTTCCGAAATTAGAAGATAAAACAAATGGATTTACTGATTATAGATATTTAGCAAATAGTATAGAATCTTTGGCTTCAACGCCTGGGGTCATAAAACCTGGTTACATAATACGAAATGCTAGTTACTTTCGTAAAATGGCGTTAGACGTTCCTACAATTAGTTTAGTTCAAGATATTCAAAATAATCAAATGCAAACCGACGTATTAAATGCGTCGACCGTTGTAGTATTTTCATCCAATCATCTTTATAAAGAATATAAAGATCGAATTAACCCCAAAAACGTAAGAGTCATTAAATGGGCATCCGACTTTAATCATTTTAAACCTATCTCAGAAAGACATCCTGGGGTTTTACCTAATTCTATAATTTTTGTAGGGGATTCGTCACACGGAAAAAAAGGGTTTCATAGAGTACTTAACATTATTGATAAAATGCCTGATTTTAATTTTTGCTTAATAATGAAAGATGATACAACTCTTTCTATTATTCCTGAAAAAGATAGACATAGAGTGCGCATTTTTAATAAAGTAGAACGCAAAGATATGCCGCTACTTATGAATTCTAGCGTTTGTGGTATATGCACTTCTGGATATGAAGAAGGTCATTGGGCTGGCGTAGAGATGGGTGCGTGCGACATTCCGATGGTAACTAGACCGATGGGTTGTTATTTAGATCGAATAGACGATATGTCTTGGGGAGAATTTGCAAACGACGACGAATTTCCAGATAAAATAAGATATGTAGTTGCAAATAGACACTTATATTCTCCACGACAATATTATTCGAAAGAATATACATTAGACCGTTTTCGCGAGAATTGGATCAAAGTAGTAGAAGATTTTATGTAAGTCGCAAGCGCACATGTTATTTAGTTAATACAATTCTTAATTTAGATAAATCGTTTAAATAACATTTTATATATATAGTTTAATATTATAGAATGTTATTTACTGTTGAAATTTTATCTGGGTTATGCAATGTTTTAAAATCATTAATAACTGCATTGAGCATTGGCAATACAAATATTTTACCAAGATTTAATTTACATTTTGATGCAAATTATAATGAAATATTGGATGATAGCTTAATTTGTCATGGAAAACATGAGTACGGCGATTCATTTATATCCGCTAGATTTCTTATATTGAAATCAGAGGAACAAGAACAGCCAGATTTAATAAACGATGGCAAAGTGTTAGGTAAACATCCAGATATTATAAATAATAATATTGCCCATTTGTTTTCAAAACATACTATTGATTGGTTTTATAATAGGAATTTAATTTGCGATAGAGTATTTAATAGAATTATGAACGGAATAGAAAAAATAAAATGGAAAAAGGAAGTATTAGAAGAAGTTAACAGAATTACGTCACAATTTCAATATCCTCTTTTAGCAATTCAAATAAGAACGTGGACACATAAATTTGATCCACCAAATACTAAATCA
>Ga0214919_10011830_pt1 | contig 10826 bp, 10 predicted proteins | sample LL1503_MetaG_FD_177994 | JGI IMG/M metagenome (GOLD analysis project Ga0214919, IMG submission 177994) | Freshwater microbial communities from Lake Lanier, Atlanta, Georgia, United States - LL-1503 | ecosystem: Environmental > Aquatic > Freshwater > Lake | place: USA: Georgia | collected...
CCTCGCGTCGTAGGTATCTCTCGCGCGACTGAGTGGGTTTTCACTGGGCGCATGGTTGGCCCAGATGAAGCAAAAGAGTCAGGGCTAGTGCGAAGTGTTCACGCCCCAGAAGATCTGTTATTGGCCGCCCGTGCAATCGCATCTGAGATTGCGAATAACACAGCACCTGTTTCGGTTGCGATGTCGAGACAAATGTTGTGGAGAATGCTCGGCGCATCACACCCAATGGAAGCTCATCGCGCAGAGTCACGAGGCATCATGCTGCGTGGAAGTTCTGCTGATGCTCGTGAAGGTGTGACTAGTTTTCTAGAAAAGCGTGCCGCTAATTTCAAGATGAATGTCTCAACCGATATGCCAGATATTTTTCCAGAATGGCAAGATCCTGAGTTCAAGTAACTCGCTGTTTGAGCGTGTTGGAGGACTGCCGTTCTTTGAACGACTTGTTGATCGGTTTTATCAAGGTGTCGTGGTCGACCCAGTTTTAATTGTTTTATATGCCGAACCAAATGATTTAGAGAAGGCTCGGCTACATCTCACTTGGTTTCTCGCCCAATATTGGGGAGGTCCGCCGATGTTCAATGAAAACCGCGGTGACCCTAAATTGCGTATGCGTCATACGCCGTTTCGAATCGGGCCAGCAGAGCGAGATCAATGGCTCTTACACATGTTGACTGCAGTTGATGAATTGTCTGAAGATGATTTAATTCGTCAAGAACTCACTGATTATTTCGTTAAGGCTGCTGAGCACTTGCGCAACGACACAGGGTTACCAATTTCTTCGGCCGATTATCCGCGCTAGCGCGAGTTAGCTCGAGTCAGCGCAGCGCGTAACACGCAATCGCTGCTGCGGCCGCAACATTGAGCGAATCAATCGCAGGGTTCATTTCGATTCGTACTTGGTAATTGGCGCTCGCCAAAGCCTCATCGCTTAGACCAGCACGCTCAGAGCCGAACACAAGTGCTCGTGGTCTATTCGGCTCAAGAACGACTTTAGATAAATCGGTGGCCAAGCTATTTGGAGTCAGAGCAAGCACTGCGAATCCGCGTTGATTTAAATTTTGCAAAGTCTCAGCGATGTTATTGCTTCGTGCGAATTGAAAACTAAATGCAGCACCCATTGAAACCCGAAGTGCGCGGCGCGATAGCGGGTCGGCACTAGTCGTATCACAGATCAAACCATCCCAGCCCAAACCAGTTGCGCATCGCACGATCGCGCCAATGTTGCTCGGGTTATCTATTGCTTCAGCGATAATTATTCGCTTCGCTCTATTCAGTACTTCGTCTTGGGTTAACGGTGTCGGACGAAAGAAGACTCCGAGCGCACTTAGTGGCACACCGAGCCCAGTTGCGTCGCGACGAATATCAATGTCAGCAGTCAGACATTGACCACCCAAAGTTGTGATATCTGAAGCGAAACGATTTGCTTGCTCAGAATCACACAGCACAACTTCTGGTTTGTAGCCGGCCGCGAGTGCACGGGCAACTACTAAATCGCCTTCTGCAATAAATCGACCGGCAGCCAGTGTTGATCGACGCTGAGCGATCGTAGTTAGTTGCCGCTCACCAAGTCTTAATGGGTCGAGTCGCGGATCCTGACTAGAAGTAATAGTTGTGATCATTGCGATGCAAACTAATTCGCAAGATTAAAAATGCCAGGGATATTCTGACCAGTCAGCATCGCGTTTTTCAAGAAACGAATCGCGACCTTCAGTCGCTTCGCTGGTCATGTATGCGAGCCGAGTCGCTTCACCAGCAAATATTTGTTGACCAACAAGGCCATCGTCAATTGCATTAAATGCGAACTTCAGCATTCGCTGGGCCATCGGGCTTTTCGCATTTATTTCGGCCGCCCATTCGAGCGCGACTTTTTCTAATTCGGCGTGGGGCACAACCGCGTTGACCATGCCCATTCGATGAGCATCATCCGCAGAATATTCGCGTCCGAGAAAGAAAATTTCGCGAGCGAATTTTTGCCCAACCTGTCGGGCAAGATACGCAGAACCAAAACCGCCATCAAAACTCGCAACATCTGCATCAGTTTGTTTGAAGCGAGCATGTTCTTTGCTGGCCAAAGTTAAATCGCTGACAACATGCAGACTGTGCCCGCCACCTGCAGCCCAACCTGGCACGACGCAGATCACAATTTTCGGCATGAAGCGTATTAACCGTTGAACTTCAAGTATGTGCAGTCGACCGGTGCTCGCGCTGTTTCTATTTTCGTCACCGTCACCGTCTTCGTATTTGTAGCCATCGGTGCCGCGAATTCGCTGATCGCCACCACTACAAAACGCCCAGCCGCCATCTTTTGGAGAAGGACCGTTACCCGTTAATAAAACACATCCGACATCAGTTGTTTGTCGAGCGTGGTCAAGTGCGCGATAGAGCTCATCAACCGTGCTTGGTCTAAATGCATTGCGAACTTCTGGCCTGTTAAATGCCACTCGTACTGTGCCGTGCGCTTTTGCACGATGATATGTGATGTCACGAAATGAAAATCCTTGAACTTCAGTCCATTGGGATTGATCAAAAATTGTTGAAATGCTCACCGTTCTATTGTGGCAGCGCGAGCCTTGAATTCGGGTCGGGCCTCAAGAAATTGGCTCTCCCATTGTGCGCTCGCCCCGTCTGATTGGCGTTTAGTTTGTGGCGCTGGCACATTTTCGATGGATGTGTTGATGTGCGCCATGATTCGGCGAACAGTTTTGTCCATCTCACGAGTTAACTGTTCGTAAGTCAGATGCAGCGGATTTATCTGGTGCTCAGCAAAGTACTGATCCCAACTTTTATTTGCACTCGAAATCGTATGCAGTGCATTAACAATTTCTTGCTCGTTATAAACCGGTTCATTGGTTGCCGACATGTTGCTATTCCATTGATTTGATTGTTCAGCGCGAACCAGTGAAATTGCTTGGCGAACTTCGTTGTCACGAGAGATTCGGACCCATTTGATTGGTGCACCCCAATGATCGGCTGTCAGGCCACGTTGCAACATGTGTTCGTCGTACTGGTTCCAGTGCATTTTGATGCCAAACACCCCATTTGGGGTTGTATTTAACTCGGCTGCCCGATTTAGATATGCGCGCCATGATGAGTCAGAAAAATAGTTGATGTTGCGCCATGCATTTCGTCCCGAGAGTTTTCTTACAGCGCCCACAACACGACCGCGCATGTTGAGAGTCGGTAAATCATATTCGTTTCGAAAATTCGTAAAGTTTTTGGTGTGAATATTTAGATACTCCATCGGCATTCCGGCCATTCCGGTGGCGCGAAGAATCGAACACAGCAGAGTTGATCCAGTTCGATGTACGGAGGCGATAGCCAACAAGCATGTTGTCTCTGTTTGGTTCGCTTGTGAAATTGGCACGGCTATATTCTGGCAGGTCGCACTGATAGCGTCGTGGCTTGACTATAAGACGAGAAAGTACTGGAGTGAAAAGATGACTGACCTTCTTAGCCGCGAAGAGTGGACAAAACGTTCAACTCAAAAAGTAAGTCGTACCAAACTGTTCATTGATGGCAAATTTGTTGATGCTGCGAGTGGCAAGACATTTGAGTCAATTAATCCGCGAGATAACACGGTTGCCGCAAATGTTGCCGAAGGCGACTCGGTAGATATTGACCGCGCAGTTTCGGCGGCACGAAAGTCATTCAACTCTGGCGTATGGAGCGAAATGGCGCCAGTCGATCGTAAAAATATTATGTTGCGTTGGGCTCAGCTGTTGCGCGACAACGTTAACGAACTTGCGTTGCTTGAAACAATGGATGTTGGTAAACCAATTGGTGATTCTGTGAATGTTGATATGGCGTCTGCTGCCAGCAACTTGCAGTGGTTCGCCGAAACAATTGACAAGATGTATGGACAAATTGCGCCAGTGCCGCGCGATGCGTTGGCATTAATCGAAAGAGAACCACTCGGCGTTGTAGGTGCAGTTGTGCCATGGAACTATCCACTCATCATTTCTTCATGGAAGGTTGGTGCTGCGCTCGCTGCCGGAAACTCAGTTGTCTTAAAGCCTGCTGAGCAGTCGCCGTTGTCGGCATTATTTTTTGCCGAACTTGGCGTGCAAGCTGGTTTACCTGAGGGCGTATTCAATGTTGTGCCGGGTTACGGACCAACGGCAGGCGCAGCACTTGGTCTGCACATGGATGTTGACAAACTTGCTTTCACTGGTTCAACAGAAGTTGGTAGATATTTCTTAAAATATGCCGCCGAGAGTAACGGTAAATCTGTGTCACTTGAACTTGGTGGAAAGACACCACAAATTGTTTTAAGTGATTGCTCGGACCTCGATGCGGCAGCATCGGCAATTGCATGGGGTGTGTTCTATAACTCTGGGCAAACTTGTCATGCCGGTACTCGACTCGTCGTTGAGAAATCAATAGAAGATGAACTGCTAGAAAAAATAACAAAAGTTGGTCAGTCAATTCAGCCGGGTGATCCATATGATCCGACAACCGCGATGGGAACTATCGTCGACAAGACACAGTTTGATCGAGTACTTAATTACATTGACATCGGTAAACAAGAAGGCGCAAAAGTTTTCTCGGGTGGCAATCGTGTTGAGCCAGTTAAAGGTGGAGTATTCATTCCGCCAACTGTGTTTCGCGATGTAAAGCCAGGCATGCGTATTGAACGCGAAGAAATTTTCGGACCAGTATTAGTTTCAGTTGCTGTGCAAAGTGCCGATGAGGCAGTGCATGTCGCTAACGACACGCAATATGGTTTGGCATCATCAATTTGGACTCGTGATATTACAAAAGCGCATAGAATTGCACGCAAGTTGCGAAGCGGCACTGTTTGGGTTAATACTTTTGACAAGGGTTCGATAACGACACCATTTGGCGGGTTTAAACAATCTGGTACCGGTCGTGATCGTTCGATGTATTCAATAGAGGGATACACAAACCTTAAGACGACTTGGATTCAATTATGAGCAACACAGTTACACCACGCAATTGCGGTTTCATCGGCCTTGGACACCTTGGTGTTTATTTAGCGGCGAGTTTGATTCGTGCTGGGCACAATGTGACCATTCACGACTTAAATAAATCTCTTGGCGATGGGCTAATCGCCAAAGGTGCAAAGTGGGCGAACTCGTCAAAGGAAGTTGCTCAGGCATCTGAAGTTGTATTTACATGTCTGCCTTCGCCTCGTGCGATTGATGCGGTAGTCGATGGCGAAAACGGAATATTCTGCGGGTTAGCAAAAGGCACAACATGGATTGATATGAGCACTAACGACCGCAGTGAAACATTGCGTCTTGGAGAGATTGCGGCAAAGTTGGGCTTCAATACACTTGAGTCGCCAGTTACTGGTGGCGTGCACAAAGCAGCCGAAGGTGATATCACTGTTCTAGTTGGTGGCGATCCAAAAGTTTTTGCCGCTCACAAAGATTTGCTTGAGGCGATGGGCAAGCCAGTTTTGTATGTCGGCGAACTCGGCAGCGCAGCCGTGATCAAAGTGATCACGAACATGTTGGCGTTCATTCATCTCGTGGCATGTGGTGAAGCGCTAATGCTTGCTAAAAAAGGCGGAATTGATCTGGGCATTGCATATGAAGTCATCAAAAATAGTTCTGGTAATAGTTTTGTCCATGAAACCGAAGGTCAAGTTATTCTCAACGGAAGTTATGACATTGGCTTCACAATGGATCTCGCACTTAAGGACATGGGTTTTGCGATGGAGTACGGTCGCAAGTTCGGCGTGCCTCTAGATGTAGCAAGCACTGTGCAACAAGCATTTGTTCGAGCCAAATCTCAATATGGTGGCGAAGTATGGTCGACTCAAGTCGTAAAACTTCTTGAAGATGCGCTCGGCACCGATCTTCGCGCACCGGGGTTTCCTGCCAGGTTGCAATAAGATTTAGAGAATGAACACAGAGCAGTCTGCTCGTCGCGATCTTGCAGTTGCATTTCGCTGGGCGGCAAAGCTCGAGATGCACGAAGCAACAGCGAATCACTTCAGCGTAGTTGTTTCGCAAGACTCGCAAAACTTTTTAATTAATCCGGCGGGTCGACATTTCTCGCTAGTGCGGGCAAGTGAGCTCGTATTAGTTGATTTGAATGCAGAAAGCTTCAGCGTTGCCGAGAATCAATTAGTTGACCCAACTGCAATTAATCTGCACGGCCAGTTGCACAAACTTTTGCCACATGCCAAGTGCATCTTGCATACTCACATGCCGTACGCGACTTCGTTGGCGTGCTTGCGCGATTTTGAATTCTTGATGTTAGATCAAAATGCGTGTCGGTTTTATCAACGCATCGCCTATGACCGTGACTATGCAGGAATGGCTCTCGAGCAAAGCGAGGGCGAACGAGTGGCAAAGATTCTGAGTAAGTCAAAGAGCGTGCTATTTCTTGCCAATCACGGCGTGATAGTCGTTGGCAATTCGGTGGCTGAAGCATTTGATGAGTTGTATTATCTTGAAAAAGCCGCTCAATTACAGGTGCTCGCACTTTCAACGGGACGCGAACTTTCAATTATCGAGGACGAAATAGCGGCTTTGGTTTGCAAACAATGGCTAGAGTATCCAAAGTCTGCAGAGCATCATTTTGCGGCATTGATCGAGATTCTCGATCAAGAATCCCCTGAATACAAATACTAAACATTTGAAAGGCCATATAAATGAAAGCTGCAGTCTGTCGCGAGTTCGGTAAGCCACTCGTAATCGAAGAAGTGTCGTTGGCAAAACCACAAGCTGGAGAGTTGCGAGTCAAAATTGCTGCAACTGCGATTTGTCATAGTGATATCTCTTATGCCGACGGCGCGTGGGGTGGAACCTTGCCAGCGATATTTGGGCACGAGAGTGTTGGTGTTGTTGAAGAAGTCGGTTCTGGGGTTTCGTCTGTAAAAGTTGGCGATCAAGTTGTTGTGACTCTGATCCGTTCTTGTGGTCATTGTCGTGGTTGTTCACGCGGAATGCCAGTAACTTGCGAGACGTCTTTCCCTCTTGATGCCAAGAGCCCACTGACATCAAAGTCTGGTGAGTCAATTGTGCAAGCAATGCGCACAGGCAGTTTTGCTGAATATGTAGTTGTTCATGATTCTCAAGTTGTTGTGATTTCGAAAGACATTAAAGCGGCCAGCGCATCGCTTCTTGCTTGTGGTGTGATCACTGGTTTCGGTGCAGTCACAAATACAGCAAAAGTTGAGCCAGGCAGTCATGTAGTTGTAATTGGTGCTGGCGGTGTTGGTTTGAACTCGGTGCAGGGTGCTCGCGTGAGTGGTGCTCGATCAATAATTGCTATTGATCTTTCGGATTCGAAAATTGATGCAGCCAAAAAATTTGGTGCAACACATGGCATCAACTCGGGCAAAGAAGATGTCGCAAAGCAGGTGCAAGCGATCACTGATGGCCGCGGTGCAGATTATGTGTTCGTGACTGTTGGTGCTAAACAGGCATTCGACTCGTCGTATGGTTTGCTTGCTAAATCTGGCACCGTAGTTTTGGTCGGTATGCCAGCCAATGGTGTGATGTCAGAAATTGACCCAGGCACGATGGCTGCATACAGTCAAAATATTCTTGGATCAAAAATGGGCTCGGCTCGAATTCAAGTTGACATTCCAAACCTAATTTCGCTTTACGAACAGGGTCGTCTCAAACTAGACGAACTGGTGACAAAGACTTATCCTTTAGAAGAAATCAATGAAGCAATAGTGGCAGTAAAGCGTGGCGATGCATTGCGAAATGTGATTGTTTTCTAGAGATTTAAGAAACACAAATAGATCGGCGGAGTCATGAAGATTGAAAAGATTCAAACGTTTGTTGTTGGTAATCCGCCACCGCGCACTGGTGGTCGGTATTTTATTTTCGTCAAACTGACAACTGATACTGGCGTCACAGGTATCGGTGAAATCTACACCGCGACTTACTCGCCACAAATAGTTTGCAAAGTCGCCGAAGACATGTTTGCGCGTTATATTTTCGGAACTGATCCGTTTCACATCGAAAAAATGTGGCGACGCACCTATGGTTCGGGTTTTGCGCACCGCCCAGACTTCAGCACGGCTGGCGTCGTCAGCGGTTTAGAAATGGCGATGTGGGATATCTGCGGTAAAGACACTGGCAAACCGGTTTATGAGTTGCTCGGCGGTCAAGTTCACGACCGTTTGCGTTGCTACACATACTTATATCCATCACATGAATTTGATGCGCACTCTGATCATCCGCTTTACAGCGACCCAGACCTTGCGGCCGAGGCTGCGGTTCGCGAAGTTGAGCGCGGTTTTACTGCTGTAAAACTTGACCCAGCTGGGCCGTATTCGGTTTATGACGGCCGTCAACCATCGCTTGCGACAATTGATCGCAGTGTGCGAATGGTTGCTGCAATTCGAAAAGCAGTTGGCAATCGTGCTGATATTTTGTTTGGCACTCACGGTCAGTTCACAGCGTCTGGCGCAATTCGTTTGGCAAAACAACTTGAGCCCTATGATCCGATGTGGTTTGAAGAGCCGATTCCGCCTGATGCGCCAGAAGAAATGGCCAAAGTTGCTGCTCATACAAGTATTCCGATTGCAACTGGCGAGCGACTTACTTCAAAATATGAATTCGCTCATTTGTTGCGCGTTGGTGGCGCATCGATTATTCAGTTAGCAACTGGTCGTTGCGGTGGAATTCTTGAAGGTAAAAAAATTGCATCGATTGCTGAGACTTATCATGCACAGATTGCTCCGCATCTTTATTGTGGACCGATTGAGGGTGCGGCGAATATTCAGTTGAGCACTTGCACGCCGAACTTCTTGATTCTTGAAAGTATTCAAGACTGGGGTGGTTTTCACGCCAAGATTTTGAAGAAGCCAATTCAGTTTGAAAACGGTTATGTCATTCCGTCTAAAGAACCAGGTCTTGGTGTTGAGTTGAATGAAGAAGTCGCACTCGCGCATCCGTACACGGGCACTGATCTTCATCTCAACGAGCGTCAAACACCAGCCGATCTAACTTAAGTTCGGTTTTGAAATTTAAATAACTTTTAAAGTTCGGGTGTGGTAACCGGTCGCACCGTCTGGGTCTGGTCGACTGACTTCCTCGGTTTGAGTTTCGCCAGTTTTGTCTGTAGCGCGAACTTGAATTTGATATTCGCCAGGCTTGGCGTCAAATTCATATTTCCACTGCCGCCAGGTGTCGTCACTGAAATCGAGCGCAAGAGTGGCGATATTCCATCCCCCTGAGTCAATTCGAACTTCAACTTTTTCGATACCACGATGTTGCGCCCAGGCCACACCAGCAATTGCAATCTTTCCCGCAGAAACTTTTTCATCTCGACGCGGCACATCAATTCGCGACTGTGTCTTGATTGGTGCGTCGCGCGACCAACCAAGCGGCACCCAGTATCCTTCGGCTTGACTCCACGTTGTCAGTTCAAGACTTTGTACCCACTTTGTCGCGCTGACGTATCCATAAAGGCCTGGAATAATTACGCGAGCGGGGTAGCCGTGTTCGAGTGAAATCGGCTCACCGTTCATACCGATTGCGATCATCGCGTCGCGCCCGTCAAATGCTGCACCAACCGGAAACCCACATGTCCAACCATCAACACTCGTACCAAATATTTGTTCTGCTCGGGGATCAACACCTGCTTCGGTAAGCAAATCGGCGAGAAGCACGCCCTGCCAAACCGCATTACCGATATACGGGCCACCGACTTCATTTGACACACAACAGATGGTGATCGTGCGCTCGACCATCGGCCGTGCAAGTAAATCTTGATATGAAAGCGTCAGCGGGGTCTTAACCATGCCACCAATATTTAGCTTCCAAGTTTTTATGTTGATGCGCGGCAACGACAACGCAGTATCGATTCGATAAAAGTCTTGATTTGGTGTGATGAATGGTGTCTCACTAAATATTTGCGTGCCTAACGGAGTCTGTGTCGATGTCAAATCGTTGCCTTGGTTAATTTTTGGCAGCGAATCTGGTGCTACTTGACGAATTTCTGAGATCTTTTTATTTTCGAGCCTGCTTGCGACCGCAGTGAAAATCGCAGATATCAATACGGTCTTACTAGCAGTTGAGATAAACCGACGACGATCCCATCCAAGTGGTGCTCGCGATTCGCTCGGATAGTTAATGGGGAGATCGTGTTTCGTAATAGTTTTAATTAATTTGTTGAGTAATCGACATCCAAATATGGCTCCTAGCAAACTAGGAACTATTGCCAGTGCCGATTGCGATGGTCGCGCTGCCGAAATTAATCCGCCAAAAATACCAAAACTTGCGATGATGCTGATGCCAGCGATACGTTTATACCGCGCAAGTTGGCCGGCAAAAAGTGCGAGACATGAGATAGTAAGCAGCATTCCGATTTTTAGAACCGCTTTATCGTTCGTGCCAAATGCTTGTATTGCTAAGTTTTTTAGCCACTTCGGAGTGTGGTCAATGAACTCGCTACCGACTGCGTTCAGGGGTGTAACAACATCAAGTAATACTGCGATAAGAGTGCCAATGCAGACGGCGAAAAAAGATGAAATCAGACCTGCGACTGGTGCGGTCCAATTTGGTGCCGGGATATTTTGTTTTTGTGGGGCCGATGGGTCAGTCTCGGGTTGAAAAACCATGCTGCTAGGGGCTTTTTTGAAAATGTTTATACAGCGAGCCTAGTTAGTTGGCGATTGATTCGCCGAGAGGGTATGGTGCAGGCAGTGAATAACTTTGCAATCGTCGCCCATCACAATCATCATCACGTGCATCACGTGACACGACGGGCTCAGTTGTAACGCTTCAAATTTAATTTTCGAAGTTCAGCCCGTCGGTTCATCCGGCGGGTTTTTTATTTGTACCCAAAACTATTGAGGAGAAATCAGTGAGCATAGAAAAACTACAAGAAAT
>Ga0214919_10011834_pt1 | contig 10823 bp, 25 predicted proteins | sample LL1503_MetaG_FD_177994 | JGI IMG/M metagenome (GOLD analysis project Ga0214919, IMG submission 177994) | Freshwater microbial communities from Lake Lanier, Atlanta, Georgia, United States - LL-1503 | ecosystem: Environmental > Aquatic > Freshwater > Lake | place: USA: Georgia | collected...
AAGGTCATTCGCTACTTTTGGTGGGAATGGGATTGTAACAAAAAGTATATAGGATTTGTTACGAGTTGGGTAGTGGGACTACCCACTTGAATCTTAACCTTTGGGTTAATAAAACACGGGTGGTTTTTAACTTTTAGGTTGGGCATAAATGGCAATGCCGAGTTTACCCAACAAAAAAACCCCGCATAAAGCGAGGTTTCGGAGTAGTGACATAGTGTAATGGTTAGAGTTTACTCAATACTTTCTTATGAATAATCACTTTGTATTTTTTCAAAGCGGTTTGATATTCTTTACCCGTTGGCCCTTTGTAGTCTTTGGCCATATCCATTGCATACATATTTGAAATTCCTTCAATGTCTTTGGCATTATTAAAGTTACCACTATTGATAGTTTTGATGGCTTTGTTCACATACTTATCATAACTCTTATCGGTTACGACTTTGGTTGGTTTTGTAGATTTAGTTTTATTCATAGGGACAAATTTAATCTATGTTACAGAAACATTCAAATGAGGGGTCATCGTCCCATAGCCCAAGTTGATTTTGGGACTTGTCAAGGATGTTTTGATAGGAAGTTTCTTTTTTGAATGTGCTACCACTAGACAATTCGTGTTGAATCCACCAATCCAATAATTCGGGCTTCTCTTTTGCTATGATTGATAATTTGCCTTTCCCCTTGAGAAAACACCCATCACAATTTCCATAAGGCTCATTTACCATCAAGTCGAAAGGTTGCTCACTCCACCACTTCAATACATCCTCTTTAGTGACTTTCCACTTGACTAATGGTAATTCAATATCAAGGTCACTTGCTTTAATTTTCTCCCACCGCCTTGGTTCGTCATATCGTATTCCATTGAACGATGTATAATCGCTTATACCGATAGATTTTAAGTACCTCCGTAATGTATCAATCTTCATAAAAGTGGTGCAATACCGCATTCTTTGGTTGGGTAAGAAATTCTTCTTGTGTGCGATGACTTCATCAAATGGCCTCCCATTACGCGATGCGGTTTCGTATGTAACTACTTCAAAATTGTTGCCAAAACGATATTCCAACCATACAATGTTCAATCCCCAACGCTTGTCGCATTCATTGATAAAATCAAGTGTTTGTGGCATTTCCTTGCCCGTATTTTGAAATGTGACAATGTAATTTTCTAGGCCCTCATCAATTAACCTTTTTGTCAAATATGCGGATGTTCGACCACCGCTAAAATTGATGACATTCACATATTGTGTATTTGTTGATTTTTCCATTTTTGTCTTTTCAATATTACTCATTATAGATATACGCAAGTCGCAAAAGTTCACAAAGTTTGCGACAAGGTTTATAGTTTAAGTGCCTTTGCTATTTGGTATGCCCCCCAAAAGGGTTCGGGGTACTTGATAGGGTAAACCTCATAGTTTTCGTCCTCAATCGCGTCTATGAGTTCGCGTTGTTCGTCCGTTTCCCCTTCGGGCAAATACTTGGTTAGGATTTCCCATACTTCTACCCAATATAAGATTGGGTCTAGGGTTGGTTTCTTATTTTCTTCGATATTCATATTTTTATTTTTGACAATTTATTCAATTTAATTAATTCAATGGTATTAAAATATTATGCGATTAATTGATTAGGATAGCACAATAGTACCGATAGAGAAAAAAGTATGGTGTTAAAATCGAGAGTTTGGAGGGTCAAAAACCACCCCATTTTTGATGCTTTTTGTGCGTTTTTTTGTGCGTTTTTCATTTTATTTGGTTTATAAGATAAAGTCAATGTTTTCTAAGCGTGATGTCACTTTTGGGTAGAGTTGAAATGTTAAATTTTGAAATTTAACACAAACCTCAAAAATCGCCCATTTTTACTTGTTGTAACAAGTGTTTTGGTGTTAATAACTATGTAGATTTGTGGATAACGCAAAATCAAGCATTTTCCGTATGAGTATTTTTTATATCCTCGTTTTGAAATAAAAGTTCGTTGGGGTCGTGTTTTTTAATTTCCCATCCATCCTTGGTGGTTGCCCATTGAATTGACATTTCTTGAGAGCGTAGCAATTTCCAACGGCAATCTTTTTCCGTCCCTTGGAATTTTAACACACCATTGTGTAGTAGTTCAAAAATATCTCCATTATCCATTTTCATTGCTTACCTCCTTTTCATAATAAATCAAATTCATTTCTTGGCAGTCATATAAATAGATTGCGTGAAATTCATCGGCTATGATTAATCCTTGTTCGTGAACTTTAACACACGTTGGGCAACTACAAATATTATTTTGTCGGTAAATTCTTTGCCCTATCCTATCAATGAACCATTGCTTATCGTGTACAACTATTTGAATCATTGCTCACCTCCTCCGAAGGTTTCGTTGTAGTATTGTTCACCAGTTATTGGTAGTGTACTTTCAGGATAATCAATTCCATGAACTGTTCCTTTGTTGTATGCAGTTTCAATTCTTTCCTTCTCAATTTCTTTGCATTGGTCTGCATAAGATTCTATCATTTCAAGATGTTCTTTACTCAGTAGAATTTGGTCTTTAATAGCATTTAGAAATTGTTCAACTGCCGTTTGTTGTTTATTGTTTGTCATCTCCGTAGGTTTATGTCCATGATTCAATGTGTTCAATTGCTTTCTCTATGTTATGATACCCTGCACCAATCTCTTGCCAATCACCTCCGTATTGAGGCGTTACAAAACATCTGTACAGTCCATTGATTAATCTTACTTCACCATGTGCCTCTTCACCAAAGTCAACTTCATATACAACTTTTTCTTGTTTGCTCTTAAGCAATTCAACAACCTCAATCATGTCTTTAGGTTCTAGTTCATCCATCATTTCAATGATTGCTTTCTTGTCGTGAATTGGTGCGTTTTTGAATTTATCGTTGCTCATTGCTCACCTCCTCCGTATGTTTCGTTATAGTATTCATTAAAGTCAACTTTCATTAGACCAGTTTCCCAACTTTTTATGTGTTGGTCTTTTTCCATTTCTTTGGCTTGGTTAAGTATTTCTTTCATACTTAAGTTGGGTTTTAACATTTCTTCTTCTAACCATTCAATTGCCGTCTGTTGTTTTGGCTTATCCGTGTTGTTTTCCTTTGCAAATTGATTAACCTTAGAAAGGTATTCAACTGCATTAATCTCCGTTTGTTGTTTATTGTTGTTGCTCATATTTTCCATTTTTTGATTGTCAAAGTTGTTTGGTGTTTATGTTTTATAAACTATGTTTTTGTTGAAATTGATTAATAAGGTCTAGGGGTATAAATATTTGTAACTCAAAACCTCCGTGATTGCTAAAATTTAAGAACTTGCCATTGTCAAGTATAAACTCGCGCGGTATAGCCCATTCTTGTTTTTCGTCTTTGAGAACAACATTGTCAAATAATTTCGCTTCTTTCAATATATAATGATTCAACCCGTAAGCATTCATTTTACGAAACAAGTGCGCTTCTCTTTGTCGCCTAACGGATAGGGTTCTTTTTTCAAAGTCAATAGTACCAACATTTCGTGACCTAGTTTCACTACCAAGTTTCAATTTGATGTTTGCGTGTAGTGGATAATGGTCAATTATCAATTGGTTTCCATTGGCATCACGATGCACCGCAACACGGATTGGTTTATTTGTCTTTTTCATCGCTATTTACGGAAAAGAAAAAATCATCGGTGTAGCAATACACATCTTTGCTCAATAACCCGTCGGGTCGATTTGGGTTAGTACCTACGTCCACACCTTTTTGGAATGCAACATTCAAATAAACTTCTTCCCAACCATCTAAAAGAGCAAGTGATTGGCGAATGGTTTGTATTGTTGGAATGTCAAAAAGTGACCTTTCATCTTGGTATTTTACTTTTTCAAGTTCGTTTAGAATGTTGTGTACCATAGACAAAAGCAAGGGATTCTTTTTTTCGTCTTCTTTGCGGAAACTTATTTTATTGTCTTTCATATCTTTCAATTACACAACAAAAGTAAAATTATTGTTGAGAATAACAAGATTTGCTTGAAAACTTGTTAGTAAACGAACACTTTACTTTGCAAATGGACAAATTCAAAATTTATTTTTCAAAATAACCAAACACGACCTATCTTTGCGATTATGAAAAAGAAATGCGTAGTGAGGGTAATAGGCCCAACTACAATGGATGTACTCAATGCGTGGGAGTCCCCCGAAGAGTCCGCTAGGAAAACAACATACTATTCAATATACGACCCCGAAAAAGAAGTTGAAATTGCTTGGGGCAAACAAATCGCCATAACACCTTGCGTAGACAAATACACCACGGGTGGTTCGGACATAAAAGGCTACCGATGCGTTTCCCCAACGGAAATGCAACAAATCATTGATGCAAACATTATGGTAGATGTAGAGTATCATAGTGTCAAATGCGATAGCCCGTGTGGTATGTGCGATGAGTTTGGTTGTTTAGGAAATGATTACCCAATTACATTAATGAATAAAGTAATAATCGAATGGAAGACATCATAAATTTTATCCAATTCGCGGTGGAAGAAAGTACCATACACCACGATATTGAAGAGAACCCAAGTATCAATGCCGAGCGACTAACCGAAATATTGGTTGATTATATAACCAAGCGCGAAAACAAATTGAAGAAACAATTGGTAGCGGAGGCCAAACAAGCAATACAAAAAATACTACTACAATGATAAAATTACACTTATTCACTCACATCGGATTGGCGTTATTCGTTCTTATTGGAATATTGATTGCGATTCACGACAAAATCAAATCACTCACTTGGGTGTATTATGAAAAAACCAATTCATATAATGAAAAGGCAAAAATCATATATCGGTTGATAATCCTATTATGTTTTATTGCCGTAACCATTTTGACCCTTTACCCTATTTCTTCTACCCAAAAATTTATTCCGAAAGAACAATTCAATAACGATATGCTTATTGGTTCTTTGAATATAGTGTCGGTAGTATTCAATTTGGTAGTTGGAGTATACATAGGCAATAAGATTGCCAAAATATTTTCCAACCCTTAATTGTTATTCTCAAAAATAATCTTAATCTTTGCCAATACTATGACAACACACAATTTAATAAACGAAGAGGAGAATCATAACTTGATTCAACCTTACGATGGTTCGTATGAGCCAACGCATTTTGAAGATGAAGAAGAAGCGTCAATCATTGAAGACGAAGACGAAGACAACGAAATAGAGGAGGAATACTTATGAAAATTCTAATAGGTATCGTTGCTTTACTCGCCATTGTATTCGTAGTGTTGATTATTCGCACTATCAAACTTACAAGGTTGGAAACCCCGCCTTTTCCGTTGGAAGAAGAAGAAGAGCATTTGTTTTCCGAAAGACCTTTTCCTCACGAAGAGGAAACTATGGAAATGCGCAAAGTTTCCCAAAAAGACAAAGTCATTACGCACTTAATGTTTTATGGCACAATGTCGAAACAAGAGGCAAAAGACCTTGGTATTTCAAAATTGCCTATGCACATACACCGATTGCGCAAATTGTACAAAATTGACAATGTAATAGTGGATGGCAAATTTTCCCATTACAAATTGATTGAACTTAAAAGCAAGTAATTGCTTATCCCCTCCATAGTGGGTAATGTCGGTGCAAGGCCGATAGGGGAACTATATGACAATTCCACCAAACGAAAAAGCACAACAACTTGAAGCGCGATTTGAAAATGGCTTAACCCAAAAAGATTTTGCGTTGATTGCCGTCAACGAAATAATAGAAAGTCGCAAGGATGACCGAAGATTTGATGATAGGTTAACTCAAAGTGGTTCGGAATACGCATCATTGCATCCAATGGGTTTGTCATATTGGCTTGAAGTAGAAAAAGAATTGAAAAAATGAGCAACGATAAAAAAACAAAACTCGCACAAATACTTATTAGAAGAGGAATTTCGCAAACGGAATTGATTGATAGAATACGGGAAACCCAAGGTGTGAATATCGAAAAATACCGAATGTCCAAAATCGTAAGTGGGCAAATAACCAACTATTTCACTAGCACCGCGCGCGCTATATCCAATGCCTTGAATCTTCCAATAGAAGACATTCTTGAAAACTAAGCCTTTCTATAAAGCCTTGTCCGAACGACCAACCACTTATGGTGCGGTATGGTTATATATTTTGGGGAATGTTGGTGACGAAATAACTTACACCGATATTTCCAAACATTGCGGTGGAGTATCGAAGTCTTACCTTTCCGAAATTGTTAAATGGGGTTTGAAAAAAATGCGGTTACATCAAATTGATTTTGAATACACGAAAAGCAATAAAGGGATTGTATTCTCTTTTAGCGTGTACAAAGTTGTTGTAGCCAAAGACGAATCCATCGTGAATGAAATTGTACAATATCTAAACGAAAAGAGCGGTAAGCATTTTACAAGCACCTCCAAGGAAACCATCAAGGTTATAGAAGCAAGATTGAAAGAAGGAAACACCATAGACGACTTTAAAAAGGTAATAGATACCAAATGCGCAAAATGGTTGCGTAGTGAGTTTGAAGATTACCTAAGACCCATAACATTATTCGGAAACAAATTCAATTCATACCTAAATGAAAACCCAACCATCAAAAGAGTTAGCAACATCGAAAAAACCATCACTACCGCAATCGAAACCTCAAGTGTCGATTGGGGCTTGGATAACTAACGACACCGAAAAGGATTTGTACTTGGCGCAATACCAAAAAAAGATTGCCCATTTCCAAAGCAACGATGAAGTAAACAACTTGTTAAAGGTTGTCACCACTTGGCGCATCCACCTTGGTATTAGGGAGGAAGCATCAAAAGAAGAGAATATCCTCAATGTCAACTTTATCCGTGAGAACTATAAGAACTTTACCCTAGCCGATATTGAACTTGCGTACAAATACGCTTTGACGGGCAAGTTGGATGTGGATGCCGAGGCTTACGGAAAATTCTCACCATTGTACATTGCCAAAATTCTAAACGCATACGGATTCTATTGCGAACGAATGATGACCGAAATATTGAAGCGCAAACGCGAATATGAAAGTCGTATGAAGCAAATACCCGTTCAAGAAACGTATGAAGAACGTGTAGACAACCGAAAAAAGTCAATCGTTTGGTATTACCACCAATTGCGTAGTTCGTACAAGTATGTGGGCGACTATGGTAGTGTAGTTTGGACTTTCTTGACTCGCAACAACATATTAAACGCCCAAAACATAGATTTTGAACGGGCGAAAGAAGAAGCAAAGAAAATGCGAATGGCTCACACCCTTAGCATATTTGACAAAGTGTTGGAAAAGATGACCACCGAAGAAAGGCAAAAGGAATACGACCAACTAGACGAAATGTATGGCAAGTATTTCGTGATGCAACAATTTTTTGCCAAAGTGGACAATATTGATGAATGGCTTAATAATTTTACCGACGAACAATTTATACCTAGAAAAAAATGAAAGTAATATTAGATGAAGAATGGGTTGCGACTATGACCTCCGAATGCGCGGAAGCGATGACCCTACATTTATTGAGTGCAACTAATCCCGATGGGGAAGGCAATGATTGTGGTTGTTTGACTTGTTTGGCCCGCTTATGCGTTGAAATTGTATTGACTAGAATACACGATGAAAGTGAGTTACAAATGATGCAAGAAAATCACAAGCAAAAAGTTGATAGAAGGAATATAAATTGATAAAAATAATTATCTTTGGAAATAATATATTATGGCAATGATAGCACTTGGAATCCCAACCATAAATAGGGCCGACTTATTACAAGAAGCATTAGAAGTTTACAAAGAAACTTGGTATGGTAGACACGTCTATATTGTAGACAATGGACACCAACAAATTACCACAACCGCAAGTAACCAAAAGGTATTAACGATGCCACACAACTTGGGTGTGAGTGGTTCTTGGAACTTGCTATGTCAAACATTGTTTGCGAAAGGTTATACGCACGTTGCCTTGTTGAATGATGACATTATTTGGCGCAAGACCGCCGATGAAATTGAAGAGTACATTGATGCCAATCCGAATGATTTTTATTTGGGGCTTGGAACTTGGTGCTTGTTTGTAATTCCGTTGACCACTTGGGAAAAGGTTGGAAAATTCGATGAGCAATTTTTCCCCGCTTACTTTGAGGACAATGATTATTGCTTGCGTATGCGTAACGACGGATTGAAGCGCGATATGTCGCCTTTCTTTAATCCCGAAGTATTCCGCAATTCACAAACGATTGCCAAAGACCCAACCTTGAATGGAAACTTTGACCGCAACCGCCAATTGTTTATGGACAAATGGGGTGGCTCGCCTGGCAACGAAACCTACAAAACCCCTTACAACAAATGAGAAATTTGCGACTAGTATTGATAGGTTTAGCATTGCCTATGATTTTAACGGCCTATATAATTTGGCTTGCTTGGTTTCAAATCACCTTTGAACGAGTGCCAAACGAACGCGATGAAGATTACTTTATCATTAGGTACGTTGATGCAATTCTAGTCGCATACTACTCTATAATTTCCGCCTATTTATGTATTATGATATTGATGTAACCCAAGACAAAATTTACTTTGTCACCAATGCTACTACCAACTTACCAATAAGATTCCTATATATTCAAAAATATGAAAACCGCGTTTCAAGTGTACTTAGAAGAGTTAGAAAAAAACCCAAATGAAATTTTAACCAAGGCGAATGTTATTCACCACGCCAAAGGATTCCTAGAAGTGGAGAAAGACCAAATCGTTGATATGGGCAATCGCTACCACGAAAAATTAAAGACGATGGGAATAATTACCCAACCCGCGCTTGAAGTGTTCAATAAAATATACAAATAGAAAAATATGAAAACCCCTAAAATCTTCATTCTTAAAATCAATTCTCGCCCACCTTGGGAAGAGCAAGAACCCAAGTTGATGTATGTCGCCGATTATGAGTATTCGGATAGGACTTACAAAATGTGCGACTTTGATTATGGCGCACAAAAGTTTACCCTAGAAGAAGCAAGCAAAATCGCTGCAACCCTAAACAAACTACACCTAAATTACACCGAAGTAACGATACCCAAAGAATATGGAAGCACAACAATCCCAAGCCAAACAAATAAACTATAAAAGAGCATTCTATGTTGCCATAGGTGTCATAATCGCATTGTTGTATTTGTTAAATTTTGACCCTTGGTTTGATGCCATAGCAAGTCAAAATATGGAGTTCAAATCCACCATTGACAAAGATGGTCGGGAAATAGTGGAACAACGTCAACAAATAATGAGTTTGAAGACGGCCTTGAAAAACAATCTTTTGGAAAAGGAAAAGTATATGAAGTCTATTTCTAACCAAACCAAGGTTACTACAATTACCAAGGTTGAAAAGGTATTTGTGCCATACGAAGTAGAAAAGAAAATCTATGTAGATAGCAATACTTTTGATACGACTTACTATGTTAAAACACCGATTTCCGTGAGTTGGAAAGACTCTTGGAATTTCTTTGGCGGAGTGGTTAAACACGATGGATTTTATATTGATAGTTTTGGGTCGGAGAACAAAATGAGAATTACCATTGGTGAGAAAAAGCGCGGATTATTCCGCAAGGCCGAACCGATTATAGAAATAAAAAACGAGAACCCAAAAACACGTGTAAAGGCGATGACAAATGTCACCATAAAACAAAGACCGCCCTTTTACCAAAGGTGGTGGTTTGTTGGAAGTTTGGCTTTAATGGTAGGAAAATTTTTCTTGTAAAAAACGGACTTTTTATTTTACATATATGCAAATATTAAACGGAAACAATCTTGACTTATTAAAAACACTACCCGACAATTCGGTAGATAGTATTGTAACCGACCCGCCGTATGGCTTGTCTTTTATGAATAAGAAATGGGATTACGATGTCCCAAGTGTGGAGTTATGGAAAGAGGTATATCGTGTATTAAAGCACGGAGGACACGTTCTATCGTTTGGAGGTACAAGAACTTATCACCGAATGGTGGTGAATATGGAAGATGCGGGTTTTGAAATTCGCGACCAAATTATGTGGTTGTATGGTAGTGGATTCCCAAAATCACTAAACATAGGTAAAGCCGTTGATAGGATACAAGGCAATGATAGAGAAGTGGTTGGTGAAAAAAATCGGGGTGATGTCCAAAAAGCAAAAGAAAAAGGCGTGGGCTATTTGGCCGATGTTGCAAATAGAAATAATGTAAAGCAATTTGGTTATGGTACGGAAACGATTACGAAAGGTAATTCGGAATGGGAAGGTTGGGGAACGGCACTTAAACCCGCAAACGAACCAATATGCCTTGCCCGTAAGCCTATCGCTGAAAAATCAATAGCCGAAAATGTCCTCAAACACGGAACGGGTGGAATAAACATAGATGATTGTAGAATTGGATTTAGAGACGAAGCAGACAAGGAAGGTGCTAAAACACATAGCGCTGGTGGTAATGGTAATGGAGTGTATAATTGGAATAATGAATTAAAAGAGAGTGGTAAAGATTATCAAACAACAGAAGGTAGATTTCCAGCGAATGTAATTCACGATGGTAGTGATGAAGTGTTGCAAGGGTTTCCCGATAATAAAGGTGCGTTTGCCCCCGTTAAGAAAGGTCAAAAAGGATTTGGTGGCGAGATTTATGGTAAGTATGCTCAATCGGGCGATGATGGTAAGACATTTTACAATGACGGATTAGGTAGCGCGAGTAGATTCTTTTATTGTGCCAAAGCGAGTAAAAGCGATAGGGGTGATGGCAATAATCACCCAACAGTTAAACCAACCGAACTAATGCGTTACCTATGCCGTTTGATAACACCCCCAAACGGAATTGTACTTGACCCATTTATGGGGAGTGGTTCAACGGGAA
>Ga0214919_10011836_pt1 | contig 10822 bp, 13 predicted proteins | sample LL1503_MetaG_FD_177994 | JGI IMG/M metagenome (GOLD analysis project Ga0214919, IMG submission 177994) | Freshwater microbial communities from Lake Lanier, Atlanta, Georgia, United States - LL-1503 | ecosystem: Environmental > Aquatic > Freshwater > Lake | place: USA: Georgia | collected...
GGCAGGCTTGCGACCTGCTTTTGACAAAGCGGGCAGCGTAACGGCGGGCAACGCCTCTGGCATCAACGATGGCGCTGCCGCTGTGATGGTCATGTCGGCTGCCAAAGCCCAAGCTTTGGGGTTAACGCCATTAGGGCGTATTGCTTCTTTCGCCACTACCGGCCTTGATCCCGCCACCATGGGCATGGGTCCTGTGCCGGCTTCTCGCAAAGCCTTAGAGCGTGCAGGTTGGAAGGCCTCGGATGTGGACTTGTTTGAATTGAACGAAGCGTTTGCCGCACAAGCATGTGCTGTCAATCAAGCTTTGGACATCGATCCTAAGCGAGTTAACGTGAACGGCGGCGCCATTGCGATTGGTCACCCGATTGGTGCGTCTGGCTGCCGCATTTTGGTCACCTTGCTGCATGAAATGCAGCGCAGCGGCGCCAAAAAAGGCTTGGCCGCCTTGTGTATCGGTGGCGGCATGGGGGTGTCACTGACGATAGAGCGCTAAGCCGAAAAGGCCAGACAGCTCAGCCCTGGCATTGCTTTTTGTAGTCCGCTACATCCTTGGGTAAGGTGCCGTCCTCTGGCCTTGCATCCAAGGATTCACAGTTTTTAAATACTTTTTTACAGTAATCCAGTTCGCGCATGGGGTTACCAAACTCTTTGGCCAAACAGGCTTGGTGCTTGGTCTCGCACTGGTTAGCCTTACGAATATCAGTTTGCAATTTGCTTTCCCAGTCCTCACACGACATGCTGTGGCCGACCATGCTGACGCCCATACACGTTAGGATGAACATAAGTGACTTGGTTTTCATGGCATTGCTTTCATAATGCTGGGTTTCAAAAATTGTTCACTTGAAGAATGGAATAACGCCCATGAAGCTATCGCATCCTGTTGACCTACTGATTCGTCAAGCCCTGGTGTTTGATGGTAGCTTGAGTGAGCCTCAAATGAAAGATGTGGCGGTATTCCAAGGTCGCATTGTGGCGCTGGAAGATGCTTTACAAGTCCAAGCCAAGCAAACCATCGAGGCCCAGGGCTTGGCTTTGATGCCTGGCATCATCGATTCGCATACCCATTTCGATGCCCAAATCACGTGGGACTCGTATGTGCGTCCATCCCCAGCCATGGGCGTCACCACCGCTGTGATTGGCAACTGCGGTTTCACCATCGCCCCCTGTCGACCGCAAGACCGTGAGTTGACCATGCGCAACCTCACCCAAGTAGAGGGCATGTCGCTCGAGGTTCTCAAGCAAGGTATCGATTGGAATTTTGAAACCTTCCCTGAATACATGGCCATGCTCAAGAAAAAAGGCTGTGCCATCAACATTGCCGCTTATGTGGGCCACTCCTCTGTTCGCACATGGGTGATGGGTGAGCAGGCTAACAAACGCCAAGCCACAGCCGAAGAAATTGAAGCAATGGCCACACTGGTGAAAGAGGCCATGGCCGCTGGCGCGCTAGGTTTTGCCACAAGCACCAGTCCTGCGCATAACGGTGAGGGTGGTTTTCCCATGCCCTCACGCTTGGCCAGTGATGAAGAAATGATGCAACTCACGCTTGCCATGGCAAGCCACGGGCGTGGCGTTTACATGGTGACAAAGGGTGGGCAGATGCCCATGTCGTTTTTGCAGTCGCTGGCAAAAAGCAGTGGCCGACCGGTGATGGTGGCAGCTTTGCTACACAACAGCACAAACCCTCAAGCGGTATTCAACGACATGGCTGCCATTGCCCAAGCCAACGCACAAGGCGTGCCCATGATTGGCCAAGTGTCTTGCTGTCCTTTGACCATGGATTTCACCTTTGCCTCTGCTTACCCTGTGGAGGGCTTGGTTAGCTGGCGCCCTGCCATGGGTTTGTCCCATGATGCATTAAAAGCCTGCCTAAGCAACTCAACATTTCGCCAAACCGTAAAAGATGATTTGGCGCAAACCGCGACCTTCCGTTTGTTCAACAATGAGTGGGACAAGGTGCATGTGGTGCAAGTCGCATTGGTGGAGCACCAAGCTTATGAGCAAAAAAGTGTGGCTGAACTGGCGCATTCACTCGGGCAAGACCCTTTGGACTTTGCACTCGATTTGGCGCTGAAAGAAGATTTGCAAACGGTTTTCACAGCGCAGTTGTTGAACAGCGATACACAAGCCGTGGGGCAGTTGCTGAACGATCCCCACAGCTTGGTTTCGCTCAGCGATGCGGGTGCGCATTTGACTTTCTTCAATGACGCTGGTTTTGGCTTGCACCTCTTGGGTCACTGGGCCAGAGACTTAGGCCTGATGACCATGACCCAAGCGGTTCACAAATTGACTGCGCAACCCGCCAAAGTGTTGGGCTTGAAAGACCGAGGCTTGGTGCGTACCGGCTATGCCGCCGACTTGATGCTGTTCGACCCCCAAACCGTTGGGCGTGGCCCAAAGCACCGCGTGTTTGATTTACCAGGTGGGGCAGCGCGTCTCAATACACTGGCCACCGGCGTGCATGGGGTATGGGTCAATGGCCAATTGATTGCTGACCACAATGGTTTACACGATACATCCGAATTGGCAGGTCAATTGCTGACTGAATTTACCTGAACCTCCTCCCATGCGCATACTGCTGATAGAAGACGAGCCCAAGATCGCATCATTTGTGAGCCAAGGGCTGCGTGCAGCAGGCATGGCAGTCGAACATATAGACAACGGCTTGGATGGTCTGCAAGCCGTTCTTCAGGCACAGCATGATTTGGTGGTGCTAGACATCATGCTGCCAGGCATGGATGGTTTTGAGTTATTGCAAAAAATCAGACCCATGGGTATTGCTACGCCTATCATCGTTTTAAGCGCCAAGACCGATTTGCAAGATCGATTGCAAGGCTTTGATTTGGGTGCTGATGATTATTTGGCCAAGCCATTTTTCATTGAAGAACTGATTGCGCGTATTCGCTCTTTGTTAGGTCGTAATGCCAGCCACAACGAAGATATTTTCAGTGTTGCTGGCATCACATTGAATCGACTTACACGCAAAGCTGATTGGCAAGACCAAAGTGCGGTGCTCAGCCAACGTGAATTCATGCTGCTTGACTATTTGATGCGCTCGCCAGGCTATATTTTTTCACGCAAACAAATACTTCAGCATGTTTGGAATTTCAATTTTGACCCGCAAACCAATGTGGTCGATGTGTGTGTGCAGCGCATTCGAAAGAAGTTGATTTCTGACAAAAATAGCAAATCGATTTTTCCAATCGAGTCTATTCGTGGGGTAGGGTATCGCATCAATCTTGAGGGCGTGGCGTGAGAAATTCTTTCAGGCTTCGCTTAATGCTTTTGTTCTTTGTTTGCATTGTGATCGTGACATTGCTCAATCGCTATTTGAGTCAATACTTCGCAGCCCAATACCTGCACGAGCGCATTCAATCGGGTATGGTGAAGGTCTTACAAAAATGCACTGTGCCAGACTTGCCCAAGTTGGTTTTCAAACTCTGCGCGGATGAGGCAAGAGCCAACTCTTGGATGGAGAGTTTGCCCAATGACTATGTTTACTGTGACAGTCCCACCTTTGTCCCAAACGTGTCACCCTTTTGTCGGCAAGTGCAGTCGGCAGACATCAAGTGGAAAGACATTCAAGGTAACCCTGTACCGGATTTTGAATTTGGACTGGCCTCCATAGGCCCAACCCAGTGGACTGCAGTAAAACAAATAACCAGCCAACGCATGTTACTGGTAGATCAAGACATTGTCAAAAAATCTACCGACGAGCTTTGGGGGATTCGCAATCGTGTCATGCAGTACGTGTTTCCCGTGATCGCGCTGATGCTTTTGGCGGTCAGTTGGGTGATGGCCTCTGTGTTGCTAAAACCCGTTAATTCGATCAAAGAAACTTTACAGAAGCTCTCATCTAAAAATCTCAATGAGCCCTTGGAAGTCACTGCTGACTACAAAGAATTTCAAGCTTTCACAGAGGTGTTTGAAGAACTGCGTGGACGCCTGCACAACAGTTTTTTGCAATCTCACCGTTTTTCATCTGATGCCTCTCATGAGTTGAGGACGCCATTGACCATTCTGCGAGGACATGTGGAGTTGGGCATTGCTGAGTTGCCCAGCGGTTCGCCAGCACAGATACGCTTGCGATTGATGGGCGAAGAAATTGAGCGCCTGATTGATATCACTGAAAAGCTTTTGCTGTTGTCTCGCGCCGATTCCGACAGCTTGAAGTTGGACATGGAGAAAATCAACATCAGCGATGTGGTTTCGCAGATGGTGGAAGACGCCCAATTTCTTCAATCCAATTTAAAGATCACCTCCAAAATTCAGCCGCAAATATTTTGGCAATGTGACAAGAATTTGATTTACCAGTTGATTCAAAATTTGTACATCAATGCGGTCAATTACAACCTTCCTAATGGTTGGATTGATTTTCAGCTGAAGCAGATCAATGGCTCTTTGGAGTTTTCTGTCTCCAATCCCACCCAAGAAGTGGTGAAAGATTTGTCTGGTCGAGCGTTTGAACGGTTTTACCGAGGTGATTCAGCCCATACCCGTCATATTGATGGTCATGGCCTGGGTCTCAGCCTTTGCATAGAGATCATTCATGTACACCATGGTCGTATTACCCTATCAGCAGATGACAACAAAATAGTTAAAGTTACTGTGACTGCGCCACTCATTCCCCCCGATGTTTGGTTTGGCTGACCATTTATTACGGCTATGTCTTTTTTTGGTTCGAATGATGCTTTTGTAATGTTTGCAGGTACTTATTCGTTTAAGTTAAGGCTTCGTCGTCCGATGTTCACCATGCATTGCTATTTGAGACCCTTCTTTTGCTGTCAAAACTCCATCATCCGCGAAGTGATTCCGACAACCTCTCTTCTTTTCAAGAGTCGGTAGAAGCGGCGACCGAAACTTTTTACAACGCTGTCGGTGAGCAAAAAAGTATCAAGCATTTTTTATTTGGTATCACCTTAGACAAGATCTACGAGAACATGAAAATCCATGGTGATTTTGTGGTTCTCAAGCCAGATAAATACTACCGAGATGTTATTTCTCAAACGGCACCCTCTAATTTGCAAGTCACGCCTAACCAGTTTGAGGATATTTACAGTTGTTTGCTCGATGTACTGAAAAAGCAAAGATTTCTAAAAAAGCAAATCCCCAAGCTTGCCAGCTACATCATTGAAAATATTGAAGAGACTCGGGCCTTGATCGCTGACACGGAACCCAATGTGTTGCGCGCTCACGAAGTCTGTAATGAAAGTATTTGCGCCATGTTCAATAAATCCAGAGCAGAGGCACGCATAGATCGATATAACGACGTGTTTGTCCCCTCTGGTTTCAGTTACCCATTTTGGACGCGTATCGATACCGCTGCCAATGAAATTGTTTTTGGCGCTCAAGCTTTCCCTGTCAGCGCCAGTGTGGACCACAATGAAATTCAAAGCATCAGTGACCAGGCCAACGCCAGACTGGGCAATTTTGTGATGGAAGTTGATACGCGAACCCGCTTTGGTCCTATTTTGTTTTCTCTACACAAAATCAAGTACAAAGAAGCCGTTCCTAAAAGAATGCTTCTCAGGGCTGCACGGGAGTTTTCAAGTGCATTTGAAACGGCGGTCAGCATGGATAAATACAAATACCTGAAATCCGCCGTGAACTAAACCTTCTCCCCAGACCATCTCATCTGCCCTAGTAGCAGATGCAGATTGGCCAGCACATAGGTGTTTTCCTGCTACTCAGCCAGGCGGTTTGCGGCCAAAGTCATTGTCATAGCGCTTTCTTGACCTGTTTTGACAAGGGGTTCTCATGGTGATGTCTTACCTTTTGGCTGTCGCACTGGACTTGGCAGCGGTTGGTTCAGTCGATTTAGAACGCATGTATTGGGACTGTGATGCCATGTACATGAAGGGCGAATTGGGTGGACAAGACATGAATAGCTGTCTGTCCATTACCCAAAAATTTCAAAATGAACGTTTTGAAGGCGATTTTGATACCTTCATGATTTACTGGAATGAAAACAAGTATTTGGAGTGGCGTCGCCGTGGCGTGGCAAACGGTACCTAGCTCATCAATCACTGACATCACAAGCCCAGGTATTCCTTGATCACAGGGAAATGCCGTTCGAAATCGCTGATTCCATGATCAGAACCTTCAATCAGATGCAGATTGGCTGATGGATATCTACCAACCATTTCTTTCCAATCAAGCACCTCATCGCCTGTTGCAACCACATTGAGCAAGCTGGGTGTGTCTTGCAACAGCGTTGCATCTTCACTCAGAGCATCTTGTCCCTCTGTTTTTTTGCCTAGACCCACATACAAAGTTTTCAGTTCATCAATATAGTGTGATTCAAATTTCACAAGTTCATGCGGGTTATGCCAAGCCGTCTGAGTCCCAATGTAGGACACCAAATCCCTGGCGGGGTCAACAGCAGGGTTGAGTAAAACTGTTCGACATTGCATTAAAGCGCCTAGCCAGGTTGCATAAAAACCACCCAGAGAAGATCCGATCACCGCAGTGGAATGCTTAGGCCATGCGTGTACGGTGTTGAAAAGCAATTTGGCAGCTGCATGGGGAGAGGCTGGTAATTGAGGGCAAAACCAAACGACATCTGGCCGGTAGGTTTGCAGCCATTTCGCCAAGAAACGCGCTTTGAAGGAGCTGGGACTGGATCGAAAGCCATGCGCATACACCAAATGCGTGGTGTGAACAGAATTCACCTCAGAGGTAATGGGCGTCAAAAAAAGTCTCCAAGCGAAATGCTGCGTGTTCCGGTATTTGATTTGTATCACGCAAGCTGTCAAAAACGGCTTTGACTGCAGGTGCATGAACTCGCAGTTGAGGCGCAAACATATTCAAATGCAGGGCTTGTTCTATTGAACGGCTAGCAAATGTGGCTGTCGTTTGAAGCTCATGGGCAAGCATAGGTGTTAAGGCCTGTTGAAGCTGTGCCAATTGGTTTTGGGTTGTACGCAGTACCTCTAAAAACGTTCGCAAAGCTTTGCTGTTGTTGTGGGCCCACTGATGGTGGACGTTGATAGAGGTAAACAGCCAATCAGCAAACAAAGAGGAAATAGCGCCCAAATTGGTGTACCCGGCCTCTTCAGCTTCATAGCTCAATGGAAAGGGTTGAAAGCCCACATCGATGCTGGCTTCTTGTAAGCGTTTCCATCGTGTAGGCGCACCACCCACAGCCACAATGCTGTATTCGTCAGGTTTGAGACCCACAGATGCGGCATAGCTTCTTACCAGATAGGCCGTACCTTCTTTGAGGGACAAGACACCAAACCGAGCACCTGTTAAATCCTTTGGCGAACGAATGTGTGGTCTGGCAATGATTTGGTGAGGCAGTTTTTCTGCGTTTCCAGCCACCATGCGCAAAGGTCCTTGGTTGTAAGCGTCAACCATGATGGACTCTGGGGTTGAGATGGCAATGTCGATTTGCCCGTTACGCAAGTCTTGTGTGATGCGTTCTGCATTGTCATACACAGAGATGACGACCGACAAGCCCTGATCACGAAAGAGATCCTGCGCTTGTGCAGCCCATAAGGGTGCGTAAAAAACGGTTCGCGAAATGATGGCTACACGTAGCACGCTCTGCGATGGAGCCTCTTGGGAAAAGCATGTCGGGATGCGATGGACGCCGACCACAGCACCCAAGAGTGCCAGTGTTGATCTGCGTGAAGAATGCATCAGTGATTAGCGCGAGCCACCCATACGGTTGCACCTTCTGAACCATACAGTTCGGCATGTTCGATGTTACGAGCCAAGCGAAAGTAGTCGCCTGCTTTCAGGTGTGTGACTTTTTCTCCCACTGTCAACCAATACTCCCCCCGCTGTACATAGGCGCTGACATCGAAAGGGTGGGTATGCGTGTCGATTTTTAAATCGGGTGCCCATTCACGAACCAAAATTTCATCGAAACCTTCGTCCATGGACTGGGAAGTGAATGACTCTAAAGTAGGCGTGCTCATTGTGTAACCTTTACAGACAGTGGTGAAAGACCTTGGATAGCCCCAAGCATGGTATCGCCAGGTTTGACCGAACCAACACCATCAGGTGTACCGCTGAAAATCAGGTCACCGGGGTGCAGTTCAAAAAGTGTAGAAAGATTGGCAATGGTCTCGTTGACAGACCATATCAAGTGGGAAATATTGCTGTGTTGCTTGACATCACCATTCACAATTAAGTTGATGTCTCCTGACAAAATTTCGCCAGTTTCTGACTTCAAATGCAACATGCCAATGGGGGCTGCGTAATCAAAGGCCTTGCCGATTTCCCAAGGTCGTCCTTGTTCACGCATGTTGATTTGCAAGTCTCTGCGTGTCATGTCCAAGCCTACGGCATAGCCGGCAATGTGATCACTGGCGTTTTCGATGGCAATGTTTTTACCTGCTTTGCCAATCGCCACGACCAGCTCGATCTCGTAGTGGTAATTGCGGGTCAATGAAGGGTAGGGAATAGACGCCGTGGTGTCTGCAGGTACAGGAACAATGGACTGCGCATCATTGGCTTTGCAAAAGAAAAACGGCGGTTCGCGGTCGGGGTCGAAACCCATTTCTCTGGCATGCGCAGCGTAATTTCTGCCCACACAGTACACCCGTCGAACAGGGAAACACGCGTCATGACCTGCAATAGGCAGTGCGACAACGGCTTGGGGTTCGAAAAGATATTTCATGGTTAAGCATTGTGCGGTGTTTTCAACATCAGGGCAGAGCGCTTGCACGAAGCGATCAGTTCATTGTGTTGGTTGTAACCTCTGTGGGCAAAAATCACGATGCCATTGCGCGGACGCGATTGGCTTTCCCTGAGCTCAAGCACTTCTGTTTCTACCCTGACAGTGTCGCCATGGAACAAGGGCTTGGGAAACCGGACTTCGTCCCAGCCCAAGTTGGCCACGGTGGTCCCCAGCGTGGTGTCGCCTACCGACACGCCCACAATCAAACCTAAGGTGAACACACTGTTGACAATGCGTTGGCCAAACTCGGTGTGGTGTTTGCAGTATTCTTCATCGAGGTGCAAGGCTGCAGGGTTGTGGGTGAGGGCAGAGAACATCACATTGTCCATTTCACTGACGGTGCGGCGAATCGCGTGTTGGAACACTTGCCCTACATAAAAAGCTTCAAAATACAAACCAGCCATCAATTTTTCCTAGCTATGTCGAGCAAGCGCAAGGCCTGCGTGAGGTGAGGTTTATCCACCATTTTGCCGTCCAGCTGCACTGCACCAGCGCCTTGAGCTTGGGCAAATGCATCCACAATGCGTTGCGCATGGCTGATGTCTTGGGGTGAAGGTGTGAAGCCTTGGTTGATCACGTCAACTTGGTCAGGATGAATGGCCAATTTGCCGCTAAAGCCTTCACGGCGAGCTTGTTGCACATCCAAGGCAAGTGCTTGCATGTCTTTGAAATCCACAGACAAGGTATCAATGGCCTGTATGTCTGCATGGGCAGAGGCCAGTAAACACAGTGAACGAGCCAGCTTATAAGTGAAGGTGAATTCACCGGTGGCATCGCGGTTGGTGCTCGCACCCAAGGCCGTTGCCAAATCTTCTGCGCCCCAAGTCAAACCTTGCAATCTTTGGGATGCACCTGCATAGGACTGCAAATCAAACAAAGCACCTGGCATTTCAGTGGCCACAGGAATGATGCGGGTAGAGCCCAGTGTCAAGCCTTCGCGGGCTTCTAGTGCAGACAAATAGTGATCGAGTTGCTGTGCATGCCGTCCATTCAAAGGCTTGGGTAGCATGATGCCATCAGGTTTTGAGGGCATGACCACCGCCAAATCTGCCAAAGCTTCTTCTGTTTGCAAAGGGTTGATACGCACCCACAGTTGTTGCTGAGTCCTGTTGGGGTGTGCATGTAAAAACTCTGCGACCATGCTTCGCGCTATGGCAGTGCGTGCAGGAGCCACTGAATCTTCTAAATCCAAAATCAAAGCATCGGCAGCGGTGCTGGTGGATTTGGCGAGTTTCTTTTCACTGTCGCCAGGCACAAAAAGCAAAGAGCGCAAGGTCATCATTATTTGGTTCCAAAAATCCTATCGCCCGCATCACCAAGGCCGGGCAAGATATAACCATCCTCATTCAGTTGCCTGTCAATAGCCGCTGTAAAAATGTGTACATCGGGATGTGCGGTACGCATGGCGGTTACACCCTCTGGGCAGGTCAGGAGGCACAAAAATTTAATGGACTTAGGATGAGTGAGTTTGATGCGACTGACAGCCGCAACGGCTGAATTACCTGTCGCAAGCATGGGGTCCACCACAATCACATCGCGCTCAGGCATGTTTTGTGGCACTTTGAAAAAGTACTCTATCGCTTGTAAGGTGTCTGGGTCACGGTACATGCCAATATGGCCTACACGTGCGCCTGGGACGACTTGCAGCATGCCATCCAAGATACCTGTCCCTGCGCGCAAGATACTGATGAGCGCCAGTTTTTTGCCATCAATGGTGGGCGCTTGCATGGTCTCCATAGGTGTGTCAATGGACACATAACTGATTTCCATGTCGCGGGTGACCTCATACGCCATCAGCATGGACAGTTCATTGAGCAAACGTCTGAAACTGCTGGTACTGGCATCTTTGCGCCGCATCAAGGTCAATTTATGTTGAACCAAAGGGTGCGAGATCACATGAACAAAAGAATCTGGTTGCATAGGCTTTTATAAAAGTATCTTGGAGATTGTCGCTTCAAATGGGTTTTTCACACCAAGCATGGCTCGGCCCTTATTTGGTGCCATCACCCTATCGTTTACCCTAGTATTGCACCCATTTTGTGCAGCTAATTCCAGAATTCAGCACCGATTGAATGCAATTTCGATTATCTTTGCATACAAACAGGCCTTCAGCGCTTGGCACTGTGATTGCTA
>Ga0214919_10011838_pt1 | contig 10822 bp, 8 predicted proteins | sample LL1503_MetaG_FD_177994 | JGI IMG/M metagenome (GOLD analysis project Ga0214919, IMG submission 177994) | Freshwater microbial communities from Lake Lanier, Atlanta, Georgia, United States - LL-1503 | ecosystem: Environmental > Aquatic > Freshwater > Lake | place: USA: Georgia | collected 2015-03-15
CTATGGAAATTCGCCAGCGCGCGATCGACACGGGGATGACGATCTTGCCGCCGACTTTTCAAGCGAGTGATTGTTTGGCAGTCGCAGAAGCGATGCTGCTTCGAGGTGAAGTCACTGATTCTGTGGGGTTGCGTGTGCGTTATCCACGTGAGCCAGAAGCAGTCACCATTTGGCGCGCCCGATATCCAGATGGATTTACGCCGAAAAAGTGAATTGAAATCAAGATCTGCGCAAGATCTGCGCAAGATGGTTCAAGGCACTCCTCAATCTGACCGATTGGTCAGCTGAGGAGTCGATTTATGAAACGTACGAGCCAACTTCAGCAAGTCAAAGGACAAATCAATGGACGCGCAAATATTTTGCTTGTTGGGCAAATGCTTTGGCCAACGAGTTGCGATGCATCGGATGCGCTGCAAGTCACACTGAAGACTGCGCGCGTTGACCGAGTTCAATCTGCAACTGATGCGATCAGTTGGATACGCGGTCGTTCGATTGACATGATCGTGATCGATCAGGCAATGATCGGCGAATGGACTGCGCGGCTTGTGGCCACTATGCGCGGGGCTTTTCCATCTGCTGGAATCTTTCTTGTTGGCGAACTTCCGTCGGCAGCTATCGTTGCGGAATTTTTCAGAATGAATATCACTGATTGGATCGACACCGAACATTGGGCAAACCAAGTATCGATCTCAAATCGAGTTGCGAGCGAGATCGAGAAGGCGATGATCGATCGCGTCAACCGCGAGCGATTGGTTGTCTTGGAAAATGCATTCCGCCGATTGACGCAGGAACGAAAGTCCCTTGAGGAAAAACTTGGCGGGGCATGCGCAAATCTTGCAGGCGCAGAGGAGAGCGCGCGCGATCGAGAGGGAATCGCCTCAATGCAGACAGAATGCCGAATGCTCTTGGCGCAAGAAAGCGAAGTTGAATCGATCGTCGAGTTGAGCACACAATATTTGATTGCGCGCGTTGGCCGGACCAACGCAGCAATTTTTCTGCAGGATCAAGGTCAATATCGTCTTGCGGGATATGTGCGCGATGACCTTGCGCGCCGTGCTGCAGGTGGATTAGTTGATCATCTGGCAAGTCTGTGGTGTGCGCGAATTGCCGCGCATTCTGGAGTTGTCCGATTCGGCCCAAGCGATCCTCCATCTGCAAGATTTGCGGAATTGGCAGGGGTTCTGCCTGGGAGATCTGTCTTTGCATTCGCTGGCCCGAATTTGGATTCGACGACGGGTGGTCCAGTTGTGGTTCTTTTTCGCGATGGGCAACGACCATTCAGTAGCGAGCTGCAAAAGGTTGCGCTTGCAGTTGGTCCGGCATTCACAAGTGGTTTGGCGCGCGTGCGTCGCATTCTGACGCGAGCACAACCAGAGTGGCCGAAGGAATCACCCGATAATTCGCCCGACATTTCACCAGGCAATTCGCCCGACATTTCGCCAGACTCGGTTGGTTAAAAAGCAATTGGCTGCGTTGGAAACGACGCAAGAATCGTGACGCCTCCGACAACTCGGTCGCCCTTCTTGACACGAATGATATTCGCGTCGCGTGTGGGAATAATCAGTTCGGTTGTTGATCCGAACTTGATCATTCCAAAGCGTTGCCCGCGATTGAAAGAATCTCCATCGGAAATCGGGCAGACGATTCGTCTCGCAATTGCGCCAGAGATTTGCTTGACCCCGATGCGATCTCCAGCGGTGTTCTTGATGATGATCAAATTGCTTTCGTTGACTTTCGCACTTTGTTCTGATCGAGCATCGAGGTATTGTCCAGGAGTGTGCTTGATGGAAACAACCGTCGATTCGCAAGGCATTCGATTGATGTGAACATCAAGAACACTGAGGAAAATTCTTACGATGGTCGCGGGTCCGTTGGTTGCAGGATGATCTTCGACGGTCAGAACAGCAGAAACAACTCCATCTGCAGGGCTGACAAGATCTGCGGGATCATTGGTCGCAGGTTTGCGAAAGAGGGGATCTCGAAAAAACGCGGCGGCGGCGAACCAAAGAATGCCAACGATGATCATCACCCACCAAATAGGACCAGTAAGAATAATGATGGCACACGCAACTGCGGTTGCTAATCCCCATTCTCGAAGACCGTATGAAGTAAGAATCACTCGATTGACTTGCCGACAAAGAATCCGATGCCGCCGGCAAGCAAGGTGGCAATCGCCAGACCTCCGCACCACATCATCAGATCTTGGGTGATCATTCCTGCGAGTGCTGAGCCACCGCCCATGCGTGTTCCCATCACGACGAGTGTCGCCAAGATGATGGCCACGAGCGTTCCGACCATAAGTCCAAGTCCCATTCCGCTCATCGCGCTGTCGACGCGTTCGGCTTGCATCGCGATCATTCCGCCGCCCGTGGAAGAGGCAGCCATTGGAACGGATGAATTTTCTTGGTCAAAGCCATCCATCTCGGTGGGTTCGGCGAAGAGTCCGGTTCCTCCACCAAGTGATGCGCCAGTTCCAAAAGTATCGTCGCCGCCGTCGTCAAGAAGTGCGGCACCAACGGAGGATTGGTCCGAGTCGGTGGAATCATCAAGCATTCCACTTCCAGATCCAACAGTTTCAAGCGAGAGGCTGCCAGAGCCTGTCATCGAGCCAACATCAAGGAAATCCTCATCTATTTGAGTGGACTTTGGTTTGCGCGTTGGTGGCGGAGCCATAGATCCGCTCGCATCAGATGCAGCCATTGCTGCGGCGGAGTCGCCACGACTGTCACCAAGAATGTCGATTCCTCCGACTGCAGGCTTGTTTGGCTTGGATTCGTCCATGCCCAAATCCAAATCCAAATCTAAACCCAAATCTAAATCTAAGTCCAAATCGTCTGAACTTTTCGTTTTTACTGCTGGCGCGATTGCGCTCGCATCTGCAGAATCAAGAAGGCCGAGCGGCTCATCATTATTCGGTGAAGTAATCTCAATCTTTGAAGTTGTTGAAACTGCTGGGACAACTGGGATCCCAGGCATGTCCTTAGCGGAATCTGAAAGATCCAAATCATCCAGACCAAGGTCAAGTCCCATTGACGGGCTGGCAGCAGTAGTTGGCGCAGTTGGCGCAGTTGGCACAAAATCATCATCAAACTTCAGATCATCGATGATCGCGCTTCCCGAAGCATCGTTGAGCGAAAGCGCTGGTGGAGCAGGTGCTTTTAAATCGCCCAAATCGAACTCATCATCCAAAGGGAGTTCTAGATCAATGCCGTCATCATCAACGAGCTGGTCAATCACTGCTCGCTTGAAGTGGACTTGGTCGTGCATCTTGAATTCTTCTAATTGTCCAGAATCGACCATCGCTTGGAGATCGGCTTCGGACTTACCAAGCCGAGTTGCGGCTTCATCGATGGTGTAAAAGAGCTTTGCCATGGCAGGAGGGGTAAGAATACCTACGCTATGGCTCTTATGGAGGTTGCGCAAGGAAATCGTCGGCGAGGCAAGTCGCGGGGGTCGCTTGCCCAAAGTGTTGAAAAGTGGTTCAAGATTGCTGGCCGGGACTTGCCGTGGAGAAGAAATCGGACGCCATACGGGACGCTGGTAAGCGAGGCGATGCTGCAGCAGACTCAGGTTGCTCGAGTTTCCCCCGCTTGGAAGGCTTTTTTGCGGCAGTTTCCATCGGTTCGTGCGCTGGCGCTGGCGCGGCAAGATCGGGTTTTGGCCGCTTGGCAGGGGCTTGGTTATTACCGCCGAGCAAGGAATTTGCAGGCGGCTGCCAAGGTGATCGTTGGGGAATATCACGGGAAAATCCCTAGCGACCGCCTGTCTCTGGAAAACCTGCCTGGGATTGGACCTTATTGCGCCGGGGCCATCGCCTCGATCGCCTTCGGGCAGCGTGAAGCGATCGTCGATGGAAATGTCGCGCGAGTGATGATGCGAATTCACGGACGAAATGTTGATGGCGATTCGCGCACGGGTAAGGCGTGGCTTTGGAATCGCGCGCGTGATTATGTAATTGAGTCGTGTGATCCTGCGTTGGCCAACGAAGGATTGATGGAACTTGGAGCAATGGTTTGCACGCCGAACTATCCCAAGTGTGGTGAGTGTCCAGTGCGCAGAATGTGTGGCGCGCATATGGCAGGAAAGCAAGATCAAATCCCAACTCCTCGTCGGCGTGCCGCGCGGAGTGTTCTGCATGTTCATGTGATCTTGGCGATCGTGAATGGTCGCTATGCACTGACGCGACGCCCCAGCATTGGTTTATGGTCCGGCTTGATGTTCCCTCCAACCATCGAATCCTCGCGTGCGATTTCGCGGGCAGCGTTGGCGCAGAGAATCGGCGTCGGTGTGAAGGCGTTGTCTGCATGCGGAGCGTTTACATTTTTAACCACGCATCGATCCGTGCGATTTCGTGTGTGGAGTGTTGATGATGCGAGTGCAAGAGAATTGAAGAATGCGCAGGAGAATGCCCAAGTGAATGCCCAAGTGAATGCGTGGACGTGGCATACGCAGAGCGCGGTAGAAAAACTTTCAATAACGAGCGCAATGAGCAAGATTTTCACGCTGGCAGAAGCGCAAGGCAACGCAAATGCGAAAGCGAGAGCGAGAAAGAATGGCGGGAAGTGAGTAACCTCTGTTCGGTTATGAATCGAAAGTCGACATCTTCACCGCTCTTTGCGATGCTTTGCGTCCTGATCAGCGGATGCCAACCCAAAGAAAATCCTGTTCTTTCGAATGAGCAATTTCCTGGAGAGAAGTATCCATCCAATATGTTGCTGAGTGAGAGTCAGAGTGGCGATGTCGTTGCGATTCTTCATTCGACTGCGCAGGGTGCGATCACAGACCCGCTTACTTCTGCTGCGCATGGCGTTCGTTGGTCAGATGTTCCAGCTGCCGCGAAGGAGGCGATCTCATCGGCAGAGATGGGTGTCGCGAATTCGAAACTCGATGGCGAAACATGGACATTCGATATTGATACGCAGGGTGGCGAGCCAGCAAAGTTGACTGTTGTTCGTCGTCAGCCACCTGATATGTATTACGCAACCGCGACAGTGGGCTCATTCGGTGAGAGATACATAGAAGCCGAACGGATCGTGCGCGAGTTTCGATTGGCGATGCGCCGTTATGGTGCGCTCAAGCGACCTTCATAGATTTACAAACAGACGCACCAACTTGTGATTCGTCACGCGGCTGGATACTTGCGGCCACCTTGCACGCGTTCGTACGCGCGCGCAACCTTTAAAAGCATTGGTTCTGCGAATGCTTGGGCTTGCAATTGAATGCCAACGGGCAGCGGCATTTGGGAAGTCTCGTCGAATCCTGCAGGCAGAGAAATGCCGCAGATTCCAGCGATATTCGTATTGACTGTATAGACGTCGCACATATACATCGCCAGTGGATCTGTCATACCGCCGATGGAAAATGCTGCGGTTGGAGAAGTGGGGCCGAGTATGACATCGCACTTTGCGAATGCAGTGTCGAACTCTTGCTTGATGAGCCGACGAATTTGTAGCGCGCGCCGATAGTACGCATCGTAATAACCCGCACTGAGAACATACGTTCCAAGCATGATGCGACGCTGGACTTCTGGGCCGAATCCCTCCGCGCGACTTTGCGCATAAAGATCGAAGAGATCCTTCGCCGCCGTGGACTTGGTTCGATGTCCATATCGAATGCCATCGAAGCGCGCGAGATTGCTGGATGCTTCGGCTGGAGCGATGACGTAATAGGTCGAGATGCCAACATCGGTCAGTGGAAGATCGATATCGACAATTGTTGCTCCCATCGCTTTGAAAAATTCAACAGCGCGCGCAACGGCGGCATCGACCGATGGAGAATTTCCCTTGCGATATTGAACAGGCAAGCCAACGCGAAATGCGCGCGGTGTTTCTTCAAGTGTGGTGACAACATCCTCGACTGCACGCGGCGCACACGTTGAGTCGTGTGGATCGTCGCCGGCCATACATTGATAGAGCAGTGCAGCATCGCGAACGCTGTGCGTGATGGGTCCAATTTGGTCCAGACTGCTGCCGAATGCGACAAGTCCATATCGCGAAATTCGCCCATATGTTGGCTTGAAACCGACAACTCCACAAAGCGCGGCGGGCTGACGAATGGATCCGCCAGTGTCAGAGCCTAGCGCAGCAGCGCACAGATTTGCGGCAACCGCAACTGCGCTTCCGCCAGAACTTCCCCCTGGAACGCGATTGATGTCCCACGGATTTCGCACCACTCCCCACGCACATTTTTCGCAAGATGATCCCATGGCAAATTCGTCCAGATTTGTTTTGCCAACAATGATCGCCCCGGCTTGCGTGAGTCGATTGATCACCGTTGCATCGAAGGGAGAACGATAATTTTCCAAGATGCGTGACGAGCAAGTTGTGTGACCGATACGCGTGACAATATTGTCTTTGATGGCAATGGGCACACCAGCAAGCACGCCAACAGATTTTCCCGCCGCAATGTCAAGATCGATGCGATCTGCATCTGCGCGCGCTTGTTCATCGAAGACTTCGTGATATGCGTTCAGTTGAGAGTTGCTGTGAGCGATTCTTGCAAGAGTTTGATCAACAGTCGCTCGAGCGGTTGTCTTGCGCGTGCGAATGTCATCGCGGACTTGGACGAGATCAATGTTCATGATGATTCGCCGCCGAGAACTTTTGGCACTGCAAGAAAATCACCTTGGACCGCAGGCGCATTGCGCAGCAGATCCACAATGGGCATGCTCGGTTGGGGAACATCGTCTCCAAGTCGATTGGTCAGAGTCAATGGATGCGCCATCGGTTCGAGACCGTCGGTGTTCACAGATTGGAGCTGTGTGATATGTCCCAGAATGGCTTGCAAATCGTGCTGTAATGCTGCGAGTCGTTCCTGTGGAACCGCCAAGCGGGCCAACTTTGCCACATGTCGCACATCGTCGATCGTCAGCGGTGCGGGTTGGTTGTTCGGGTCGTTCATCGAAATGGAAGTCTAACGCCGAAAGAAATCTCTATGGTGTAAGCGCCTGCAAATGCTGTAAGAGTCTGTTGGTCGAGTTTGGAATACAATTCTGGACTTGCCATGATTGTTCCACACATATCGAAAAGAACTCGAGTGATCAGGGCGTTACTGTCCGTTGCGATGCTCGGTGGCTCGGTGGCAGTCTTGGTCATTCTCGCATTGAATCGACCTTTGCCGGGACTGAACGAAAGTCGTGCAGAGCCTCAGTCCATCGCAGCCTTTGAACCAAAGATGATTCAGCTTCCTCGACAATGGGCTGGATATGGAACTGTGCGCGCGCTTGATTCCGCTGATGTGCCAGCGCGTGTTGGGGCAGTCGTGGTTGAAGTTGCACCGATAAGCAAGGTCGGAACAGCAGTCACTGCTGGACAATTTTTAGTCCAATTGGACGATCAAGATTTTCGGCGAGTCTTGGATTTATCGAATCAGCAACTTGCTGCAATCGACGCACAGTTGTCATCGTTGATGGTGGAAGAAACTGGATTAGAGGCTCGGACAAAGTTGGCGAAAGAAGATGTCGCGTTGGTTCGCGCCGACGAAAAGCGCGTTCGTGATGCGGTCGAGTCTGGCGGAGCCGCCCAGCGTGAAATTGATCGCGCGCGTCAAATGACTCTTGTCGCCGATCGTGCTGAATTGCTGCTTCGGGAAGCGCTCAGTCAAATTGTGCCAAAGCGTGCTGCGCTCTTTGCGCAGAATGAAATTCAGAAGACGATTCGAGAAAATGCTCAAAAAAATGTTGATCGATGCAGAATCACAAGTCCAATTGCGGGAATCTTGCAACGTTTCGATCTTGAACTTGGTGAAAATGTGATCTCGGGCCAAGTCATTGCGCGCGTGGTCGATGTTGGGAGCGTCGAGATTTCAATTCGTATGCCTGCTTCTGCGCGCGGATCTGTTCACGTTGGCGATCCAGTTATGATTGAAGTGGTTGGTCAGATTTCCCGCATTGCGCGCGCGACAATCGCTCGAATTGAACCAGAGGATGATCCGATCGAGCGAACGATGGCGGTCTATGTTGAAATGCGACAAGCAGCAGATTCGGTTGATCGACTCTCGCCCGGAGAGTTTGTCGAAGCATTGGTCGAGTCGCCCGATACAACGGCCCGCACCGTCATACCTCGTCGTTCTATGCGCGCAGATCGTGTGTTGGAATTTGTGGATGGGACATTGCGCTCTCGTCCAATTGTCGTCTCACATTCTTACAAAGGAGCAATTGATTCCTCTGGAGTTTCTGATGTCGAGTGGATCGTGTTGAAAGAACCACTCGCAGAAGGAACTGTGTTGGCAGTTGATGGTGGACGAACCATCCCACCTGGTGCGCGCGTTCAGCCCAAGCATTCTGCTCCAACAGCAGAAGCATCAAAGGCGTCTGATACATCACCTGCGGAGGTTGGAGCGGCGATCCGATGAAAGAATTCGTTCGGTTTTTTAATCGGCATCATGTCCCATCCAACATCTTGACGGTGGGTTTGATCGCCGGGGGAATCTTCGCCGCTTTTCATATTCGCCGCGAATTTTTTCCAGATATTGCGCCTGATTCTGCGCGGATTCTTCTTCTCTATCCCGGAGCGTCGCCTCAAGAAATCGAAGAGTCAATTGTTCGCCGCGTGGAAGACATCGCCGTCGAAGTGGATGGTGTTGATCGCCTCGAAACAATTGTTTCCGAAGGCAGCGGAGGAATCGTTGTGAAGTTCGATGGTGGCGTGAATGTTCGCCGCAAAATCGAAGATCTTCGCGATCGGCTCGAGTCATTGACAGATTTGCCTGTCGAGGCCGATCGCATCCGAGTGACAGAATTTGAACCAAACTTGCCAGTCATCCAAGTGACTGTCTCTGGTGATACTGACAATCAAACGCTGAAGAGTTCCATTCGCCAAGTTGCTGATGATCTGAAGACTTTTTCTGGAATGGGACAAGTCGTCATCAGCGGTACGCGCGACGATGAATTGCGCATCGAAGTGAACCACGAGGATTTGTTGCGTCATTCAATTCCAATTACCAGAGTTGCAGATGCAGTTTCTGCGTGGATGCGGGAGATACCAGGCGGGAGCGTGCGCAACAGCGATGGCGAGGTCAAAGTTCGTACGATTGGAGTCGAAGAACGCGCGGATAGAATTCGACAAATTGTCGTCAAGTCATATCCAGACGGTGGACTTGTGCATGTTGGCGATATCGCAAAGGTCGAAGAGGGTTTTATCGACGCAGAAGTTGTACGTCAATTCAATGGGGAGCCCTCTGCAAATTGCACAGTCTTTCGAAAGGGCAAGCAAGATGCCGTGGATATGGCTCAATTCACTCGCGGATATGTCGCTGCACGCAGAAGCGAGCCGCTGAATCCATCGCTGATCGAGCGGTTTTTCGGCTCCAAGCGAATGGATGGATGGTCGCTTGGCGCAAAGCGCGGACCACTGCTCGTTTCGATTCAGAAACATAATGATTTGGCGAAGTTGATCGAAGACCGACTTGATTTGCTGACACGCAATGCTTTGCAGGGTGGTCTGCTTGTGTTTGTGACGCTTTTGCTTGGAGTGCATTGGAGAGCAGCATGTTTCGTGACGCTGGGAATTATCGTGGCAATTTTTGGAACAATTTTGGTGATGGATATCACGGGCATCTCGTTGAACTTGTTGACGATGTTCGCTTTGTTGATGACGCTTGGAATGCTTGCCGATGATGCGATCGTGATATCGGAAAGTATTGAGATTGAAGCATCAGGTGGAGGCGATGTCGAAGAAAGGGTACTTGTTGGTGTTGAGAAGGTTCAATGGCCAGTCGTGGCAAGTTCTGTCACGACGATCGTTGCTTTCATTCCACTTGTGTTGGTTCAAGGAAGAATCGGCGACATTTTGGGCGAACTTCCTATTGTCGTATCACTTGCGCTCATTATCAGTTTGTTGGAAGCAATCTTCCTTCTGCCAGGTCACATGGCGGTGGGTATTCGTCGCGAGCGAAGTGGGCAGACCGGGATGATTGATCGCTTGATGCGACCTATCGATCGCTGGCGCGAACATTGGTTGTGGCCTTCGATCGAGCGTTGGTATCGGCGTGCAGCACTTTGGTGTATTGATCGGCGATATATGACTGTTTCTGCTGGGGTCGCCGCCTTCATTGTTTCTGTCGCATTGATTGTCGGTGGTCGATTGCCGTTCACATTCCTGCCCAACAATGACGCTGAAACTGCGATTGTTGAAATCCGATTGCCGCTGGGTTCCAGTCTTGAACTGACAAAGTCCGTGGGCGGGTATGTTGAAAAAGCAGCGCGTGCGCAACCCGATGTTCGTGCGATCACGTCGATCTATGGTCTTCGCGTCAATTATGAGACTGCGATCGCCGACGGTTCTTCCAGTAATTTGGCGCAGATTTTTGTAGAACTTTCTCCTGTCGAAGAACGCACGCGCCGCTCCGCTGAAATCTTGGATGCGATTCTCAAAGCCGCGGGTCCTCTGGATGATGCAGAGTCGGTGACCGTGCAAGAAATATCTGGTGGCCCAGCAGGAGCGGACATTACATATCAATTTTCAGGTGATGACATCGAAGAAGTTCGCGTGGTGAGTGCTGGGGTCAAAGATTTGATTTCACGGGTGAATGGTGTCTTGAGCGTTGCAGATGATGATTTCAATGCGCAGCCAGAAGTACAGATCATTCCTCGTCCTGGCGCGGCGGCACTTGGTTTCACGCCTGTGGATATTGCGCGTCAAGTTCGTGGCGCGCTCTATGGCATCGACGCACATGTTTTCAGCGAGAACCGCGAAGATATCGATGTGCGTGTGCGGATGGATAAGCGACTTCGTTCGCGCGGAGATTTCGCAGATCACCTTTGGGTTGTTCCTCCTTCTGGAATTGCTGTTCCTCTGCGAGAAATTGCAGAGATTCGCGAAAC
>Ga0214919_10011839_pt1 | contig 10822 bp, 14 predicted proteins | sample LL1503_MetaG_FD_177994 | JGI IMG/M metagenome (GOLD analysis project Ga0214919, IMG submission 177994) | Freshwater microbial communities from Lake Lanier, Atlanta, Georgia, United States - LL-1503 | ecosystem: Environmental > Aquatic > Freshwater > Lake | place: USA: Georgia | collected...
CGTATCCGACCATCGAGCCGCCCGGGTATCTCGTGGCCCTGCACCCCGACATGTATCAGGCAGAGCAGGCCCGGGTGCGTGAGCGGTTTGAGAATGCCGTCGAGCTGGCCGAGCAAGCCTTCGCCACGGAACTCCAGCGTCTCACGGCTCATCTCGCTGAACGCCTGACGGGCCTGCATGACGGCCAGCCCAAGGTGTTTCGGGACTCAGCCGTGGAAAACCTCCGGGAGTTCTTCGAGCGGTTCCGGCGGCTGAACATTCGGTCTAGTCCCGAGTTGGATGCCCTCGTCGAACAGGCCCAGCAGACGATCACGGGCATCGAGCCGCAGACGCTCAGGGACTCCAACAGGCTCCGGCAGATGGTCGCCCGGGACTTCGAGCAGATTCAGGCCAGCGTCGGGGAGATGCTCATCGACAGGCCGCGGCGGAACATTCTGAGGCGCACGGGAACTGGAGGTGCCGCATGACCAGCGAGATGGAGTTGGTCGTCGGTGTGGATGGAGTAGCCCGGTGCATCTACGACGAAGCACTGGACCTACGCGAGATCGGGAAGTTGCAGATCACCCGGGCGAGCCACGTGGAGCCGGACTTGGACGGCAACTGGTTCGCCGATATGGGGCCGTCAGGCGGGCCGTTGCTGGGCCCGTTCAGGAGCCGAACGGACGCGCTCGGGGCGGAGCGAGGGTGGCTGATGCTTCTAGCCTGCCCGAGTCCTAAACGCGGCGCCAGTCAGACAAGTCTGTAGGAATACCAAGCGTAGACGTGTCGACCCCGCTCGAAATCGAAAATGTATGGCCGCCAGCAAGGTCTTCCGCAGCCTGTTCGGGCCGTTCATAGCTACCGAGCGACTCGTCGTCGAACACTGGGTGAAAGCGTCCGGCTTGCTCCGCGATGTAGAACGGGCCGATTCGAGTCGGCCAGCAGTAAAGAAGCTTCATCCGCGTAGTGATCCCCACATCTACAGGACATGTTTGGCAGACCCAGAAAACAAGCCGATTTCGCTTGCAGGCTAGCCACGGCAGGAATGCAGAAACAATTCGACTTCGGCTTCCGAAAGTAAACCTTTTTCAACCATCGTTGCGGCAAGACGGCTGATGACGTGGGCGATGCGATGCGAGGCATTGGCTTCGGGTGCATCCACGAGAGCGTGATACACGCAGTGTTCTACATCCCCCCACTCGCTGACCGTGTACGTCGTCTTCTTTGATGGGTCTGCTGTCACCGTAGGACCTCCCTTTTCGTTCATTCAAGTCGTGGCGACACGAGCGATCTGCGGGCCGATAAACGGCAACCGCCCTAGTAGTGAACACATGATCCCCTGTGCCGTCTCCTGCGTCAAGTTCTAAGTGAGCACCGTTGCGCGCCGTGGCCACGCCAGCCACCGCGCCCCGAGAACGCATGAGTTCTGCCCACTGGCCGTCCTGCTGACCCTAGATCGTGCCTGCGGGCAGCCTTTTTGTCTCCCCGCCGGCCCCTCTGGCTGACGGGCGTGTCTCCCTTCTTCCGGCCCGCTGCGTTGGCGGCCGGTGTCCCTGTGTTTCCCGTCCCGTTTCCCCTTTTCATGGAGATGCTCTGTCATGAGTGACCTCGAACTGATCGACGCCGTGGCCCATGTCACCGGCGAGGATGCCCACGAGATTCGGCGCCGTGGCTTCATGCTGACCGGCCCCGAGGACTCTGGTTCCAATCCCGAGCCGGAGTGCCTGCTCGACGTGATGCTGGTCGACCTCCCGGAAAGTGGGACGGTCGACTGGGATTCGCTCGGCTTTGGATGTCGGGAGCCGTTTTTTACGAGCACGCTGAAGGCCCGGAAGAAGAGTCGGGCCGAGGCCAGCGTGAAGAAGCACGCGGCCCGAGCGGCGTGACCTGCTGTTGATCTGACCTGACGAGAACCGCGATCCCATAAGTGACGGGCGTGGAGTGTGGTGGAGGTGCCCAAGCCTCACTGCACCCACGCCCGTCGCTTTTTCGTCCTTGATATCTAAATCGCGGTTATTTCACGGCGGCGATGAATTCTGCGCCACCGTGTTTCCACTTCCAACACCCCACAGGAACCCCACCCCATGTTGAAACTCCACGCAGGCGTCTCGAAGAAGGTCGGCTTGCCCGGCTTCTCCAGCGCCTCGGCCTCCTGCACCATCGAGGCCGAGCTCGACTCCAGCCTGCTCATGGACACCGCAGGCTTCCAGATCGTCGTCCAGCGGGCCTACCAGTCGTGCGAGCAGGCCGTCGAGGATCAGATCGCCCGGCTCACCAGCGAAGGCACGGAAACCTCTCAGCCGCAGGAGATCATCGAGGTCCGCACCAGCCCGGCCATCAGCGGCGCCCCTGTCACGCGTATTCCGGCCGCCCAGTTCTCGAACCAGCCCAGCCCCCGCCCCGCCACGGCCAGTCAGGTTCGAGCTCTCCGGGCCATCGCCGCCCGCCGGAAGATCGACCTCGTGGGCCTGCTGCGGGAACGCTTCGGCCTGACAACGGCGGACGAACTGGGCATTCGGCAGGCGAGCAACCTCATTGACGAGCTGAAGGGCGACGAGCCAAACACCACGGGCACGAACGGTAACGGCGCCTACGCGACGGCTGGAGGTGCCCGATGATCGCTGGAGCTGAATTGCTGCCGGTGATGGAGCAGCGCAGCACCACCCCTGCCAACGATGTCGCCAGAAAACTCACCGGCCGGGACTACATCTCGTGGTCGGCCATCTCGACGTTCCGGACCTGCCCGCTGAAGTACAAGTTCCGGTACATCGATTCCCTGCCCGAGGAGTCTGTGTCCAGCGCCCTCGTCTTCGGCACCGGAATTCATGGGGCCGTTGAGCAGCACTTCCAAGCGATCCTGTCCGGCGACCCCAAGCCCGACCTCGATGCCCTACTGTTCGCCTACCGCAGTGCATGGCTACCGCACGAACCAGACGCGATCCAGTTCGGCAGCACGGAGACACGGGCTTCGCTGGATGCTCTGGCCTCGAAGATGCTCACGGCGTTCCTGAACAGTCCCGCGGCGAATGTTCAGGGACTTGTGTTGGGCGTCGAGGAGGAGGTCAGAGGCATGCTGGTCGAAGGCGTGCCGGACCTCTATGGCCGCGTGGACCTGCTCTCGGAGGACTCGGATTCGCTGGTCATCACGGACATCAAAACCAGTCGAGGAAAATGGAGTCAGGAGCAGGTCGAGGACTCGGGCGAGCAACTGCTGCTGTACTCGCACTTGGCCAGCGAGATCAGCCCCGGGAAGAAGATCGCGACCCGGTTCTTGGTGCTGACGAAGACCAAGGAGCCGGTCATCGAGGAGCATGTTCGCGAGGTCGAGCCAGCCGCCGTGAAACGCACCTTGGCGGGCGTGGAGCGGGTTTGGCGGGCTATCGAGTCGGGTGTGTTCTATCCGGCGCCCAGCACGATGAACTGCTCTGGCTGCGGCTATCGGGCGGCGTGTAGGGCGTGGAGTGGGTGACGGCCTGCGCGGAAAAAGCGGCCGGGGTTGAAAACACCTCGGCCGCTTTTTTTAGGTATCACCCCTGCTCATTCAGCCGGCGTCAACAGCACACTTTTCTTGATTCGAAACTCCGGATCTTCGCCAAAGACAGCCCGAAACCGTCCAACACTCCTAGGCTTATCACCCCCCGCTGCCTTGGCGGCAAATTCACTGTAGGCGTCAATGAGTCCGTCTCGCTCTTGCGGTGTAAACCATGGTCGGGATGCGAAGTCTGCAATCGCGAGATCGTTCCCTAGCGTGATCCGGAAGCCGTCGTCCACCTCCGTCACTGCAACCAGCAGATCCCCCCCGTATCTTGCCTCGACGCGCCGGAGAGTACCCTTGTCGGTTCGTAAGTACCGGGTATTCGGGCCTTCTGGACCTGTCATCTCCAGAAGTTTTTCCCATGTCAAAGGATTCGCACGCGGTGGTGAAGCGGTGCGAGTAGATTCCTCCCGTTCGTTCAAGGTGACTGCTTTCGGAGGTAGAGGAGGAGCAGCGTCCGACTGTTGCCTTCTGGCAGCCGCCGCGAGAACGGGGGCCCATTTTCCAGCGAATGCTTTCTTTGTTTGTGTGCATATTTCATCCGCGGCAAGCACAGCCTGTGTCTTGTCAGCGGCACCGCCTGATTCTAGTAGCGCCGCAACGGCCTCCATTTCTGCAACGCTTGCTTGCTGAAAGCGTGCCAAAGCCTCAAGCATGTCAGCAGCGGTCGGGTTGTCGCTCCGCCCATCTGCATAGTGCCGCAACTGCGGCACACTTACCTTCCGCAAACCGTTTAGCGTGCTATCGCAAATGGGAAGCAACTTCTCTTCTTTAACATTGCCGAGGCTGGCAAGCAGCAGGGCCCGAGCCGTCGCCTGCACTTGCTCAGCCTCGCGCAATGCTAATGCAGTCACATATCCATCAGTATCACGCAAGCCCTCAAGAGAGCCCGCGCGATCTTCATCGCCAAAGATCCAACGCGGCTCGACCAAGTAAGCGAGCACGAGCAGAACACTTGTGATCACCAGCAAATCTTGTCGCCTTCTGTGCATTGGATGGTCCTTTTCGGGTGGGGCCAGAAATGTATAGCCGAGCTGTAGCAGTTCACTCGTGCATCATCGACAATTCCAGAAGCCGCGACGCTTGCACTAGGTCATTTTCAACACTTAGTCGAGTACAAGTAGCGACCACTCTCGACGTGTTCAGTCGAAGCCCTCAAGCATGGCGAGTTCGTCGCCAATATCCGTGTTTCCGCACAACGACTTGAATGCATCGGTGAAGGATTTCTGCGACTGGTCCAGCCGGCTCTTTATTTTCGGGTAATCATTGCTCAAGAATCTGTTGGAGTCAGCTGCCGACATCGCAAGCAATGGCTTCGTTTCCTCGCAGTAAGACTCCAGTGACTCTAATAGCGTCACGAGTCGTTCGAGCGACTTGCGGCTGCGGCCTTCGGGCGTTGCCTTTACAAGCGACTGCATGGCCCTCTTCTCGATAAGAATGAACCCGGGGTAAACACTGCTCGCGGTAACGGCAATATCCCGGCCATCTGCGTTGGCAGGAGTGCGTAGTGCAACTATTAGAAGTGCGTCGTAGGACTTTTTGCACACCATATAAACGCCAAAGCTTGAACGCATAGCCCGCAGTGTTAATCTGTCGACGGCACTCTCGGCGTTCGCTGCTGCGGTCTGGGCGTGAGCCCGTGAACCGTCACCAAGAAGTAGTACGCAGACCAAAGACGCGCAGACGCTGGCAGCCGCCCGGGACCGGCATGAGGGTAGCCGTAAGAAAGCCATGTGGATCTCCATAAGGAAGGCATGAAAACGAAACCTACAACGAAACGTACCGCACTGCAGTCGCTTTGGAAACGCAACGCGGATGCTCTTTAAGCGAGGCTCTTGAACGATGCGAAGCAATTACGGTGGTGTGCAGCCAGAAGCGACAAGGAGTAGGGACGTCCGAAAATACGATACGGGGCACGCCGAAGAGTGAACGCAACAAAGCTCTCATGAGGAGTGAGGCGGGATCTATAAGGCTGGGACAGCTTTCCGGACTCGTAACCACGGAATCCTTGGAAAGCGTGCTGCGGTTAATGGCTCCACAGGTTCTGTTGTTCATTGCCAGCTGCATTCCCCGGCCGCGAAACAACGCAGGTGATCTCGTCGACGTCGGGGCTCTGAAACGTCAAGCCCGGCTGCTCGGGCGTGGGCCCTTCCAAGCTGACAGAGCCACCCGCGACGGTTGTCTCAATGCTGGCGATAACCGGCTTCACGCCCTTCGGCCCGGCAGCCCATGCGAACGCCCGAGTCTTGAGCAGCGGCGTGCGATGCGAGCCGTGGTGCAACTCCAGCCAGCTTTCCGAGTCGGGCTTGTCTGGGTACGGCCACCAGACAATGCCGTTGAGCAGCGTGGGGCGTTCTGGCTCCTGAAGCGATGCAAAAGCACTGGTGTATTGCCAGCGGATGCCTTCGGGCTTGAATAAGAGGTACTTGGTCGACCGAACCGACGTAGAGATCGTCGTCTTGCCGTCCTTGTCCATGAACTCCGGCTGCGGGATGCGCTCGAATGTCACTTGGAACTCCCCCGACAGTGCGTCACCCGATTCCGGCTCGTTGTTCACGCGGAAGGTCAGCTCACCCGACCAAGGGGCCACAAAGCGGAGGGGCCGGCCCACCGGAAAGGGGAATCTAGACCCCCGGACCTGCGCCAGCAAGACCCGCCGCGGCATGTCGTCTACGAACGCCTCTTGCGCCTTCCGATAATCGAGGCCCGGCGGCGGCCCGAACAGGTGCCGCAGCTCCTCGGGGGCGGTGCCGTCGGGGCCAAAAGCCAGTCCGGCTGAGTCTTGGCAGGTTCCGGTCGCCGAGAGCCTGTAGACCTCTCCAGCACGGACCTGCAGGCCCGAGGGCACTGCCTTGGGAGACGCCGGGATCTGAACCGTCTTCGGCTTGGGCCAGTAGGTGTCCGGATCCAGCACCCGGGGAAGCGCTCCCGCAGAGCTTCCTATGGCAGGCTCATGCTTGGCCCCGGGAATCGCGAGCTTTCCGAGCGTGACCAACCCGAGCGTTCCAAATATCAAAATCCCGAGCCCCGCGCGACGAGACAGGGGTTTCTGCAGTGATTCCGGGAAAAGCAGCCGGCCCAAGAAGCTGCCGGACTGGGCTTTTACGGGCTTACCCTCCAGAAACCGCCCAATATCAGCCGCGAGTTCGCCGGCTGTGTGGTACCTGCGCCGACGGTCTTTCTGGAGGCACCGCTCGGCAATGGCGCTCACGTCACGAGGAACTGACTTCTCGACGGACCTGAGCGGCGGCGGGATTTCCTCGCAGACGACACGCGAAGCCTCGTGCATCGCCTTCTTTTTGACGGAATACGGTGCCTGCCCAGAGAGCAGCTCGTACAGGACGACGCCGAGCGAATAGACGTCGGTGCGGTCGTCGAGGTCATCTGGTTCGGGGCCAAATTGCTCCGGGCTCATGTACTGCATGGTGCCGACGAGTTGGCCTGTGTCCGTCTTCATGGACTCAAGCGTCAGGTCCGAGTCCGTGCTTCGTGCGACGCCAAAATCGATGACCTTGGGTGCGCCCGTTTCGTCTACCAAGATGTTCCCGGGCTTCAGATCCCGGTGGACGATCCCCCTGTCGTGCCCATGGGAAACCGCCTCACAGACCTGCTTGAACAGCCTGAGCTTGTCGTGAAGCTCCAGCCCCTGCTCGTGAACGTAGTTCGTGATGGGCTTGGCATTGGCCAGAAACTCCATTACGTAGAAGGGCACGTCGCCGATATCGCTTGAGTACGTGCCGACGATGAAGATCTGGGCGATGTTTGGGTGCTGGAGCCTGCCCAGAAACTCTGCTTCGCGTTCGAACCGCCGCAGGGTCTTTTCAGACGTGATGCCCTGCCGGATGACTTTCACGGCGACGCTACGGGAGGGCTTTGCCTGTTGGGCTTCGTAGACCCGGCCCATGCCGCCTTCGCCGATGAGTCTGACGATCTTCACGCCGCCCAGATCCAAGCCGAGCAGTGGGTCAACTCGCAGGGACTTCACCTTGGGCCGGGGTGTCAGGCCAAAGTTGTTGTCGACGTTCGGAAACGGCGCAGGCCCGGAAGGCGGTTCCTCTTGGTGTTGCGATGGACCCGGGGACGGCAATCGCTCGGGCACTGGGCTAGAACGCCCGCCCGGCCCGTGGCTCTGGTCGCCGGATTCGCCGGGCGCTTCTCGGTCGTGTTGCTCGAAGAAAGGCATCGCGTCTTTGCGGAAAAAGTCTGGCGTGAACGTCCGTGTTGCTCTGGAATTGCGAGGTAGGCGTGACGCCCCGGGCCCATCTGGCGGGGGTAGTCTACGGCCCCGACGACTAGCTCTGGCAATCACGACCATGGCTGGGTTCAAGTTCCAAGTTGGCGTTTATTTGCCCAGTTGATTCCAGATCCGAGCGGCAGAGATCGCAGCCAGAGCCAGCCCGGAAAACGCCGTGATTCCTGCGAGTATGAGCCCCCAAGAAAGCTGGCTTGGCCGGATTGAGTTGCCGAGGGACTTCTGGTCCGCGACTCGTGCAGACAGGCCCTCATCGAACACGCTCACGACGCGGACACTTTTGGGAGCCGGCGGAAACGCTTCGGCCCGGGCAGCACGCAGCGGCCCTGACACCGACGCGGGCGCTGAGATGGGCATCGGCCTGTGGTTGGCGCCGGCAAACGATGACGATGTTGCCATGGCTTTCTCCTGTGGGCTTGAAGCTTCTTTCGAGGGCGACCGGGGTGTGGGGGATTTAGATATCTTTGAAGCGGCTCTATTCCTGATGGCGGGAGGCGTCTGCCCGCGGCGCCAAAGCTGATTTTCGCGGCTCCAAACACGCTTTTTGCGGCCACGCCCTCCCGCCGGGCCGGCTAGACTCTGGGCCGGCCGCGAAAACACATTCGCCACCCCCGGCCTCGTCTCCATTTCCAGCCAGCCCAGTCAACCTCGGCGCCCAGCATGTCCGCAGAGCTACCACCAGAGGTCGCCGACGAGTTGGCCGAGTGCTTGTCACGCTTGGCGGCCGGGGATCAGCGTGCGCGCGACAGGATCATCGAAGTCTGCAACGGCCGGCTTCGGGAACTCTCCAGCCGGCTCTTGGGCAAGTTCGCCAAGGTGCGCCGCTGGGACGACACCGATGACGTGGCCCAGAACGCGGCTATCAGGCTCTACAGGGCGCTGGCTGCCACGGTGCCCGACTCGCCGCGCGGCTTGATGGGCCTCATGGCGACCCAGATCCAGCGGGAACTCTTGGATCTCGCCAGAAAGCACTCCGGGCCAATGAGCTACGCCAAGAACCATGACACGAACGTCCGGGAGGGCTCACAGGGCGGCGTGTTCCATGTCGACGAGGCGGCCCAAGATGCTGAGACTGACGAAGAACTCCCGCTTGAACGCTGGGAGCAGTTTCATACGGCAGTCGAGAGCCTGCCCGAAGAAGAACGCGAGGTCTTCAAGCTGGCGTGGTACTTGGGGCTCGATCAAAACGCTGCGGCCAAGACTCTGGGGCTGTCACGGCGGACCGTTCAGAGACGCTGGCAGGACGCTCAGGAGATGATCGCGAAGGTTATGGGCGACGAGGGGCAGACGGGCGGGTGAGCTTAGGCTCGTCTACGGGTTGTCCGGGATGTCGCGGACTTTGGCGGAGGCTATCGGGCGGCGTGTCGGGCTTGGATGGGCTGACGGATTGGATAAAAGTGCGGCAGCACCCAGTCCTGCCCTCGACAGACTCCGAGGATCACAGAAGATACGGCCCGAAATAATAGGGGCCACCGGCATTGCTACCGGTGGCCCGGAATGCAGAGGTCTTGCATATGCAGACCAGCTCAATTCAGGGAGTTACCTCATTTCATCCAGCAGGGCTTTGATGATCGCCTTCGACGCGTCTTTACGACGCGCACTGGTCTTCATCTGCCGCCCGTTAGGAAATACAAACTTGGTTTCTCCGGTCTTTCGCACTGGTAGCACCATGACACCAATCTGTTGCGCGGTCTTTTCAACCTGCTTCTGACTCATGCCATAGTGAATCTTGATCCTCTTAATCCGTTTGACCTACGCCCGGGCGGGTGAAGGCACACAGAACGGAAACACGGCAACCACCCCGGGCTGCGTTTGAAATGTCGTCCGTTCTGGCGGGAGAGCAAGACCGCTCCCCACGAGGCAGGCCATTCGCATGGCTACCATCGCCCGCTTCACCGCATGGCTACTACGCCACACGCTGAACGCTCTAGCAGTCTAGCAGGCTCCCAAGAGGGGCAGGTAGTCCTTGCGAGTAGTCGCTGAGATGCGTCGTAATATCACGCGAGAAAGAAGGCGGCCGGGGTTGAAATACACCCCGGCCGCTTTTTTGCTGTCAGCGGTCGTGCTTGTGCGTTCAGGGGCGGCCATAGCCTTGTGCCCTCGCATTCGCCTGCGCTTCGAGGTCCAGCCTCGCGTGCTCGATGCCCTCAAGGCTGCGCTGGCACTCGTAGATCAGCTCGTTCAATACCCTCACGCCCGCATCCAAATCCGCATGCCTGATCCCGTCGGTGTGCCCCAGATCAAACTCATAGATTTGCGGCATCTTCCGAGCGGCCTTCTCCAGCTTGTCGAAAAACTCAAGATACGGCGATGCGAATTGTTTCTTCGGTCGACCAGAGTGGTATTTGGGGTCGCCGAACTTGTTCCGTCGGGCGTCGCTGAGCATGGCCAGAAGCTCCCGGCCCGCTGGATCGTTGAATGAGCTTGCTCTCGACATGGCATCCTCCTTGATGCGTCTGGTGCGCCGAAGCCTCTTGAGCCGCGGCGAGAATCCGTACTTTCTGGCGTTTCACGTGCTGGCAGACGTCGAAAACCACGAACTTCCGTGACGGTTTCCGCGTCGAGTCAGTCAATGATTTTAGCGCATCTGAGGGCCCGCTCTGGCATGGTTTCCGGCCGCGCGTCACTGAATCTGCGCTGAATCACGAGCAAGACCGCGTGTGTTGCGAAATGCTGCACCCGCCAAAAATGTACCCACCAAATCGAGGCTTCATGGGGGGCTGAAGAACGACAGCCCGACCACCCTCTGCCCGCGCACGATCACGCCGTCTGAGCCACCGGGGCCGCGCTACCCGACTGACTGGCCACCGGTGCCGTCACAGGCTTGGGCATGACCGCCGGAACCTGATACGCGGCCATGATCGGCACCTGTGTATCCATGAATGCCAGAATGCCGTCGCGCAGGCCCTCGGGCAGGCTCTTGAACCACTCCAGCCATCCATAGGCGGTTGTCCGAGGCACCTTGAAGAACCGGGCCAAATCAATACCGCGATAGCCCGAGCGGACGTGCAGGTGAACCGCGAGCACCCTTTTCTCGTTCTTGAGGATCACCTTCC
>Ga0214919_10011841_pt1 | contig 10821 bp, 7 predicted proteins | sample LL1503_MetaG_FD_177994 | JGI IMG/M metagenome (GOLD analysis project Ga0214919, IMG submission 177994) | Freshwater microbial communities from Lake Lanier, Atlanta, Georgia, United States - LL-1503 | ecosystem: Environmental > Aquatic > Freshwater > Lake | place: USA: Georgia | collected 2015-03-15
GAAACCTTCACCTTGTTACTCAACAAAATCATGAGCATTGGCAAAGAATACCGCCTTGTACAAAACAATGATAAACTGCGTTTGGTCATTGAGCCGGTTCGCCACATCAAAGATGCCTTTGAGAAAATGATGGGATTGAAATAGGTGAGTTTTTTTGTGCGCCGCTGATCGAGTGATTCCGCCCTCTCGATACAATCGCCCATGGCGACCACTCGATAAGCTATGTGTGAGTTAATTCCTTATAAACAGTTTCGTTTCGTTGGAATCTCAGTAACCGTATGGGAAATAGCGGCGCCGAATGGTCACGTAAACAGTCTTTTTTAAGGAGTGTTATACCATTCACGAGCATTTTCGACTGATTTAGCAACGAAAATTCTCAAAGTTATAGAATCTTCAATAAATAATTTTTCGGTTCTTTTTTATTTAAAAATCAAAACACTTAATCGCCCATAATCTTGTTCTACGATTAAATTATGGTTAACCAGCGCTTGAGTTGAAGCAGAATAACCAATAACATTTACATATTTCATTGGATAGTTGGCCGAGCAAGTCAGCGTACCCGTTTTTATAACAACTCCGTGATGCATGTTTTGATCTACATTGAAACCATTCGCTTCGGTTATTTCAATCCCAGTTACGTCCGTAGGGTTGTTTGCCAAAACAATCTGAGAGGCAATCATAACATTGTAGGTGTATGGATTTGTAACTTCAAATTCGCAGGAAGCCTGAAGAATATCATTGGTTTTCAAGTCTGAAATGGGGATGGAATAAATGACTTTTTTTTGGTAAGGACTGGAAGTGGTAATTGGCAAAGACGCCACCAGTTCCGAGGAGTTTCCTGAGTTGTAATGTTCCATGGAATTTTTTAAAGAACCAGCTGTTTTGGCATGAAGTGCATAGGGAACACTCATTAATTGTTGGGAACCATAATCTTGAAAGTTGTTTCCATTGCTGAAATCAACCCCAAAGCAGGCAAAATATGGCCCGTTCTCCCAATTTATTGAGCTAAAGTTTCCTGATAGAATGGTGCCTTGCCCAATCACAAAGCTAGCTAATCCTTGCTGGTTCGTAGAAACGGCATGTTTTTCGGAATAAACAATAGTTCCAATTGCACTGCCTTGTTTAATTTGAACGCGCATCGAGAGGCTACTGTTTGCGATTAAGGTGTTGGAGAAACTTCTAACAACCAGTTGAAAATTTATACCTTCTGGAACTTGGGAAAAATAATTTCCAAAGGATAAAAAGTATACATAAAATAAGAATTTAAGTTTTTTCATATTCAGTAGCTTACCTATGTAAGGCAAAAACTGTTGTTCCAGTTTTGACTTTTATTTTTTCTCTAATTTTTCAATTCTTAGCATTAATTCTCCGATGGTCTTGTTTTGCTCTTCAATCATTTTTTGTTGCTCCTCGATCATTTTTTGTTGCTCTTGAATTGCATTAACCATGATTTTTGAAAGGGCACTCTCATCAAATTGGCGTTTGTCTTTTAAACCGCTTGGCCCTTCGGTGTCGTTGTACGAACTTACCATGTATGGAGCCACTTTTTCCACCTCTTGGGCTATAAAACCAACGTATGATTTATTCAAGTCAGGAAATCCTGATTTTTCGTTATATTGGAAAGTCACTGGTTTTAATTTCATTAACAAGTCTAAGCCATCGGTGAATGGGGCTATGCCCTTCTTAGTTCGGATATCAGAGGTCGCTAACCACGTGCCACCACCCGGTTTATCCGCATTTTGGGTAATGCTTAATTGATTTGCGGGGGAATTTGTTCCTATACCAACATTACCGTTACTCAAAACCCTAAACTTGATTCCGGTTGTTTGGAAAGAAATTCCAACTGCACTTACGCCATCTGAACCATCACCTGTTGTTGTGATAAATGCAGACTGGCCGAATCCAGAAGCCCTGGCTAATTCAATGTGACCATAATTTTGAAGAGCATCGTTGCTGTCGAAATTAACTAATAGCGGTGTACCACCGCCAAATCTTTTTATGAATGTTGCCCCAGTTGAAGCACTCAAGAAAATATTACCAAGTGCGTTTGTAGCTTCAAACGTACCTATTGGAGTAGTTGTTCCAATTCCGAAATTTCCACCATGGATTTGAAAATAACTATTAACACCATCAACGCCAATTTGTGCCGATGCTTGTGTCGAGTTATTTCCTCTAAAAAATACCACAGATTTTTGACCAGTGGTGTTTGTACTTCTAAAAAATCTAAATTGAGCCTGGTCGCTGTTTGTTAGGGGATGTAAATCAAATTTACAATTTGTAAATGTTGTTGTGTTATCTCCTTCAATATCTATTCTAAATCTTGGGTTATTTCCAATATCAGTAATACCAAAAGGAAAAACTACACCTGTACCATCATCCGTTGTGTTTAATCGAAATAAGGGTGTGCTAGTACCAACTCCAACATTCCCATTACTCATTACGCGCATTCGTTCTATATTATTTGTTTTGATCACCCAATCTTGCGCATCAGTAGTACCAATAAAATTGGTAGCAGGGTTGGTGCCTGCATTGCCTGTTAGGCTCCATGCGTTGAGAGCTCCTGAAGGCCCTGAAGGCCCCTGAGGGCCTGCTACTCCTGTGGGTCCTTGTGGACCCGTAGCACCTGTTAATCCAACCGGGCCCTGAGGTCCCACTGCTCCATTGCAGACGTATTTTGTAAGAGCAGGAACAATCTCTCCTGCATCTAAAACCCCATTACCATTGGTGTCAGGACCACACTCTAGTTTAACTCCTCCTGTAGCACAATTCGCTCCAGCGGCAATAGATGTTGTTTTGGTAAGTGCATTCAAACCATTTGCTCCTGTTGCACCATTAGCTCCTACTAAGCCCTGAGGTCCAGTAATGTTTGTAACCAAGACCCAAGTTCCATTCGGAAGTTTATTGTATACATTTCCTGTTTGCACATCTAAGAAATAATCGCCTTGAATTCCTTGATTAGCAATGGGAACGCCACTTCCACTTATCCATTTAGATAAAATAGCCCCTGCTGTTTTCGCATATAGTGCATAGGGAACGCTAATTAGTTGCTGCGTTCCGTAATTGATGTAATTGGTGCCTGCACTGAAATCTACCGCAACATCTAACCAAAAGGTTGTGTTATTGCCCCATGGAATAGTGGAAAAAACTCCCGATAAAATAGTGCCTTGTCCAATAGCAAAATTCACTAAACCTTGAACGTTGGTTTGTACTTGGTGTCTTTCTGAATACACCACTGTTCCAGAGGGACTTCCTGAACGAATCATTGCTCGAACGGCAATACTTTGATTGGCAATCAATACGTTGGTATTGCTTCTAATAACCATCTGATAATTGATCGCCTCGGGAGGAGATTGGGAGAATAGCGCATTTGAGCAAATTAATAGTGCTAAAAAAAAGAGCAATGTAAATTTCATTTTCATATTAATTGGTTTTAATTATTTTGTTTTGTTGTAGTAAGGTACCATCTGGATTGTATAAATTTAAGAAGTACATTCCAGGAGTAATTCCTTGTTGAAAATCCAAGGAAAGCCTTCTTGTATTCATTTGATGCGTTTGGATTAGTTTCCCACTATTATCAATTAATTGTACTATTACTTCGCCATCCCACTCAGATGGGGCGATTATCATTGCGAAATCATTAACCGGGTTAGGGGCAATTATGAAAGGGTCATTAACGGCAATTATTGCGGAGGTACCTGGGCCTACAGCTATTATGCCATCTGGCTGAATGAACCCACTATTTATACGCTTGTTTTGTGTTGGTAGAAATTGAACTACTGTAAAAGGTTCGCCTAAAGTAAAAGTAATTTTATAGTTAGGACCAAAGGGAACAATTGGCCCTTGCTTAACTAAATCTTTTCCCGCGGAAGCATAGACCTTCCGATCAGGAAAATACAGTTGGCTTATTCCAGTTTCAATGATAAATAACATAGAAAGTAAAAAAAATGTTTTCATAGACATCATATTTAAATTAATTAAAGACCATTTTCATTTCTACCCGTCGGTTTTTCTTTCTTCCCACTTGCGTATCATTAGTGTCTATTGGTTTGGTTTCCCCGAAGAATTCCGTAGTAATTCTTGAGGCATTTATTCCTTTAGCAACAAAATAAGCTTTTATTGATTCTGCTCTACGCTTGGAGAGATCCATGTTGAATTCATCATTTCCAACATTATCGGTATGCCCAGCCAAGTTAAGGCTCCAATCTGATTTTTCTGTTAACAAAATAATCAAGACATCGAGTGCAGGATAGGATGTAGCAATGATTTTATCGCTATTGTTCTCAAATTCAAGGTTGTCCACAGCTTTGGTGATTTGCTCTTTAACCTTTTCTTCAACAATCGGGCACCCTTTATTTTCTATTGGGCCTTTCGTCATGGGGCATTCATCAATGTTATCCGTAACTCCATCACTATCTTTATCGCCCCAAGGACAGCCCTTATTTTCAATAGGGCCTGCTTGGTCTTTACAAGCATCTATTCCATCATGTACGCCATCCCCATCTGAATCTAACCAAGGACACCCATTATTTTCGATAGGCCCAGCTATTTCAGGACATTTATCTACATTATCTTTAACACCATCGCCGTCTTTATCGCCCCAAGGACAACCCTTGTTTTCTTTTGGTCCCGCCTCTTCGGGACATTTATCCAAATTGTCGGTTAAACCATCGCCATCTTTATCACCCCATGGACACCCATTATTTTCTTTAGGGCCAGGTAAATCTTTGCAATCATCCTTGTCATCAGTAGTTCCATCCTTGTCTGTATCCGGAATAATTTTGACTTGAAATTTGTAAACCAGTGTAAATTCATGAGACCCCGAACTGTAATTCCGAAGATTAGATCGTGTGAGATCGTACGAATAGTAGGCGGCAATCTTTTTTCCATCATAGCCTAATAAGGCATAGAATGCATCGGCGCTTCGATAATAAAATCCAAGTCCAATGGTCTTAAACAAATTCACTTTCACCCCAAAGTCATATTGAATTGGAGTAATTAAAATAGATTTCATCATTAATTGTGGCTCGATGGATAGGTTTTTATTGCTAAAAACCTTGTAAGAAGCATACAAATTAAAATGACGAGCCAGTCGATTGGATTCTAAATTTGACAGGTTTATTTTATTGAGTTTTGTTTGAAGCAGTTGCTGTGCACCGAATCCAATGTTCAACTTATCAGATAAGCGGTATGCGATACCGAAATTTAAGTCTCCAACTAGTTGATTCAAGTTGGCATTTGTGAGAGCTGGATCATTGGGATTAATGGAAACTTGATTTAGCAAGTTCATGGAAAATTGCTCAATAACTGGAGAAACACCAATGGAAATGTTATGTTCTCCTTTAAAAGAATGATGGTAGGCAAGAGGGATAATCACACCGGTAGTGCTGATGGTATTTCCTGCAAAATCATTAAAAAGATATCCTCCAATTCCGACCTTTCCATTCATTAAAACTCCTTGACCACCAAGTAAGGCGGTTCGCGGAGAGCCATTAAAGCCAACCCATTGAGATCTAAATCCAACTTGAAAATTGGCATTATTTCCTTGTCCGGCAAACGATGGATTAAGCAATTGTTTATTGAGGAAAACATGGCTAGAAACAGGAAGTTGCTGACCATATAAATTTCCTGCAAAAAGTAAAAAAGAAAGTATTAATTTTTGCATAAGTTAGTTTTTAATGGTTAACGCTCCCTTTAATGGGTTACCGTCACCTAAATCAATTATATAAAAGTAATCCCCAGTTGGTAATCGCTCGTTATTATATGTTCCATTCCATGGAGAGTTATATCCATTAGAATAGAAAATTTGTTGTCCCCAGCGGTTGAAGATCTCAACCGTTGCATCAGGATAGTTTTCAATGCCTGGAATTTCCCAAGTGTCGTTGGTTCCATCGCCATTCGGCGTAAATACTCCACCGATTTGAATGCAGGTAATCCCCGTATTAGTAATAAAAATACTTGCCGAATCAACACATCCGTTGGAATCAGTGACAATTAATTGGTAGGTTCCAGAGGCTGATACCGTTATGTTTTGAGCGTTTTGGCCATTGCTCCACAAATTGCCTGTAGTTGACAATGAGCTTAGATTTATCGAAGATTCAGCGCAGAATGTTGTGGGGCCATTCGGGGTAATAGAAACGAACGGTAAGGTATTAACCAGAACGCTAATGGTATCTACCAAACTGGTACAACCGTCCAACGTATAGCTCACTGTGTAAAACGTGGATGTATCTGCCGTTATATTCAATTGACTAGCAGTTGAGTTATTCGACCAAGCAAAGACCCCATTTGGTAAATCGGGTACGGAAACAACTGTTACTTGTTGTCCTTTACAGGCGCTAATGTCTTGAGAACTTAGGATGGGCAACGGTTTTACCACGATTGTAAGTGTAGTTGTATCCCAGACACATACATTGGGGCTTGGTGTGAATGTGTAGGTTGTTGTAAGTAAATTGTTTAATGGCGGCGACCAATTGCCTTGGAAAAGATTTAATGAGCTTGTTGGCAATGGGCTTAATGGGTCACCTGCACAAATCGGATTAACGCTAGGAAAAAAGGCAGTTTGGTTTGGAATTACCGTTACAATTGCTGAATCCGTGCAGGTTAAACCGTTTAAGGTATAGGCAACACTGTATGTGGTTGTGGTAGGGATAGAGACATTGATGGAGGAAGTTTGTTGCCCAGAACTCCACTGAAAAGCCCCACCATTCTCCACCGTTTGAGTTATTAAAGTACCAGTATCATTCGGACAAATGCTGATATCATTAATAGCTAACCAAGGCGCTGAATTGAATAAGGTTTTTATTTCACATGCTGTTAAAGCTCGATTCCAAACGCCAAAATCATCTAAATCACCATGATACCTGCCCGCACCAGGAATTGCACCAGAAAAATCAATAGGATCCCTACCCAAATATAATAAACCTGTAGTAAAACTTATTATTCCCGAATATGGTACCGATTGAATCATTTGGCCGTCAATATATAAAGATAAAGAATTTTGATAATCAAAAATGACTGCAAAATGATGCCATATATTATTGGATGTTGCCATTGAATGTTCAACCAATCCCGGAATAGAGCTGGAAGCAAAAAATTTACCGATGAAATTTGGAATATAACTGGAGTTATTACCATAGAGCCCTCCTGCGTAATGTTTTATTAAATTAGCAGAGCCAGGATCAGAGCCATCTCCATAATAAAATAATTTAGGATAATATTTATCAGGAGTTTGGGCTTTATACCATCCTGAAAATGATAGTGTATTCTGTAATCCTATATTTGCAACTATATAATTACTTATTAAAGACTGAAAATTATAAGCACTGTTTGAATTCCCAAACCTGTCACTTGTCAATGTCGCCCCATTCACCGTTCCATTGTTCCCATTGCCGCTTTCATCACTCGCATTGCCGTTAAAGGGCCACCAACCAACTAGGCCATTGGCAGGAACATAGCCAGGAATTTGTGCGAACATACTGAGTGAAAACAATGCAAATAAAGCGCTAAGTAATAGTTTTCTCATGTTTGAGTTAGTTTTTTATCAAATATACGATAAGTTATGTATATACATAAATTGTAAGCGTAAAAAATAAGGCAACTTGCTTGCATGGTTGAAAATACGGACGAAGCGTTGCTCAAACTGGTAGGCAGTAGAATAAAGTCCTTGCGAAAGGATAGAAAACTTTCTTTGCGCGATTTAGCCTACAAAATTGGTATGGAGCCTTCTAATTTGTCTGTTATTGAAAATGGAAAATCAAACCCACAACTCTTAACGTATGCGCGTATCTCAGCTACCCTTGGTATTCAACTAAGGGATCTCTTCGATATTGAATTTGATTTTCAACTCTTTATTGAAAAACCGACAACTTATACACCAAGAAAACATAGTTAAAACTGGTAGTTTTGCTTCTCTCGAATTATCGTGTCTCTCGACTCCGCTCGATCCACTTTGAAGAGTACATCGAGTCCGCCTAGGCGGATCGAGATGTGCTCGATCAGATTTATGTCAGCTAGCCGCGTGCTTTTCTCGTCCGCCGCGGCGGATATTCCTCCAATCGAGTGGTCGCCATGGGCGATTGTATCGAGAGGGCGGAATCACTCGGCCAGCGGCGGACGAGGCTCGCAGTTAATTTCTATTACTTTTCTACCTTACTTTGAATAGTCCACCCAATAACAGCCGCCCTTTGTTTGGCAGCATCAGCTTTTTCTCCGATAAATAGGGTGTCAATGGTTTCGTTGAAATACTTTAACCAAGTATTGAAATGTACTTCTTTTAATGGCATGTGTAGGTGTTTTTCGACTACATTGGTGGTGTACCCGGGTTCGTCAAGTAGGGCAAAACACCAAAAGTGAATCATTTGTGGCAGGTGCTTTTCCCAATCTATGTTAGCGAAAAAAGGGGATAGGCTTGGGTCTTGAGCTACTTTGCTATAAAACAAGGTGATGAATTCTTCCATATCGGCCTTTGTTTGGATGTCTTTCATGGATTAAAAATAAGCACGAATTTCCATGTTCCCACTATGAATCGTTCTACTTGCTTCCGATTTTCTCCCAAGGTATTGAATCGTGAGCTGTAAATTTTTTGATATAGTGCGTTGGTAACTCAAGTTCCAAGTGTAATTAATCCCTGGTTTCAACGATTCTAACATTTCAAATCCTACGGCAGAGTTTGCGAAACCCACAAATTCCATTGAAATAGCTTTAAGAGAACCTTGCAAACTGCCTTTTTCTGTTTGATTGTATTTAAATCCTACGCCTATTTCTTTTAATAAGCAGCTCTCTGTCCCTAAAACAGGATTGTTTTTCTTGTTTACCAACCTCCCTTCTAAGCTTAATCGGTAATTGGTAGAGGGTTGGTAAATAAAACTTGGTTGTAGGGATTGGTAACTTATATCGAAATTTCTTCCTGTTGTATAATCTGCTAAGGCATATTTCATTCCTGTTTGTGCCTTTAGTTCAATGGAAAAAATAGGAAGAACGTTCCATCGGGTGAATAATTCATGATACCGATTTCTTTTTGAATCAAATCCGGAGGCAAGTAAGCTCTTGTTTTTATTGTCCTGATAGGTATATTCAGCATTGATTACGTTGGAGGTTCGATTAAAGTACAGGGAGTTTCGAATTAAGGAGCCGGTGCTTATTAAATTTATTTCTTCTATGGTATTCGCAAAGGGATTAAAAAATGTCTTTGGATCAAATAAACTGGTTTTTTGATTAATCCGAATCCTAGTTTGATTTGAAAACTTTGAAAGTAAGCCTAAAACGCCTTTTTTCTTACCCCAGATTCGTTCTGGCCTCCAAAACACGCCTTGGTTCAATTCGTTGGAATAGGTCTTAACATAGTCGTTGCTGGGTGTAAAAATACGGACGTAACTCGCTTGATCGATATATTGTGCCACTTCGAATTCGTTTAGATCTTTTACGCCATCTCCGTTATAATCTATCCAGGTATAGACGCCTTGTCCATCGTTGACTTTTATGTAAATAAAGGTCCTTTTTTGCTCTAAACCTGAGCCGATTTCATAAAACGTGCTCCAATTCAAGGCGTTTTTGAACCATCTTGCTTCATAATCAATTCGACCGATCAATGAGTTTTCTGGTGTTTGGGTGATCAAGGTGCTATCCGAGATACGTAAGGAGCGGTATCCGCCAATGATGGTTAGTTCTTGGTCTTTTAATTTTTTTAGGGAAACTTGACCTCCAATGGTTGTCGCTTTGGCGACTGGTCTTAATCGAAGACTATCGGCACGTTGATCATAGCGTTCTCGGTAATAAAATTTTAAGAACGTTTTTGATGTATCGGCACTTGCTACATAGGCTTCATAATCAAAAAATTGATAGCTATTCTTGGTTATTTGTTGGGTAGAATCCCGAAAGGTGTTTTTTTCAAAATCGTCTTTGAAGCCTATTTTTATGGAGCCAATTTTTTTATTGATGTCTACGCGATGCCGTAAAAATTGATTGGCGCCGGTACTATTTGACGCCAAGTAACTCCCATTCCAAGTAGCGGACCAACCTTTTTGTTTCCAGACACCGTCTGAATAAGCTCTGTTTCCTAGGTAATTCGATCCAATGGCATAGCTTTGTCCAGCTAAGTTTATGTAGCCGTATGATTTTTGTTTTATTTTTGAGCTAATAATTCCAAAAAGCTGCTGCCCCTGAAACCCTTTGTTTCGGGTGTTCCAATCACGATCAAATTCAACGCTTCGATATTGTTCTATAGGTAAGAAATTGGCATGCAAGTACTCAAATTCTACTTTGTTTTCAATTTCCCAGCCTTTACTGCTGTCTCCCAAAATACTCGAATGAATTATCTTTGTTCGTTCCGCTATTCCTTTATTATCCTGGTTGTCAATGGATGAAAATGTATTAAGGTCATTGGTTGATAGCGCTATTTCACTCTCTATTTTTATCTTTTTACTCAGTCGATATTGAAATCCAGCACTAAACAATTGTTTTTGTTTTGGTGTGATAATTAAGCGAGCCGCTTGATAATCGCCTTGTGGCACCCCACCAATTGGTTCTATCCAACGGTAAACTTTTCCTAGTGCATTATAGTTGTTAAGTACATAATCTCCTTTATTTGATCCCATGTATTGAAAAACAGCCCTGTATTTGGCAGAATCTGGGTTGACACTAAATACTAAAACGGAATCATATCCTAAAGAATCGATCATCTTATACAAAACTTGATTATCAAAGTAGCCAATGGAATCTACACTTGAAATTTGTGCTAAGTCAAGTTGGTCGCCAATGCCACTTAGAAAAAACTTTTGACTGGGGCTTAAATTCTGCTGGAGTGTTTGGTTTTTCGCGTCTTGT
>Ga0214919_10011842_pt1 | contig 10819 bp, 9 predicted proteins | sample LL1503_MetaG_FD_177994 | JGI IMG/M metagenome (GOLD analysis project Ga0214919, IMG submission 177994) | Freshwater microbial communities from Lake Lanier, Atlanta, Georgia, United States - LL-1503 | ecosystem: Environmental > Aquatic > Freshwater > Lake | place: USA: Georgia | collected 2015-03-15
GCCGTGCAGTTGCTGAAGCGCGAGTGAATGTTTCCACAGAACTCGCAAAACGCATCGCTCAGAATTCCATCTCCAAAGGCAACGTGCTTGATGTCGCACGACTTGCTGGCATTCAAGCGGCGAAGCGAACCGACGAGCTCATTCCACTCTGTCATTCATTACCACTTGATTCGATCGATGTTCGCGTTGAACTTCGCCGCGACCATGTGTATGTCTGGGCCGAGGCGAAAGTGACTGCGAAAACTGGTGTCGAAATGGAAGCGTTGCTCGCTGTTGCCGTCGCGGCGTTGACTGTGATTGATATGGGAAAATCTATTGATCGATCAATGACGATCGAAGGAATGCGCATGCTTGAAAAAGAAGGCGGGCGAAGCGGGCATTTCCGCGCAGCCACCGCCGCAAAGACTGCACGAAAGCGAGTGCGTGCATGACCGGCGTGATCCGTGCCGTCATCTTGACTGTCAGTGATCGCTGCTCTCGTGGCGATGCTGTCGACACATCGGGACCAACGCTGGGATCACTTGCAATCAAACACTTGCACGCCGAAATCGTTCACAAGGAATGTTTGCCCGACGATATCTCTGCACTCTCAAAGTTTTTTGTCAATTGGTCACAGCCTGCGCATTCGATTGATGTGATACTGAGCACTGGTGGTACTGGTCTCGCACCGCGCGACGTCACTCCCGAAGCGCTGCGCTGCGTGTTGCACCGCGAACACGCCGGCTTGATGGATCTTTCGCGTCTGCGCTGCTTGCAGAAAACACCTCGAACTTTTCTTTCGCGTGGGATTGCTGCAACGATCCATCAAACTTTGGTCATCACCCTTCCTGGTTCGCCGCGAGGGTGCACCGAAATGTTTGAGGCGATCGCAGACATTCTTCCACATGCGATTGAAACTCTTCGCGGCGATGTCAAAGATGATGGCCGGCCAGAGTTGGATGCAACCGAGCAAGATGGATCAGGCTCAGGTTCGGGATTAGGGCGAGTCATACATCACAAGGATTGATTGCGCCTGCTTTCGGCGCCCAGCGCGACACGATTGAGGTTCCGCCATATTCAATTATCAAGATCGCATTTGATGCCGACAACCCAGGCATTTGGCCATTTCACTGCCACATTCCATACCACGCGGATTCTGGAATGTGCACCATGCTCAAGTATGAAGGCGTCGAGACTCCACATTGGCATCCTGAAGAAGTGCCATCGGAAAAATTGGGGCTCTGATTGCATGCCGTTCTTTCTGTTCGGCCATGCTTGAACATCCCAGCGCCCACAAATCAACCCAAAGAAAAACCCCCGCATTTGCAGGGGTTTGAATGAATCCCTTTTTAAGAAACAAGGTTGAGAAACAAGTTCGAATCGCGCTTACTCCAACACGCGAAGCGAGAGTCCGTGCGATGCAAGTTGAGCCTTGATTTCGTCGAGGCTGGTCGAACCGAAGTTCTTCATCCCCATCAATTCGGCTTCCGTGCGGCACGCAAGTTCGCCAAGCGTTCGCACTTCGAGCAACTGAACAGCCTTCTTGGCGCGGATCGTCAATTCGAGTGCGCTGATTGGCAGTTCCAACAACTCAGGAGCAACTTGCGTGCGCAATTGATCGAGATATTCGCGGCGATAGGACTCTTCGAATCCACCTTCAAGACCTTGACCTAAGCGCAGTCCGCGAGAATTGAGCATCGCCTTGATCTCGTTGATACTGGTTTCGCCAAAGTTCTTGAATGCCATCAACTCTGCTTCAGTGACGCGCAAGAGATCTCCAAGCGTACGAATCTCAACCTTTTTCAGGCAGTTTCGCGCACGCGCAGAAAGTTCGAAGTCCGTGATCGGCGTATCAAGAATTGCATTGCGTCGCGCAGTTTGCTGTTCAGCATTTGCGTCATACGACATTGTCTTGACAGCGCAAACATCTTTGACATACATGCGCGCATGACCGTTGTTTGGATACAGAGTCAGCACACGGCGCAAGCATCGCTCTGCCCGTACGAGTTCTCCCATGTCCTCATACAGCACAGCAAGATTGATCATCGCATTGACTGGTGGCGTTGGGAGATAGCAGATCTCTTCGTACAAATCGATTGCCTCTTCATCATGCCCCATTCGATCAAGCAACTTTGCAAATGCGAAAAGAGTGGCGACCGAACGATCAGACTCGAGAGCCGTTCGATATGCCGCAACCGATTCTTCGCGACGACCTTCATTCGCGTGACGAACTGCGAGATCGATGTGTGGCTTGGCTGCTGTTGGATTCGCTGGATTGACATGCTTGATTGTTGCGTTACTCATTCGTATAAAACCTCGTTGGGATAGAACTTGTGAAAACTCTGTACTAGAAAACACGTACGAACAACCAAAATCTGCGCCGAGCATTTCTTGGGGGGTCGAGAAGCATACATCGAACTGCCCATGTTCAACAAAGTTTCCCAAGTCGCACAATTCGACCAATTCACACCTTTGCCGCATGCAAAACAAGTCGATGAGTACGCCATGGTCCCCGCTCGAAGCGCCATGTCATTGCTGCGCCAAGAACAATGATGTAAACCGTCGATCCAATCCACGGTCCGACTGATCCCAATTGCGGATATGCGTGCGCGATCCAGGCTCCGCCGCCCACAATCAAAGACCAACTCAGCGTGACTGTGATCACGCCCGGCCAGAAAGTGTCGCCCGCTCCGCGAAGCGCTCCTGTGTAGACAATTCCTACCGCATCGAATGCTTGAAAGATCGCAGCGCAAATCATGATGCGACTTCCAAGTTCCACCACGTGCTGCGCAGATGCTCCATTGTCTGCCGCAGATGTTGTGAAGAGTCGCACCATCGGTTCGCGGAAGATCATCATCAATACTCCCCACGTCGCCATATACAAGACGCTCATCCAAAGCGCGGTGCGTGCATATCGCTCTGCAAGTTCAGGTTTATTTGCGCCGATTGATCGACCAACGAGTGTTGTGGTTGCGATGCTGAATCCAACTGCAGGCATGAAAGAAAGATGCATGTATCGCAGTACGATCCATCCTGCTGCCAAATGATCCGTGCCAAATTCGCCAACCAAAATTGTCATGAAAACCGACCAGCAAAACATTTCATTTCCAAACTGAAGACTCGCAGGCCAACCGACGCGGATCAAATCTCGAATCGCACCGAAATCGGGTCTCCATGAAGTACGCGTGTGAAATTCGCGCGCCATTTTTGGGCCAAGAAAAATCGCCAGAGGCAGAAGACATTCCACAGCAACACCCATCACCGTTGCGATACCCGCGCCGGCGACACCCATCGGCGCAAACCATGGCACGCCTGGAATTCCAAGAGGCGGCATTCCAAATTGCGGCAAGCCAACATCGCCATAAATCAACGCGTAATTCATAACGATATTGACCACATTTCCAAGGATCGCAGCGAGCGTCACGATCTTTGGTCGAGCAATGCCGAAGAAATAGTTGCTCATCGCTTTGCCAACGAGAGTGAAGCAACCGCCCACCATCAAAATCTGCGCATACTGCGTCTCGAGCAATTCAAGGCGAGGCTCGTGATGCATCCACAAAAAACCAAGTGGAATCAACAAAAATGCCGCCGGAAGAAGAATGACGATCCACGACAGCATCGCAAGCCAAATTCCAGACCATGCATATCGCGCTGCCTTGGTGGATTCTCCTGCGCCAACACTTTGTGAGACGAATGTGTTGACGAGACTGATCGCACCAACAAGAAATGCGATGATCGTCCAAGACCAAACGCCACCATTCCCTTGCGCTGCAAGTTCAAGCGGTCCAAGTTGTGCGACCATGATGCTGTCCACGAATTGCATCATCGTGTAACTGGTCATCGTGATGACCGTCGGCCATGCAAGCGACCACACTTCGCTCGCTGAGCGAACTGCGGTCTTGACTTTATGAATTGGCATGAGAGATCTTTTTCAGTCGATGACTTTGGAGAAAAATATCTGCAATCACAGGTCGATCGTCACCATATCGCTCTCGCGTGAAAGCGAAGCTGGCGGATGATGAACCTGATCACAGAACATCGACAATCCTGGGACCAAAGCCATTTGACTTCGAACCTGATCTGCGTCATAGATGGTTGTCTTTCCACCCGAAAAACGCATTGCAAGATCAAGCGCAATTTGACCTTCGCACTTTGCGAAATCGATTGGCTGAATAGCGCGCTCGAATGATTGCAGACGACCCTTTGCGTTCTCGAAGCATCCTGCTTTTTCAATCCATGTGGCAACGGGCAAGAAGCTTTCCGCAACTGCTGTCAGCCGATTTGCCAGAGTGTCCAGCAAGACGAAACGTCGCGTCGAAAGAGCGCGAACAAATGGTTCTGTGGACCACTCACTTGGATAATTTCCAGTGATCAAGGCAACTCCAGCGCCAGCAGTTGTCAATGCTGCAAGAAATTCATTGGCGTCACACACAGTCGGACTTCCCGCAGCAATGCGTCGCGCGGGCTCAGCAGCGGCGAGCGCAGCAAGAACGCGCCGAACTCCCCGCGCATTTGGCGCTTTTTCCGAGTGAATCGTATATCCACCAACAAGAGTGCGATCCTCTCCAGACTTTGGAACTGGACCAACACCAAGCACTGCAGATGGATCAATGGCAAGCACAGTTCGTCCGAGCAAGTACGCATCTTCGCAAGAGAGCATCGGGCTGACCAACAATGCAATGCGGCCATTGCGTGCGCCAGTTTGCAAGACTTCAACTGCGCGATCCATCGCAGCGTTCCATGCTGTTTCAGGATCTGCTCGATCAAATTCTGCGGTGCCGCGAACAGCGGGCATCGTCAAGCGATTTTCGCTATGAACAAATTTCCAACCATAACGAACTTCATCCGTGATCCACCAATGATTCACCTCTAGATTTTCTCGAGGCTTCAAGCGATAGACCACACCTTCATTGTGTTCGATAGAAATATTGTCGCCACTTGCTGTGATGCCATCAATTGAAGGAGTCTTCTTCAGGAACCACACGCGCTGTTGAAAGAGAAAATCTTTGTCCAAGAGCGCGCCCACTGGGCAGAGATCGACCACATTCCCTGAAAGTTCATTATTCAGCGGTATTCCAGGGAAAACGTCGATCATTTCAGTTCCGCCACGACCCTCGACCATCAACTCGTGAGTCTGAGTGACTTCCTTGGTGAATCGCACGCAGCGCGTGCACATGATGCATCGATCGCTATAAAGAAGAACATGTTCGCCAACATCCTTCTTGGGATTCTTGATCTTGTCTTCTTCAAAGCGTGATTGACTTCGACCATATTGATATGAGTAATCCTGAAGATGGCATTCACCAGCCTGATCGCAGACCGCGCAATCAACTGGATGGTTGATCAGCAAATACTCCATCACTGCCTTCTGATTGGTGATCGCCTTTGGGCTATCGGTATAAACGATCATGCCTTCGCCAGCTGGCGTATGACATGTCGGCATCAACTTTGGAATCGCTTCAAGCTGACCTGTCTTCGCATTCGGCTGCCAGATTTCTGCGAGACAGATCCGGCAGTTGGCTGGCACCGACAATCCTGGGTGATAGCAATAATGCGGAATCTCGATTTCGTTCTTCAACGCAACATCGATGATCGATTGACCTTTTTCGAAATCAAGAAGGACGCCGTTAATAGTCAGTTTTGGCATTGGAGAAAACGCACTGTGCGCGGGGCAATATCCTAGCGAGAGAACGACGATTAGATCAACGCGTGACGAATTCGATTTCGACCGCGCCAGGAACCAGATCGATCCGTCGAATCTCGACTTGCCGACCATCGCCCAACTTGAAAATCTTCGGCAGAACCAGCGTATTTGCCCCATCCCCTTCCAACAAATCCGTGGCGAATTGCGCCCCTGCAGGAACTGGGAGCAAACCAATCGCACCCCATCCCGGCACAAGTCTGATTTGCCCGGCCTCAACCTGTGCCGTAAACGAACCACTCCAAATTCGATCCTTCAATGCGATGCTGATCGTCGCCAACTGCTCATCAAAATGAACTTGAGCCTTCGCCCCTTCGATCGGCCACGCCAAAGTTGGGTCATGCTCGGTCCACTGTGGAAGTCGACGTGCGATCCATGAATTGATATCGATGTCGTGAATGCGAATTGCCCACGGTTCTCCCGTGGGTCGCACGCGCGCGATTGCAGATGCGAGATTCTGTTCCAGCTCACGTCCACGCCGATCACTTTCAGGATCAGCTGCGAGCGTATTGGGATCGAGCCAAGTCGACGGAGCACGCGTCGAAAGCCACCATCCGACAGCAGAGAGAATTGCCAGCGACGCAAGGATCCAAAGAGTGATACGACTCGAACGATTGATGGCTATCACCTGCTCACTCACCTGCTCACTCATCGAATGCCGTGACACACAGAGTGTCGTTCTGACCTCCGAAGCCGAAGGAGTTGGACAGGCACGTTCGCACGCGAGCAGCGCGTGGCGTATTAGCAACATAATCCAAATCGCATTCTGGATCGGGATTGGAGTAATTGATTGTTGGCGGCAGCATTCCACGGTGAATCGCCATCACGCATGTGATGAATTCGACTGCACCTGCAGCGGCAATCAAATGCCCAAGCATGCTTTTGACCGAACTCATCGGGACATCCCGAGCGAGATCGCCGAAGACTCGCTTGACGGCAAGCGTTTCGATCGAATCGTTTTCTTTCGTTCCAGTTCCATGTGCTGAGATGTAATCCACTAACGGCCGACCATCTGCACCGCGCGCACGCGGATCAATTCCTGCTTGCGAAAGAGCTTGCAACATCGCTGCTGCCGCGCCGCGACCAGTGGGTTCAATATCCGTGATGCGATACGAATCTGCGCTCGAACCAAACCCAATCAGTTCTGCAAGCGGCTTCACGCCACGCGCACGCGCATGCTCGAGCGTTTCAAGAATGACCATGCCTGCGCCTTCACCCATCACAAATCCACCGCGCGTGAGATCGAAAGGACGACTCGCTTTGGATGGATCTTCTTTGCTGGTACTGAGCGCAGTCAGACGATTGAATCCTGTCACACCAAGAACATGAATCATGGTGTGAGCACCACCTGCGATCATCACATCAGCCTCGCCGAGTCTGAGAATGCTCGACGCTTCGCCGATCGCCTGCGTGCTTGCAGCGCATGCAGTCAAACAGTTGTACGCAGGACCGCGTGCGCCAAATTCTCGAGCGATGTGCGCAAGAGGCATGTTCGGTTCTTGTTCAATTTCTCCAGCAGAATTCAGAATTCGAAGGCCGATTTCCGCCCACTTCGCACCATCAGTCTTCCCCGCTTGCGCATCCCACGCTTTCAAATTCGCCGCAAGATAATTTGGAGTATCGATCACGCCCTCGCCTGCGCCGAGATACATGCCAACGCGCCGCATGTTGCGCGCGGGCTTGACATCCAGACCCGCCTGACGCCACGCTTGCGCAGCAGCACCAAGAGCGAACTGTGAATTGATTCCTGCACTTGCATGAAGCGCAGGGTTTTTCAAGAGTGGATTCACATCAAAGTTTTTCACTTCTGCAGCAAATGAAGTTGGAAATGTGCGCGCATCAAAGCGAGTGATCGGCGCCATGCCAGAAGCCCCACGCATCAATGCAGACCAAACAGTTTCAAGATCATGACCGAGCGGCGTGACCCAGCCCATTCCGCTGACGACAACTCGTTCGCTGGGAGATCGATCGCTTCGTGCACTCATACTGGTCTCCGAAGAATGATCGCTGCACTCTGACCGCCCATGCCCGTTGATGTGACAAGCACGCTTCGGATATTCGCACTGAAGGATGGCCGCGCATCAGCATCGACACCAAGTGCAGCGGATCCAGAAGTTGTAAGTCGTGCAGGAAGTTTTTGTTCGTGAATGCACTGCGCTGCGACGGCTGCGGCAAGCGCACTCGAACCCGCGCCACAGATTCCGATCTGCGGGGCAAGCGTGATCAAGGGAATCTTCGGCAAACGATCGCCAAAGACCAATCGCAGAGCCTTTGCTTCGGCCGCGTCAACATTGAGAATCCCGCTGCCCAACGGAATGATTGCGTCGATCTCACTTGCGTTCATTTTCGCATTTTCAAGAGCATTTTCGATTGCCGCAGCAATGTCTGGAGCAGCATCCGAAAGATCCACGCCAACAGTATCGATGCAAGAGCATTGACTCGCAGCAAATCCTGCGAGTTCTGCGAATACCTTCACGCCACGACTTTGTGCGCTATCAAATCCTTCTGTAATCAAGATCGCACCACCTTCGCCAAGAACAGTTCCAGTTGCACGCGGATCAAATGGACGAACTGCTGAGATGCCATCCGCGCCAACGGCTACTGCTGCCAAACGATTTGCAAATGTTTGGCGAATCAACCCCATATAACTGACTTTGCTTTCGCCACCACCAGAGAGGCACGCATCAGCATCACCGCGGCGAATAACGCGCATCGACTCGCCAATCGAAAGTGCTCCAGAAGATTCTCCGCATGTCAGCGTGTTGGAAGGTCCTTGGCAATCGTGAATGATCGTGACGTGACATGCCAGCATGTTTGGCAGATACTTCAGCAGCCAAAGCGGCGTGAGATTATTCATTCCCGTTCTTCCCCACTCGCCTGGATCGAATCCACCATCAGCATCTCGGCAGTTCAACATCGCGCTTGCGAGTTCGTCGGAATCTGCAGGAATAAGTCCCGCTCCGATATGACAACCAACTCGCTCAGGGGCAATCGTCGGAGCAACACCTTCAGCAGTTCCGCGCGTTGTCAAACCTGCAGAAGTCACAGCGCTCGCAGCGGCGGCGACGGCAATCTCGATATCACGAGCCATCACCTTTGTCGCCTTGCGATAATTTTTCGGAACAAGACTTCGAATATCAAGTTGCTCTGGCAGAATCGTCGCAGCAACAGTCGTCATGAAACCAGATGGATCGAATGCAGTGATCGGACGAATCGCAGATGCGCCGCTGCACAGTCCCGCCCAAAGCGGATCCATACCAATGCCGAATCCCGACATGGGACCGACTCCAGTAATCACGATGCGTCGCATTGGCTTTGACATTTAGAGGGATGAGAATATCGAAAACTCGCTCGGATGAATGTTGGTCACATGCGCCGAGCAACTAAGAGTGCCATTTCGAGAGCTTGCTCATAATTCAATCTTGGATCAAGAGTTGTTTGATATGCGCGCGACAAATCGGAATCGACTAATCCTCTTGCTCCGCCGGTGCACTCCGTCACGTTTTCTCCAGTCAATTCGAAGTGAACGCCGCCGAGAATTGATCCTTTCATCGCATGTACTTCGAAAGCCTGCTCCAATTCGGCAAGAATGTGCCCAAACTTGCGCGTCTTCACTGGTACTGGCGGCCCAGAACTCGGTTGCACCATCACAGTGTCCGTATTGCCGTGCATTGGATCGCAAACCCACAGCGCAGGAATCTTCGCCGTGATAATTGCATCGATGAACTTGGGGAGCAACTCGGCAATATTCCGCGCGCCGAATCTGTGAATGAGAGTGATCCGCCCCTCTTCACGCCGTGGATTCAATCGTTCACAGAGTTCGACCAATTCGCGAGGCGAGCGCTCGCCGCTGACTTTGATTCCAATGGGATTTTCGATTCCTTTGAGATATTCAACATGCGCTCCATCAATTTGCCCAGTGCGCGCACCGAGCCATGGGAAATGCGTTGAAAGATTCCACCATCCATCGCGTCGAGGAACAATTCTGGTCTGCGCTTCTTCAAGATCGAGCAAGAGACACTCGTGACTTGTGAAAAAGTCCACCCGCTGCATTTGATGGACGCGTACTCCCGCAAGCGTTTCCATAAATCGAAGCCCTTCGCCGATTGCTTCGACCATTCGTTTGTATTCGCCTGCAAGAGGAGAATGAACAACCCAGTCCAAGTTCCACTGTTCTGGATGATGCAAATCTGCGAATCCGCCATCAACAAGTGCGCGAATAAAATTGAGTGTCAGCGCAGATCGTTCATATCCACGCAGCAACAACTGCGGATTTGGGGTGCGTGCAGCAAGAGTGAATTCTGGACAATTGACATTATCTCCACGAAAAGACGGCAGCGAAACACCCCCACGCACTTCTTGATCCGTCGATCGCGGCTTTGCATATTGCCCAGCGAAGCGACCAATTCGAACAACTCTCTTTCGCGAAGCGTGGGTGAGCACCAAACTCATCTGCAATAGAATTTTCAATTGATTCGTGATCGCCGAAGATCTGCAGTCAGCGAAACTCTCCGCACAATCGCCACCATGTAAAATGAATCGTTCGCCTCGAGCAGCTTCAGCCAATTGAGACTTCAGCGCAGCGACTTCGCCACTCGTGACAAGCGGCGGCAATTCTTTAATCTCCGCGATCACGCGCCGAGCCTCGAGCGCATCTGGCCACACAGCCTGCTGACTTGCACTTCGAGAACGCCAAGAATCGGGCGACCATTTACTCATATGGTCAAGAGTATCGGCGAACAATACGGGCGACAGGAATCGAACCTGCACGGGTTTCCCCACTGGAACCTAAATCCAGCGCGTCTGCCAATTCCGCCACGCCCGCATTTGCACAACTTCATACGATGATACCCAATGGCATTCAGCGACACATGCGCAGTCAAGTTCCTCCCATTCGTTATCAGATTGGTGCTCTGCGCCATCTTCCTTCCTGCGGGGTGGCATTTAATCATGAACACGACTGAATTCTCGGTCGTCGAAGCGAATCAACTTCTATCTATAGGAGTTTCAGCAGAAGGATTGGATTGGCAGCGAATTCAATCGACAGGATTTGGATCAAAATCTTCGGGCACAGCGCAATCGACAGATTCGCAAACAACGGCGAAGACACCGCCGCGATCTGCACGAAGTCTTTATAAA
>Ga0214919_10011843_pt1 | contig 10818 bp, 10 predicted proteins | sample LL1503_MetaG_FD_177994 | JGI IMG/M metagenome (GOLD analysis project Ga0214919, IMG submission 177994) | Freshwater microbial communities from Lake Lanier, Atlanta, Georgia, United States - LL-1503 | ecosystem: Environmental > Aquatic > Freshwater > Lake | place: USA: Georgia | collected...
TCACCCCAGGCCGAAGAAGGCCTGCGGCGGCCGGAGCGTGGGGCGCGCGCCCAGGCTGGCCGCGGCGCGCACCGCCGGCGTGCCCTGGGCGGCGCGCGCCCTCGGCGCCCGCGCGGGCGGGGCGCGCGGCGGCTCCGGCGGCGGCGCGGCCGCGCGCGGCGCCGGCGCGGGCCCGAAGAGCTTGTTCTTGAAGTGGCAGGTGACGAGGCTGCCGAGGATGATCCAGGCCAGCTCCATGAGGGGCGACATCTTGTGCTTCTTGAAGTAGATGAGGTAGAGCTTCTCGAGGGCGTGGTCGAAGCGCTTCATGTCCGAGGAGATGGACTCGGCCCAGCCGTCGATGCTGAGGAAGGGCCCCATCTTGGCGTTGGCCATCTCGATGCCCGTGAAAGCCATGCGCAGGCTGTCGCGCATGAAATTGACGGCGCTGGCCGTGGAGAGGTTGGCATTCTGGCGGACGAGCTCGAGCTCGATGGCATCGAGGCTGTCGCGCATGGTGAAGGCGCGCGAGAGCTTGATGCCCTTGCGCTCCAGGGCCTGCAGGTCGATGAGATAGCCCTGCTTCTCGAGCCGGACCGTCTCGGGGTCCTTGCTCTTGACCTCCTCCTCCTCCTCGCTGCCGGCGTCCGAGGCCGCCGGCGTGGGCGGCGCCGGGGCGCGCCGCACGGGCTCGGCCGGCGGCGCGCTGGCCGCGCTCGGCCCCGGCGCGCTCGGCCCCGGCGCGCTCGGCCCCGGCGCGCTCGGCCGCTGCGGCGCGCTCGGCTCCTGCGGCGCGCTCGGCGCGGCGCGCTGCGAGGCCATGGCGGCGATGGCCTGCGACAGGCGGGAGGGCGGCGCCTCGGAGTGCGCGTCCGACCGCGCCTCGGACCGCGCCTCGTCGTCGTCGGCATCCCTGGGCGGCTCCGGGGGCGCCGCGGCCTCCACGGCGCGCGCGATGGCCTGGCGCATCTGCGAGGCCATCTGCCGCGTCGTGGCGCTCCCGCTCACATTGATGTCCACCACCTCGGGATTGCTCAGTCGTCGGAAGATGTCCACATCGGTCGAGCTCACGGTAGACATGCGCTTTAGGATCTTCCGAGGGCGGCGGCCCGCTGCGGCTGAACGCTCAGGCGCAGGAGCGCAGGCGGTCCATGGCCACGCGCGGCGTCACGTCCGGGGGCAGGGCCTGGCTGGCGAAGGCGCCGGCCACGTCCTGGCAGAGCGTCGCGCCGAAGGCCGGGTCGACCAGGCGGTCCAGGAGCGCCGCGCGCGAGGGCAGGTTGGCCCGCTCGGCCAGGGCGGCCTTCAGCGCCTTGCGCACCTTGGCGCAGGAGAAGCGCGGCGGCGCCTGCTTGCGGGGCCGCTTGAGGCGCAGGAAGAAGGCCTCGTCCTCGTTGAAGCTCACCTTGCGCACCACGCCCGCGGGCAGCTGCTGGAGCTCGGGGATGACGCGGCTCTCCGCCTCCTTGAGGTTCTCGGCGAGGCGCGCCTTCTCCTCGCGCATGGCGCTGAGCTGCGTGCTGACCAGCGCCTTGGCGGCCACGATGTTGGCCGCGAGCTCGGAGCTGGTCGGCGGCGCGGCGGGCAGGTCCTGCAGGCGCGCGGCCGAGAGCTTGGCCGGCCGCACGTCCAGCGCGCGGCGGACGACCGCCGGCGGCCAGGCGTGCTCGATGATGCGCTCGACCAGGGCGTCCACGGGGTCGAGCGTGGGGTCGCGCTCGAGTTCACGGCGCCAGGCGGTGGCGCCGCCGTCCTCCCAAAAGCCGACCATCTGCTGCAGCACGTCACAGGTCTGCGGCGGGCGCGTGGCCGTGGTCCTCACGCGCAGGCAAAAGGCGCCGTCGGGCAGCTCGGCCACGACCTCGTGGTCGTCGTGGAGCTCCAGCAGCACGGCCTGGGCGGCCTTGCGCGCCTCCCGCACCTCGCGGAGGTCGGCCCGCGTCTTGTCGCGCAGCTGCGTGAGCTCGCGCGACGTCGCGCAATAGACCTGGACGGCGTCGGCGCTCATGGGGCTCTTTCCTGGCATGGCCCGCCCGCAGCGCGCGCGGCTGCCGCGCGACGGCTGGCAGGCCTGGTGCGCCGTCGTCGGCGCGGTGCTCCGGCGCGCCTGCGTGGAGCTCCTGGAGGCGACGGCGGCCGAGCCGGCCCACGAGGCGGCCGCCCAGCTGGCCCTGGCCATCGCCACGCCCGTGCCGGACTCCGACGACGAGGGCCTCAGGGCCACCTGAGCCAGCGCTGGAGCAGGGACGCGGGCACCTGCCGCGGCGCCGTCTCGTACGCGGCGAAGTCGTGCTCGGCCGCCTCCGTGTCGGCGGTCGAGGCCTTGGAGTCCACCTCGGAGCCCGCCTCCGACGCCGCGTCCGCGGCCTCCTCCAAGCCTTCCGCCGGGGCGTCCGGCGCGCTGCCGTCGACGCCCCCGTCGCAGGAGCTGACCGTGGAGCACTCGAGGTCGAGGCGCGCGTCGCAGAGCGCCGTGCGCCAGGCCTCCTCGCCCAAAAGCCGGGCCGTGGCGGCCGGCTCGGCGGCGTCCTCCTGCAGCGCGGCCAGACAGAGCAGCGCCGTCACGACGAAGGAGTAGCCGAGGGCCTTGTCCCGGGCGCAGGCCCGCAGCGCCGCCACGCAGCCGGCGTCGGCGCGCACGCGCGCCTGCGCCGCCGGGCTCGCCAGGAGGTGCTGCAGCGGGTGCAGCGCGGCGTGGTGCACGTACGCGGCCAGCGCCGCATCGCCCAGGACGGCGCTCACGTCCTGGGCCAAGGCGGCCAGCCGGAGGGGCTCGGCCGCCCGCGCCAACAGGCGCCCCAGGAGCAGCAGCACGGACTCCAGCGCGCCCTCCCGGGAGGCGTGGAAGCCGTTGGTGACCTGCAGCTCGACGAGCGCGTGCAGCACGCCCGCCACGTCGTCGAGCAGCGCCGCGTGCCGCGGCTCGTAGTTGCCGGCGGCGGCGAAAAAGTTGTCCAGGAGCCCGGCGGCGTGGTTGACGATGCCGAGGCGGTGCGGCCACGGGAGCGGCTCGACCAGGGCCACGGCCGCCACGGCGACGACGGCGTGCTCGGCCACGAAGGCGTCGGCGGCCTCGCGGTCGCCGGCGTCGTAGAGCGCCGAGAAGAGCTCGTCGAGCGCGCGGCTGAGCTCCGCGGAGCGGACGCGCAGCGCCGCCTCGAGCTGCGGCGCCGGCGGGTGCAGCAGCCGCTGCACGGCGGCCAGCGCGGCCAGCGGGGCACGGTAGGAGCCGGGCATCGCTGGGGCTGCTTTATCCGAGCGGGCTCGAGCCAGGGCCTCCGGCGGCCGCGCCTCTGCAAACGAGCGGTGCGATGGCGGCCGCCTCTCCCGACACCCGCGCCGGGCGCGAGCACGCCGTGCGGGCCGCGGCCTTCGCGGCCTGGGACCGCACGGCGCTGGTGGACCCGGCCGTCGCCGCGCAGCTCGGCGCCGGGCGCTACGGCACCGTCGTCGCCTGCGCGCCCGGCTGGCCCGGCTGCGCGGCCAAGCGCCTCGTCGCGCGCTCCTGGCGCTCGCGGCGCCAGGCCTACCGCGAGCACGTCGTCGGGCTGCTGCAGTCGTTGCTGCTGCTGCGGCGCGTCACGCCGCACTTCCCCTGGCACTACGGCGCCGAGGTCTTCGCCGTGCCGCCGGCGCAGCTCGGCGTCGTGCTCTTCATGGAGCGCTACCCGCAGGCGCTGGTGGAGGCGGCGCCGGCGCTGCTGGCCACGCCCGCGGCCTGGGTGGCGCTCCTCTTTCAGCTCGGCCACGCGGCCGTGGCGCTCGCCACGCTCTTCGGGGTCGTGCAGAACGACGCCTACCCGCGCAACGCCCTGGTGCGGCCCGGCCCGCCGACGCGCACCGTGTACGAGGTCGGCGGCCGCCGCTACGCCGTGCGCGCCGCCTTCCTGGCCGTGCTGACCGACTACGGCATCGCCTCCGGCGAGCTGCTGGCGGCGCCGCAGGTGCCGGAGGTGGCCTACGGCAACGGCCGGCTGCAGGGCGCGCCGGCCGTCCGCGGCCGCTACGCCTTCGTGCAGCCGGAGGCGCACGTGCTGGCCTACCGCGACCTGCCGATCTTCGCGCGGGACCTCGGCACGCTGCTGAAGTGGCCGACGACCGGCGACCGCCTGCCGCCGGCGCCCTGGGCGGTGCGCCTCTGGGCCGTGGCCGCGCTGCACCGCCTGGACCTGGCCGCGGCGGCGCTTGACGCGCCGGCCGGCCTGCTGGCCGTCTTCCACGAGATCTTCGCGCCGGCCTTCCTCCGGGGCTACGGCCTCGCCGCCGCCGTCGCGCCCTGCACGGCGCCCCCCGACTTCGTGCTGGACCTCGGGCTGCGTGCGGAGCTGCTCGCGAGCGCCCGGGAGGCCCTGGTGCGTGTGCAGGCGCTGGAGGCCGAGGAGCGCGCCGACGGGCCGCCGCCCCTGGAGGCGGCCTCGCCCGCCTGACAGGAAACGCGCGGCCGGCATGCCGCAGGCGCTCACCGTCTGCTATGAGCCACCCGCCGGCGGCGTGCGCCGGGCCCGGGCGCACCTGCTCAGCGACGCCAGCAGCGGCAACTTGGTGTACGCCCTGGCGCCCGGGGCCGGCCCGGGGCCGCTGATCCTGCGGGAGAGCCGGCCCTCGGCGGCCTACGACCCGGCGGCCGCCCGCGGCGAGCTCGCGCTCGTGCGCCTCTTCGCCCACCTGGGGCTGCACCCGCCGCTCGAGGCCGGCAGCGCCGACGCCGACGCCCTGCGGCTCGTCATGGCGCGGCACCCCGACCTGAATGCCGTCCTGGAGACGCCTCTGGCGCCGTGGCAGCTGGCGACGCTCGCCGCCCAGCTGCTGGCCATGTTCTGCACGGCCGCGTCCCTGGGCCTCTGCCTCGTCGACGTCAAGCCCGGCAACTTTTTGTTCGCTGCCGCCACCGCGCGGGTCTACGTCATCGACCTGGAGCCGGCGCACGTCTCCTATCTGGACCGGGGCCTGCTGCGCCTCGCGGGCGCCCGCCGGGACCGCGACGGCTGCCGGCGCGCCCGCGGGCTCCTGCTCTACCTCATGCTCCTGCTGATGTACCGCCACCTGGCGCACCGCCCCTACGGCGTCGCCGCGGCCCGGCAGCAGCTCGCGGCCCGGCTGCGTGCGGCCCTGCGCCGCAGCCTCGTGCCCTGGGCGCCGCTGGCCGCGCTGGAGGGCGCCCTGGCGCGCCAGCTCGGCCGCGTCGCGCAGGCCTACTTCTACGAGGCCGAGCTGGGCCGGGCCGAGACCCCGGAGAGCCGCGCCACCGCGCTGGCGTGGCTCGTGGACAGCGGCCGCCGCGCCAGTCATTGGCCGGACGTGCGCTCGACGCAGGTCTTCGTGAATGGCCGCCACTACGCCCAGGACGGCGTGCCCTGCGACGGCTGGGCGCCCTATGACCTGCGCAGCTTCGACGCGCGGACCTCGCCCTGCCACGAGGCCGGGCGCGCGGCGCACCTGCGCGCTCAGGACGTCGAGGGCGCGGAGGGGGCCTCGCTGCTGGCGCCGCTGGGCCGCGTGGCGCCCGTCGACGCCGCCGGCCACTGCCCGCTGGCGGCCGCGAGCTGGCGGTCGTCGCCCAGCTCGTCCTCGGCCCAGAAATCCTCCTCCAGCGCGCGGGCCATGCTCCACTCGTCGTAGCCGGGAAAGTCGCAGTCGTCGCCCCGGTAGGCTTGCACGACCTCCAGCGCCGTGTACTTGGGGCAGGCGCGGAAGAGGGCCTCGCGGTAGTCCGGCGGCAGGTCGTGCTCCCCGAACGTCAGCTGCGCCCGCGGGGCTGCGGCCGTCGGCGGCACGCCGCGGACCGGCGCCTCGGGGTGGTTCCAGTCGAAGCAGCCCGCTTCGCTCTCGTCGCTGCTCGACTCGTCTGCCCAGGACCTGTCCATGTCGCCCGTGAACCCGCGGCGGCGCAGTGCCGGCCGGGGCGAGCACGGGCCGCTCAGCACGACCGTCGCCGTGGTGACGTCCGCCGGCAGCAGGCTGGTGCGGTGCAGGTCGCTGCCGACGATGAGGTGCACGCCGCAGCGCTGCGCCTGCGGCAGCTCGCGCCGCACCTGCGCCTTGATGGCGGCCATGGCCAGGCCGTCGGTGCCCAGGGCCGGCACGCTCAGCTGCGCGCCCGACGGCAGCAGCAGCGTCAGAGTCATGGCGCCGGCTCAGGGACGGTGACGCCGGCGGCCTCTAGCTCTTTGATGCGCGCCTGGTACTTTTCCAGATTTGCGTGACTGTCCGAGTGCAAACGTTCCCGCGACGGCTTCTGCAGATCTGCTCGCAGATTCGTTACCCTGTGCCTTAAGTTGCTCAACAAATTCTGGGCGCTCTTCGTTTTTATGCGGTGCAGCTGTTCTGGAGTGGCCACATAGCCAGGCCTCGGCTTCGGGGTGGGCTTCGTCGCCTCCTGGGCTGGCTCGGACTCGGGCTCCGGCAGGGCGGGCGCCGCTCTGCCACCGCGATCGCGGAGCAGACCCTTTTTGGCGGCTCGCGCGACGCCGGCGGCCAGGGCTTGTATGGCCGGCCCCGCTCCCGCCAGCACCCGGGCGGCTGCGACTTGCGTCCCCTGTGGCTTGGACGTAGTCTTAGAGCGCACGGTCGAACGCTGCGCGTTCGCACCGTACACGCCACCCGCTCCGAGCGCGACGAGGAAGGCGGTGGCCCCGGCGGCGAGCGGTACCGACGTCATTCGGGCGGGCCGCGGTCTTTGCTCTCTCTGTCCGCTCATGGTTTTGAGGAGCTTCCACGTGGCCTCTCCAAAAATTGCAGGCGTACTGATAAATGGAGTGCACTCGCGGCCCCTCGCCGTTTAGCTTCGTGCCCGGCGCCGTGTACGCTCCGCCGCCGCAGACCAGCCCGATGTCCTGGTGCGGCGCCGCGCTCTTCGTGGTCTTCATCATCGCGCTGATCTGGTGGCTCGGCAGCGGCTCCTCCGGCGACCGCCCGAGCCCGCCCCGCCCGCCCGTGGACGGCGGCTGCGCGCTGGCCGGGGCCGCGCTGCTCCACGGCGCCGCCCTGAAGTCCGCGCAGCCCGCGTGCACGGACCCGCGGCCCACGCCGCCGCACGTCGACGACCCGCCGCTGCAGCCCACCGCGCCCCTGGACGTCGGCGGCCACCCCATGGTGGCGTCCGTCGGCGGCCTCAACCTGCAGGGCGGGGACCGCGGCACGTCGCTCCAGGGCGCGTTCGACATGACGGAGGCCGGCAAGGAGTTCATGCAGGCCTACAACCCCACCGGCCTGGCGTCCGTCATGCCGGCCGGCTGGCGGGCCGACAAGCCGACCTGCCAGAACGCGGGCGACGAGAACTACGCCGAGTGGTCGCGGTACTCGCTGTCCCCGCAGGCCGTGGCCCGCTCCGAGAACATGAAGGCCGTGCTCCGCCTCTCCGAGAACACGCGCCAGGGCCTGTCGCGCACGCTCGGGCAGCAGTCGCTGCTGCGCAACGCGGTGACGCCCATCGGGCCGCAGCCCATCGGCTCCAACGCCTTCATCTTCCAGGACTCCTCGGTGCGCCAGGCCTACATCGCGGCGGCCACCGGCGCGTTTCCCTCCGTCGGCGACATGTGCTGAGCGCCGGCTTCCAAAAAGCTCTAGCGCATGGCGACGCCGGCGCCGACCCGGGCGCAGCGCCTCGCGGAGCTGCTCGGGCCCGGCCGCGTGCCGGGCTTCTGGTGCGGCCGGGAGGCCGGCGCCTGCGTCGAGCAAGCGCTCCCGCGCGCGGCGCCGGAGGAGGCGCCCTGCTACGCGCTGCCCCGGCCCCGGGACGCGGCCGCGTTCGCCTCGCAGCTGAACCGCGGCGCCGCCTCGCCGACCGAGTGGCTCGCGGGGCTCGGCCGCTGCGGCGACCGCCACGACCTCCTGACCTGGAGCGCGCACGAGACCGCGCCGCGCCGCGCGCCGCGCAGCCTGCAGCACCTCTGCGAGCACTTCTTGGCCGACCTCACCTACCTGCCCAGCCTGCCCCCTGACGGGCTGCACGTTCTGACGCGCGCGCCGCTGGCGGCGCGCCTGCACTGCCGCGCCGTGGCCCTGGCGCCGGGGGCGGCGCCGGCGGACTTGCTCGGCCCCTTCTTGCTCGCGCAGCTCCTGACGGCCTTCGAGATCACGCTGCCGGTCCTGGCCACGGGCGTCGTGCTCCCCGCCGGCGAGCAGGGCCAGGGGCCGCAAGGCTGCCTGGTGACGCCCGCGTGGACGCCGCTGCCCGAGGCGCCCGAGGCGCCCTGGCTGCCGGCCGCCGTCGGGCTCTGCGAGCGCCTGGCCGGGCTGGGCCTGCTGCTGCCGGAGCTGCAGCTCGCCGACCTGCTGTGCTGCTGCGAGGCGGACGCCTGCCTGGTGCGCCTGCGCGGGCCGGCGGGCCTACGCGGCGACGCGCTGGAGCCCTTCCCCGGCGCGCTCGCCGACGCCGCGCGCGGCGGCCTGGTGGTCGTGATGCTCGCGGCGCTGCAGCGGGCCTGCGGCGCGCGGGCCTCCTTCGACCCCGCCGACCCCTGGGCGGCGGCCGAGCGCGCCTTGCGCAGGGCCGCCGAAGGCTATGGCTCCCAGGGCCGGCGCTGGGCCCAAGGCGTCTTGCAGCGGCTGGGGCTGCCCGTGCCCGCGGGCCTGACGCCCCACCTGGTCGGCGAGCCCGGTCCCGCGCGCCCCGTGGCCGTGATGGCCGCCTGGCTGCAGCCGCGGCAGCTGCAGGCGGCGCTCGAGCAGCTGCTCGAGGGCGTGCAGCTGGCCGACTTGCCGGTGCTCTCCCAGCATCTGGCGTCGCGGCTGCTGCACGCGGCCGCCCAGGCGCGCCACGTGAGCGTGCGCAGCTTCGCGGCGCCGCTGAGTCGCGCCCGGTCGCTCCCGGGCCTCTGGCAGGCGCTCGAGGGCGTCGTCTTCGACTTCGCCCCCCTGCCCGAGGGCGCCACGCTCGCCGTGCGCGTCGCCGGCGCCGTGCGCGCTCACGTGGGCCCGGCGACGGACGCGCTGCACTGCACGGTGTGGCGCCAGGGCCGGCTGGAGCTCGCGCCCGCGGGACTGGCCCTCGTGCCCCTCGGACCCGAGCGGGCCACGCCGCGGGCCGCCGCCGCCGCGGTCCGGCTCGGCGTCGTCGTGGCGGCGCTCCGCAGCGCCGCGCTCGTGCCCGTGGCAGGGCCGCCCGAAGGCGCGCCGCCCCTCGCCGTGCCGCAGGCGCTGGAGGCCCTGGACGAGGCCGAGACGCTAGCGCAGGCGCTGCAGCTCCTGCAGGGCTGGCGCCTCTGGCCCCTGCGCCGGATCCAGGCGCTGTATGCGGCGTGCGCCCAGCGGCAGGCCGCGCTGGAGGCCGCCGCCCCCGAGGCGGAGCGGCCAGCGCTGCACGACTACTTCCGCGCGGCGGCACACTGCAGCTGGCAGCTGCGCATGCCCGGGCCGGGCGCAGCGCGAGCGCCCCAGACCCCGCTGCCCGGGCCGCCCGCAGCGCTGCCGCGAGCGCCCCAGACCCCGATGCCCGGGCCGACCGCAGCGCGGCCGCGAGCGCCTCAGACCCCGGTGGGGTAAAACGACCACGCCCATGGCCGCCCCCGACGACGTGGCCTTCGCCCGCTTCGCGGCCCGGCGCTACGCGGGCGACGCCGCCTTCCCGGCCTGGGCCCGGCTCGCGGCGGCGGGCGTGCCGGCCGCCGCGCGCGAGCTGGCCCGGCGGGGCGGCTGCGTGCGCCGCGGCGAGCGCTGCGCCTTCGAGCCCGGCGCGCCGGCGGACGAGCGGCCCGTGTGGGAGCAAGAGTGCCGCGTGCGCTGGCCCGACGGCTACGGGGCCGCGCCGGCCTGCGAGCCCGCCTGGGCGCCCCTCTCCATGCCCGCGCTGCTGCCGGACGAGGACTACGTCTTGGCGAGCGCGCGGCTGCAGGAGAGCGCTCTAGAGGCGGCCCGGCAGAGCGCCGCGTACCACGAGCCGCAAACGGCCGAGCACGAGCTGGCCACCGCGAGCGCGGCCGTGCGACGCGTGCAGGAGCAGGGCACCTCGGCCGAGCTGGCCGAGGCCCAGGCGACGGAGGCTCGGCGGCGCGGCCAGCTCGCGGAGGTCCGCCGACGCTGGCAGGAGGCCGGGCCGGAGCTCCGGGCCAGGCGCGACGCTGCGGCGGCCGTGCACCAACGACGCCGCCAGGAGCTGCAGGCCAGCGAGGCTGCCGCGATGGCGCACCGTGCGCGGCTGCCCCAGGTGCGGCGGCTCCTGCAGCGCCTCCACGCGGCGGAAGAGGAAGAGGCCGTGCACCGCGGCCTCGAGGAATTGCTGGCCGACCACCATCTCGAGCCGGCCTTGCCCTTGCCCTTCGCGACCGCACTCCTGCAGGCCACCGAGCGGCGCGAAGGCGCGGCGGCCGCCGCCGCGGGCTACCGCGCGGCGCTGCGAGACGCTCGCATCGAATGTCGGGAAGATGAGGAGGGCGCCTGCGAGCTGCGGGCGACCGACCCCGCCGAGCCCGCGGCGCGGCCACCGGACCGCTGCACGCTCGTCGTCGGCCCGGCGGTGGGGGCTGCCTGCGCGGCGGTGCCCGATGCGGAGCCGCGGACGCTCAAGGCGGTGCAGCTCGCCTACGGGCTGCACGCGGCCGAGGAGCCGCGGGCGTGGCTCGCCCAGGCCGGCGTGCGCGCCACGGCGCGGGCCGCGGCCCGGGCCGCGCCGCCCGCCGCGCTCGCCTTCTTCGAGGCCTGGCGCTGCCACGGGAGCGGCGAGGCCTGCGCAGCGGGCCCCCCCGGCGCCGGCCCGGGACGGGCGGGCGACGGCACGTCGGCGGGCGCCTGCGCGCTGCGGCCGCGGCGCGTCAGGACGCGCCTCGCGGCTCCCGACCGCCTCGCGGCGCGGGAGGCGGACCTCCGGAACTTCCTGACCGAGCGCCTCGCAGCCCTGCAAGC
>Ga0214919_10011844_pt1 | contig 10818 bp, 15 predicted proteins | sample LL1503_MetaG_FD_177994 | JGI IMG/M metagenome (GOLD analysis project Ga0214919, IMG submission 177994) | Freshwater microbial communities from Lake Lanier, Atlanta, Georgia, United States - LL-1503 | ecosystem: Environmental > Aquatic > Freshwater > Lake | place: USA: Georgia | collected...
CGCACGCTCTCGAATCTGGTTGAGAATTAAAGACGTTGATTCTCCAGCATTTGTGTAGGCCATGACCATCGGATTCTTGGCCGCCATCAATGTATAACGCAATGATGCGAAAGTCTCCAAGTCTTTCATCTCTCGAAGCTCATCAAGATGCAATGTTGATGGCGCAGAAATTCCGCGAGCTGCTGAACCCGATGCACGGATGATGAACCGATTGCCCTTCATGGTTTCAATTTCTTCTTCGCCATGACGTCTGCGAATCCGTTTGACCTGCTTGCTGAGAGAATCGCTGCCTTCAATGAGACGTTCTAAATGTCTAAACTGCTCGAAGCTTGTTGAGAGTCTGTGAGCTGAGCCGATTTGAATAGATTCATCCCAGAGAAATAGTCCAGCCAAGATTCGAATGTTCATCAAATAACTTTTGCCATTCTGACGTGCCACCGTGATGCAGTTCAGCGGCGTAGCCCAGCGACCATCTGGCGTGTATTTGTGGGAATGCTCCAGCACGAATTTCTGCCACGGCATCAGTTCCTGCTTAAGTTCAGCTGCTAGATCAATGACTTCAAAGCCCCTAGACGGCAAATCATTCAATGGCGTGTGGATTCTAGGCGTTGGAGAGCCAAAGAGCGTAGCTGATAACGGCTCTAAAACCGATTGCAGCCGATTTGAGCCTAGTTTAACATCAGACCCACTATCTATGACCTGAACAGGCTTATTCATGGCTTACGCTCACGTTTAAGGGAGATATACGTCCATGGAGAGTCGGGGGTGTTACTTCACCGCTAAAAAAACGCCCACCTTTGCTCAAATTACACTTTTCACACAATACACGCAGATTTGAATCATTATCGCCTTCATTACCAATCAATCGCTTAGGGATGATGTGGTCAATGTGAAGTCTGCCCTCAGTCTGCCCGCACATCTGGCACATGTGTCCATCGCGTTGCAGTATGCGTTCTCGTATCCTTCTCCAGCCTTTACCGCTGCCGTTCTTCCAAGCCTTCGACATCAATGCCATCCCTTCGACTGCCAATGACGGTAAGCATTGCACATTGATCCATAACGTCCTTTGATGTATCGGATAGTCCAGTCAATCTGACGATAGCCATCAAGGTTTCGATAGCTCTTGTTTCGCATCTGTCCTAGACCGTAATGCGATCCATTGATTGCATTGATATTCCAATGAGATTCAGCTGAAATCAATCTATTGAGACATTGAAATTGCTCATAGTTAATCACTCTTGAATGAGCATATAGCTTCAAATTATCAATGTCTGTTACTGCTTCCGCTGGTGTTGTGCCAACAACACATAGCACTCCCACTAGCACCAAACATCGCCCGCGAGCTATCCGCTTCAGCGGCTCGCCAGCGAGTTGTGATGCTAATGCATGTGTCAAGTTACTAGCGAGTAAGTGGATAAGTTCAGCGTGCGCCCTGCGTGTCGTCCACAGGTTTTGCAGACCTGTGGATAACTTCTGTGGATAACTATTCATCTAACACGTCCTAAATTTGATATAGCTTCTAAGGCAGTTTGTCCCCATGCAGCCACAAAGGTTGTTGGAAAGATAGTCTTTTCTTTGCCTTTGTGAATGAATCGAACTTCTGTCAATGAATCCCATTCAACAATTCCGTCAGCTTCTTTCCAGACTTTTCTTCGCCATGATCCTTTTGTATGCGGTAACAAAGCTATCCCATTTCTGTGTTGATTCAGTCGATCTATCCAAGGTTCAATGTTGCTGAATGGCGGATTGCACCAGACTAAACCATGCCAATCTTGTGTCAATCCGTCTTCAGATTGAGTGAAGTAACGCTTACACGGAATCCAAGGAACCCCATTCGGTGGTGATGCCACATCAATGTCGAAAGTCACATCAAGCAAATCAAATATCCATTTTGGCGTGTAGTGATCATTTGTTGATAATTCATCTTGATCCAAATTGAATAAAGTGTCTTGAATTTTCATAGAGATAACCCATCCACTTTGTCATCATCGACTAGCTTGATGCCCATTGCTCCACATCCCAGACACGTAGCAAACCACTCATGAAGCGTTAGCTCTGGAGTCTTTCGAATGCCATGACGTTGTTTTGCTTTGCCATAGAGCTTTGCACATATCGAGCAATCAAATTCGAGAATCGGCATGGCTTGACTTCCTTAACGTCTCAATGGGTTGGAGATTGATTTGGCTTACCCAATAGCCACCTTGAGCTGATGCAAATCGTGGCCTTTTGGCAACGCCCACTGGAATCCAGCCCATGATGTAATAGGTTGGCGATTCACCCACGACCAGCACTGCAATGTCTGTGTCACGATCATCTTCTGTGATGATTAAGTGACCGCGTTTGTGTGACGTTTGCTTGACTTCAAGTGCAACGCCATTCCAATTCACATCTGGCTCATTCTTGAACGTATTGACTGTCGGTACGAAATCCTCGACCTCGAAGTATCGTGCCACTGCCATCTCAGCTCCAACGGCTTCTGCATGGATCACAACGGCATTGTGAAAGTTGCCTTTGTTGCCATTGAATTTAGGATTCGAGCCATAGCGTGATTCTCTGGCTAAACCCGACGTGTGAGCGATGATTTCATCTTCACGCGAAAGACGCACCATAATCATCTGCAACCCGCGCAGAACCAAATTATCTTTTCGTTACCAAATCCTTTTTGATAACCGAATTCATCGAATTTGACCCACGATGAGCATTTGTCGCATTGCTCGACTTTGTACTCCTGAATGACTTTGCCATTCTCAAGCAGCTTGCACATCCGTGTTTTCATATCGATCATCTCCATGAAATCGCTCATAACTGCTGACTCCATTTTCCATTAGAACCAAAGACGTACCACACTGGGTCGCATTGATTCGGCTTCTTTTGAACGCACGAATAGTTGCCCCATGCTTTCCCAGTCTTTGCGCTTATTCCTTCGCGCCACACGCGATGCCCATGAACGCACTGTGGAGCCTCTGCCAGCATTTCACCGCCCAGTTGAGCAGTTATCTCGGAAATGGCCTGTGCAGCCGTTGGAATGCCTGCTGACTCGGCTTCTTCACGTGTTGCATAGGATGGCACGTCGCCGAATTTAGTGTTCCAGTAATCGGGTTCAGTATTAGCAACCTTTGCTGGAAGCTTCTCAATCTGTTCCATCGTCTCGCGCACCGTGCGTTCAGCTCCACCCATCACAAGCTGCATGACTCTAAGAATTGCCGATGTGCAAGTATCCTCGACGAACCAACGTTTCATGTTCTGGACGTAAGCACCCTGGTATCCGTATGCATAGTCGATGCCTGCTGGGTGTTGATCTGTGTCGTTTCGATACGCTTCGGCTTTTACTAACACGTAGCCTTTTTCGGCATCGAATTCCATGACGCGTGTTTCAATGCGTCCAGTTGGATATGTCTTAATCCAGCGATCTGTTCTTGCACGTGCAGCTTCGTAGTTGTCTAAGAACCCCATTAGCGCACCGCCTGAGATGATGCGTGACGGCCGACGGCTTTGCCGCGTTGATAGCCGTCTTTGTGGCCTTCTTTGTATCCGACTGCATAACTGCAAATCGCCCAGAGAATGCATGCTATCGCCATCAAGACGAATAACCCGACTTCACTCGTTGTCATAATTGCTCCCGATTCTGAGAGCTGCCAATCAGCTCCCGAAATAGAGAGTGACACGCATATCTGACAATTTCAAGATTCCCGCCTGAGATTCGGCGTGTCGATTACTTCTTCAAGGCTATTTCGAGCAGTAGTTGATCCAAGCGACTCTCAATCCTGCTCACTTGGTCTTTGAGAGAATTGCCACCATTCGGTGAAAGCTCTCGCATGATCGACTTCACCATGAATCGCATTGACGAATAGATGGCAGTCAGCACCGCAATGACAAGCCCACCGACTGCCGTCCATTCGCCGACACTCACTTCTTGTTGCCGAAAGAAACGTCGTTCGGGTTAGCCCAACGTGCAAGCACTGGAACAAGTCCAGCCACTAAGCCCATTGCTAAATCTTTTGGATTGGTATTGCCCGTCATATAAACGGCCAACGCACCAGCAACAGAGCTTCGCGCCCATGATGCCAGCATTGCTTTAGCTTGATCCATTAGTTCTCTCCTTTGTTCAAGCTCCCGATGAGTGCCGCGACTTTCGCTTCACTCAATTCGATTTCGAAGTGCATTTCATCGATTCGCCCTTTGTAATCTCCACCCCATTTGAGGCCGTATTTCTTTGCCAGAGCGCGAATCATTGGAACCTTTTCAGCTGAGAATGTGCCGACTTTTCCCAGCGGGTGTTTCGTAGCGTTTAAATCAATGGCAGTGCCAGAGCTGTGATTGCTCAAGTTGTCAGTTGAGCCTCGTATCATCCTGAACGCATAACCCCAGTCATCGAGCTTGCCTTCATCAATCGGTTCAATCAGCTCATGAAATTCTTTGCAGAATCCAGCAATCAATGGCGCGACGGCTTTCGCACATCGCACCTTGACCTTTGTTCCCTCGATTGGAACGCTGATGATATGGATTTCAGCTGCATCTTTTGATGCTGGCCATCCGTTATGACTTTGGAGCATCCGTCACCATTGGTGTGGATTGTTCCGCTTGTCTGCGGTTGTATTCTGATTTAGTCATTGATTCGGCTTTGTCGTTTTTTTCGTCAATGATAAGAATCATTGGTTCGCCGTTAAGGTTTTCGTATTCTGTGATTGTCATTTTACAACTCCGCACTAAAGCCTAAAAAGGCAGTTGATGATATATTTGCTCCTGCAACTCCAGCCTGTCCAACTGTTAGACCGCTGGCGACTGGAAATTGCATCATAATTGTATAAGGATTTCCTTGGTCATAAACTGGAACACCACTGCAAGTTGTTGCGGTTCCACCAATTAAAACTCTGTAATTTGACGCCGTTCCTGTTGTTTCAACACTTGTTGGTGTTGTTCTCATTGTCACTGGAAATTGCATTGTCCCAAATGCTTGTGTTGAAGCGTAAGAAAAAACAGCATTTGAATACGCAACATTTGAACCGCCATTGGCAGTAGTCCAGCGGTAATAATAACGCTGGCAAGCGGCTAATTCAGCCTGATAAGTAACGCCAGCAGTACGAAATGGCAATGCCACTGATCCAATATCAATCTGAACACCAGTTATTTCAAAGTAATCATTAGTGCCAGCAGTACCCACTGGCGTGTAAGCAAAACCTGTTGCGATTTCTGTTGCAGTTGCAGCCACGGAATAGGTATAAGAAAATCTTTGCCAAGTTGTTGTCAATGTCGCGTTATTGCTTGCAGTAACTTCTCCTGTGTAAGCACCAGATTGGCGATTTTGGTCTGTTCCAGTACCCGTCATAAAATAATTGATAAGGATACTAGAGGCGCTTGAGAAGTTTGCACCAGCGCGAGCATAAAATGAAATTGTTATGGTCTTGCCAGCAAAAGGTATTGAATTAATTGTTTCAAGTGATTGAGTTGTTAAAAGTAATCCAGTGCCTGTTTGCCCAGAGTTGCGCTGATAACGCATTGCGTATTGGATATTCGGCAGATTAGTCGTGTCACCAGTTGCTTGTCGGGCTACTGTGCAAGCCTGATTAGCATTAGTGCTGGTACTCCAGCGATCAGCCGTATAAACAACGCCCGATGAGGCGGTTAATGAAATTGAAGTGCCACGCTGCCATATTTGCAACGCTGAGTTTAAGACTGGATTGCTGGCACTTGGTGTTGCGCTGTATCGAAGTCCAGTAGTCGCTGATGAATCGGCATAAAGTGCTTCTCCGTTATTTCCAGCAGTGATTTGAGCTGGTGTGGCCGATGCCGTAGCAGTAAAGATTGAACCCTTTGCCGTGACTGTTGATTTGGCAACGGCTGCGTTGGCAGTTGTATTAGCCGTATTGGCTAGATCATAAGCTGCTTTGGTAGCAGTTGGCGTTGATGCCAGAACCGATGATGTCGTTGATGTTGAATCTGAAAGCTGAACCGCACCTGATTGGCTAGTTGATGCTGATTGGATTCCCACTGTTACTGCGCCAGAGCTGCCGCCACCTGTAATCGGAGACGTTACATTCACCGCAGTGATGTCACCGACATCGTTGGTGATCCATGTGAAGTCCATGTCCGTGTTAGTTGCCTTTGAAAGAATCTGACCTGTTGTGCCGCCTTTTAAGTCAGCCATCGTTGTATCGACGCCTTGACCGAACACGGCGAAGTCGGCTGGTAAATCCGTCACCAAATCGGTGTTTGTCGGCATCACCCATCCGAAGTTGCTTGTTGGATTACTCATACCTGCTCCTTAAGCCACAATCGTGGCGTCTTGCCATTCCAGAGTTCCTGAAACGGTATTCCATCTCTCAAGCGGCAGAACGGTTTCCCATTTCATCGCTTGAATACTAAATGCCAGTGGCGACAATAGAGCCGTCACCTGTACCTGATTATACGCGGCGGTAAATGTCCAACCCTCAACGAAACCCGCATAAGAACCAGCGTTCATGTTGAGTGGTAAATCTGAGATTCGAAGTGGTAAGCCCATGAATATGTTAATCAGCGAATCGCGATCTGCATTATCAAGTTCTGGATTTGTCAGCTCATAGGTAATCGATTGCATCATGGCTAGTGGATAAGCACGCAGTGAAAGATAGAACGCAGCTTGATTCTCAGCATCGGCGGCATTGTGCAAAGTCGTCTGGATAATCTGAGAAAGTCGTCCATAAATTGAAATGGATGTGGCATCTTCATCGGATTTCTCGCTCGACGATGTGGCGTCATATTTGACCGTGACTGAGTTTCGAACGTCGCCTGCTCTGGTCTGAATGGCGATGCCTGATGCCAGAGCTTGATTGGCGGTCACATCGGTGTATCCGTTAGCTGCTAGATAAGTGGATCGATGCGTTGAGTCAGCGTAAGAGATTGCGCCAGTCGCATCCTCGTAAATATAGCCCAGCCCGCTAGTTGCCAGAGCTGAAACCAATGAATAAACGTCGGTTCGATTGGATGTGCGTGCAGCTAGTTCGTAATCACCTGGGCGGTCAATCTCACCCAAGCCGACATTCTCAGCATGCGCCCATGTAACCGTTGGATCATAGGTATCCCATTGAACCGTTGGCGCGACTTCGCTCCAGTTGTTGAGCAATAAATCTGTGAGTATTTCGTAAATCTGAGTGCCATCGTGGGCTTTTGCAAGAACGCCATCGGTCAATGCTTTTGGAAGTCTGCTCAATGCTCCGAGTGCGACGATGTTGATGTTTTGCGTGAAACCAACGCTTCCAACGTCGGCAATAGTGATTCCCAGATCAACAATAGTTCCGCCGAAGATTGGCACGAATGTTGCAGTTGAATCTTGCAATGAAATACTGACTGAGTTATTGATTGTGAATTCGATGTTCGTCTGGTCAATGTTGATGAGCTGGAGATTGACATAACCTGCTTGGGCTTGTTCATAGATGTTTGTCCGTCCGCTTGTAAGCGTCATATTGGCAAGAATGAAATTGGTGTATGAGACACCATCAATTTGAACAAGCCAGACTGGATTAAATACTGTCATTACGACACCAGAGCCGTTGCGCCACCAGTGCCGCGATAGTAAGAATTGTTCAAGGTATTGACTATCGTGCGAGCAGTACCCTCAGCATCGATTGCGCCATTGACCGTGATGTTGTACGTGTTGCCCATCATTCCAGCCTTGTTCAACGGGATGACGGCTTCTGGCCCAGCTTCACCGATCATCGCAAGTGTTGGAGAATTGACGATTCCACCTTTAGCCAAGTATGGAATGTCTGGAAATATGTCACCAGATCGCCAAGTGCTGCCACCGATAATTGGAACCCATGATGGCACTGTAAAAGTGATTTCAAAGTCAAGTCTGTTCCATAGCCCGATGATGGTGTTGATTGCTGATCTAAAGGCATTCACGATTGGTGAAATTAAATCTGATGCAGTGTCTTGAACGTAGTTGATAATGTTTGAAAAGAAATTCTTGACTTTTGTGAATCCTGAGCCGACTGCGTTAGTCACGTCAGCAACCACGCCAATCAGAGCTGAAATGACTCCAGCAATGCCCGAAATGGATGAGCTGATAAATGTGCCAATGATGGGAGCGATGTAGTCTCGAATGAACGTGGCGAATACTCTGAACGCATCTGCCAGCGGTTGCAGCTTGTCTTTGTTATCTGTGAGAGCTTGACTGATTTGATTGAATGCATCGAATAGAGCCTTGATGATGGGAACTAGCGTGACGTTGAGAATTGGCACGACATAATCGCGGATGAAGTTATAGAAAGCCGTAAATGCTGGAACAAGTACGTTATTGAAGAAATCGCCTAGAGACTTAAAGACTGGAGCAAGATTGGCTGAGATTTCACTAGCTGCGACCTGAATTGCTGGGATGACTTTATTGACAAATCCTGAGACTAGGGGAGTGATCGCATCAAGAATGAACGATCCGACGGTTTCTTTGCCTTCATCGAATGCGACTTTGAGTCGATCCATCTTGCCTTGAAATGTCTCAGCTTGAACAGATGCCTGATTTTTGAAAGTATCAGCAAGAGCAGCTGTGGCAGCATCAAAGTCTTTTGATTTGATAATGCTTGCGTCGATTGAAACGCCCAATTTGTTAAGAGCTGCGAAGTTTCCATCGTGAGCTTTAGCCAAAGCGTTTGAGACGGCTTCGAGTGACTTACCTGATCCAGCTGCGATGTCGAGTGCTAGAGCTTGAAGTTTCTGTGCTTCGCTGACGTCATTTGTACTTCGGATCAACCGATCCAGCGATGGACGAAGCTGTTCATCGGTGACACCGTACAAAAGCTCACTTTTGAGAATCTGTGCTTCAACGGCCTTAATCTGGTCATTGCTTGCCCCTACGACGTTGCGCAGAGTAGTTGCCAATCTAGCTTGTGCAGCTTCATCTGCAATGGCTGATTTGACGCCATCAATGGCTAATTTGCTTGCGTAAGCGGCTGCTGCCACTCCAGCTGCGGCGAATGCCAATCCAACTTTTTTGGAAAAATCTCCAATCTTGGACGCCGAACCTTTGACATCATCATCGGCTTGTGCCAGCGATTTCTTTAGCTGATCTACGTCAGCAAGAATGGAGAGCTTGAGCGTTCTTGATCCTGCTGCCATTACCACTCCTTCAAGATTCGACTAAACGCATTTTCCCATTCATTGATGATGTATGGCTGCTCGGCACGCAGAGTCGGATAGATGAACCATCCACGTGAGCCGCGACCTTCACGACCCGACCACACTGGGAATTGTTTAAATTTATTTGAACCGAATTCGTAACCGCCCCAGAGTTGCTGAGTCGTTCCACCACCGCTGAGTTTTTGAGCTGCAAAGCCGAATGATAATTCACCAGTTTTGGCTGACTTTGAAACGCGAGAACCCGCCGCGATTCTTGGTGCGACCTGATTGTTTGAATTGCCAGCACTCTGTTGAATCTTGCCCTGCAAGTACGTTGCTAAAGCATTCGATTCTTTTTTGGCTTCCGTGACGGCTTGTTCATCCATCGCTTTGAAAGCTGCATAGATTCCGCGAAGATCGGATTTATCGTAAGCGATGCTTTCTTCTGCCATCTGCTCGCTCCTTTAAAATCTCAAGTGCCGTCAATATATCTTCCGCGCTTTGCCACTCACTCATCGCAATTCCAGTCTCAATGGCTAGAAATACGATGGAGTAATTTAGGCTTCCGCGCTGGTGGCTTTTGGGTCGTTGTCCCCAGTTGAAACATCGACGACGGTTTCCATCCATACTTCGAACGGCTTGACTGGCTTCCCAGCAGATTCACGTTTCATTGCGTGATAAGCCAAGAACATCAGATCAGAGATTCCAATCTTGTCCTGAGCTTGCTGGATAGTGAAGCCAGTCTTGGTCTCCCATTTTGCCCACTCTGGCGGTTGCGCCACGTAGGTTTCAGATTGACCGCCTGCGTATTCGATTGTGATTGGTAGTTTCATGATTGCTCCCGATTTCTTGTAATTAGTCCAACGCTGGTGTTGTGACGCAAGTGAATGCCATTGAAGCAGTCAAAGCATCTGGTGCAGTTCCACCCAAGTCTGGGAAGATTGGCTGAACGCTGAATGCGTAGGCCACTCCTGCGACTGTGAATAAGACTGGCAGTGATGTGTTTGGTGTAGTTGCAGCTGCGTTCCATAGAGCTTCGCATACTGATCCTACTGCGCCGTAGTCCTGCAATAGCTCGACGTTAAAAGTTCCCTGCGAATCGGTGGTGTAAAAAGCTTTGCCATCGAGGGTCTGGTACGTATTAACTGTCGAATCGATTGTCAATGTTGCTGAAGTTGCTTGGGCATCGAATGTCTCACCGTCGATTGTGAAAGTGATGTCTCTGCCAGTGATGATTGTCGTTGCCATCTGTTGTCTCCTAGTTGTTTTCCTGTGTGTAATAAGTAGAAACCGAAATGTCAGACATCAAGAATGACCCAGTTCCCACGTTCATGATCGTTGGTCTTTCGACCACTCCAACCACATATCCCGCTGGCATTGCACCGAGAATCTGAATGCAGAGCTGCTCTAAACCGTCCAATGCTCCTGCGTTATTGTTATATGCGACGACGGCTGAAATGATAAAATTGATTTTGACCTTAGTGACGGCTCCATTGATAAGCGTGCTTTCCATATATGGAGAATCGCTAACGATGACGCAAGCTGGAGCGATGATTGTCTCTGGTGGTGATTGATAAACTGATGCAGTCACACCAGCCAGCGCAGTTGCTAACGGTGCGCGAACCTCTGATTGGATAGTCATTGAGCCATCGTTTCAACGTCGATAAATGGTGAAAGCAAGCCAATGACACGGCTCTGGAGTGAGCGGCCTAAAACGAATGGGCTTGGATT
>Ga0214919_10011845_pt1 | contig 10818 bp, 7 predicted proteins | sample LL1503_MetaG_FD_177994 | JGI IMG/M metagenome (GOLD analysis project Ga0214919, IMG submission 177994) | Freshwater microbial communities from Lake Lanier, Atlanta, Georgia, United States - LL-1503 | ecosystem: Environmental > Aquatic > Freshwater > Lake | place: USA: Georgia | collected 2015-03-15
GCAGCAGATATACCCAAGGCTCTTTTCCATGAGAAGGAGAAACCGTATTTAGACATGGTTGAATATTTTTACTAATCTATACCAAATAATTGAAATTTCAACTCAGCGTTGGTCTGTTCCATCGAACCAAGTATAATACCATACTCGCCTTGTGGCAGTCCCTTTAATTCAATGATTATGTATTTGTCCTTATACTTCTTAAAAGTGAACGGTATCTTAGGTACCTCATTTCCCTTTGCTCTAAAATTAGAAGATGAACCTGTTTGAACTTCACGTTGCTCTCTTCCCTCATTACTAACCATTGGGATTACCTTAATGCTTTGTTCAGGGTCAACCATTACAGAAGGCTCATAAATAAATCTGATATCAGAGGTGCGAAATCTAACTGAAGATTTTGTACCTATTAAAACAACACTACTTCTTGTTCCACCTGCAAATATTCCTGCATAAGGAATAAACGTCGCTGCCTTCAGTCTAGTTTTTGTTGAAGCCTCTTGTTTCTCAAGTGCTTTTAAACCTTCCGGTGTTATCACATATAATGTATTTACAAAATCAGGAACTGGTATAACTTCCTCTTGACTATATGTATAGACTGAGGTAAATAAAATGATGGCTAGAAAGGTTAATTTTTTCATGATAAAAAGGTAATGTTATGGTGGTTTGAAATCTATGATATATGTCAACTGCCTTGAATTGTTTCACCTCCCCCAAAGCAAAACAATCCAAATTGGCAGCAGTATATTTTGATTAGTTGAAGTAAGCCTAAAATCGTGTCAACTTGAGACAAATAGTAAAAAATAATAATACTTTGTCTTTAGTTGTCCTAATTTTATAATCTAATGCATAACCAGAATAAACTACTAAGACTATTGCAACTGATATCAGTTTTACAGGCAAGTCCTGCTAAAACAATGAAGACGATTGCAAAATTGATTGGAAGCACTGAAAGAACAGTTTACAGGTACCTTGACCTTTTAAAAGAGGTGGGTTTTAAAGTCGAAAAGGATGATAACCGTAAAGTTTATATTGACAATGGCTTACTAGATATTAAGCAGACGTTTACTGCTGAGGAGATCAAACTGATTCAAGAGTCAATATCAGTTGTTGCAAAAAAGAGTCCACTAAAAGATAGTATCATTCAAAAACTATCCCTAAATAATGAGGCAGCATTAGCAGGTAATAATTTATTAAAGGTTCATTTGAGTAACCTTGTTGAGAAAGTAACAAAAGGAATACAGGAAAGAAAAGTAATTGTACTTAAAAAATATTACTCAGCAAATAGCCAACAAATAAGTGACAGACAAGTTGAACCGATCAAGTTTACAGATAACTATACATCACTTGTTGCATATGAAATATCATCTGGAAGAATAAAGTACTTCAACTTGGAAAGAATAACAGATGTTCAAGTGAAGAATCAAAGTATGACTAATGAATCTAAACATGAAGATGTTAAACCAGATGTGTTTGGATTCGGTGAGAAAGCAAAATCATATGATTTAGTAATGAAGATGAGTTTAAGAGCATGGTTATTTCTTAAAGATGAATACCCAATGACTATTCCATATACCAGTAAAGATAAAATGTCAGGAGACTATATTCTTAAGACAAAAGTTTATAGTTTAGTTCCTGCAAGGAGATTTGCAAAAGGATTACCTGGAGAGATTGAATTTTTATAAATTATCCAATAACGTTCACTATTGTCAATAAGTGAATATTATTATTTTCCTATCTAGTTATAAATCAACGCTTTAGTTTTAAAGCTCTAGAACTTTGTTAAAAAACGTTCAAAAATTCCGGATCACTGACCAAAGTGAATATTTTAGCCAGATCACAAAACTATTCAAAATGGAACGTAAAGGGATTAAAACTACAACCTACTCGCTTGACTGGGACGCTGTCATGAATTTGGAATCAAGATTACTTAGAGACTTTCAAACAAATAAAACCAAAGATAAGGCGCGTGCCTTACTAATGGTTTCTATAGGGGTAAGATTAGGTATGAGGGTTATAGACAATCTAAACCTCAAATGGGAGGATTTATTAGGAGTTCAAGTCGGGGAAAGATTTATCAGGATTGAGAAGAAAACAGATAAGGAAAGAATCTTGGTAATGTCTACCAAGCTTAAAGAGGTTTTAGATATCGTATATGAAGCGCAGGCCTTAGACCCCTCAAGCTACATCCTATCCTCCCAAAAGACAAATGGGTTAAAACCAATGTCAATTCAATACTTCAATCGAATTTTAAAGGGGATTATGAAGGATTACAAAGTTAGATACATTGGAAACCCAAGCAGTCACATGCTTCGAAAATCATGGGTTGTAGGCTCAATTAAGAAAGGATTTCAGGATGGCGATCATCTAAGCTTAATAAAGGTTTCAAGATTAGTTGGACATTCTAATGTATCAACTACATTGAAATACACCAACTTTGAAACAAGCACTGCATTAGGCCTATTTGAATTAGATTAATTGCTAATTAGCTGACTTAACTCGAATCAGATGAGTATTTCTAATAGTCTTATTAAACTGCTCGTTTAAAACATTTTCTGCTAACCTTATAAATTGAGATTCAGTTATCATCATTTTTAATCTTCTAGGCTGTGGTTTAACAATTGCTACTTTTAACATAATATTGAGTTTATTAATAAATATCAATAACCGCCTTAAAAACATTTAAAAAATCAATGCGTATTGACGAATAGGTCAATATCTATGACACATATCCCAATATACTTTTATGTGGAAAATTGGACTTTCTAAATACTGGGATTAGGGATTGTATATATTAGAGCGGGGATTATGAGTTCAGATTTGTCGTGAAATCTTAATTGAAAAATTAAATTAACCTATAAAATATCACGACAAAATATTATTTATTTCCAACTCTAATTTTTAATAGATTTTATTGTTAATAATCTATATTAAGGTTTAAAAATATTTGGTGAAACAACCCCTTTAAAACTGCTTGTTTTAGTTACTTGGTCATGTGGAATAAGAACATACTTCCAAGGCTTTCCTCCATATTCAGCAGTGTATTCTGTGGCATACTTACAATATTTAAGAGCCGCATGGGCTTTAGATTGAACATCTTCGCTGTTTACTTCGTTTGATGCTTTTGGTTCTAATAAGTAAATACATTCTGCCGTTTCAACAACAAAATCAGGCTCATAAATTCTACTATTATGCTTCCAATAAATTCTGAATTGATTAGGCGCAGGGCGAAGCCACTTAATTACCTCTTTATCATTTTCTAAAATAAAAGATAAGGTTTGTTCGGTGCGACTATCAAATTTGTACTCAAAATGAGATGATTTTTCAAAGCCTCTAAAAACAAATTTTGGCACTTGAGATGCTGGAAAGCTATCATCACGATAATCTTTCCTTCCTTCATTTTTAAGCGTAGTAAAATTCCAATCTTCAATTTTAGTGAATGGTTTTACGTTCGGTTTAATGTAATCAGGTTCATGTAATTTGAAATTCTCCATCATTTGCAAATACATTCTATTTGCAATAAGTTGACGCCATTGAAAAACCAAGGTATTCATGTCTTCTCCATCCTTTAAATTAGATTGCAATTCCGCAATTGCTTGTTTAGCCAATTTGTGTAATAGGTCAGAATTTTTATCATAATCAATTTCGGAAAAATTTATAAGTTCTGAAATTAATAATTTCTCAGGCTTACCATAATACACACCTTTTTTAACGTCAATGAAATCCATTTTTTTGTCTTTTAATCCTATACGAACAATTTCTTCATTTAACTGATCGTAATTAAATCCACTACTATCTAAATCAAAATCATCAAAGCTTGCTGTTACTTCTCCTTGAACTAAATCCATACGAGGGATTTCAATGAGATTATTTTTGAAATCTGTAACTAGTTTTTCATATATGGCTGCTGCTTGAGCAACAATTTGTGATGCAAACAAATTTCCTTGCCCCGAATTCAATTCTTTTTCAACTGCCTGCATCACTTGAGCTCTGACTTCAGGCTTCATTAAATCATCCACTTTTTTAACTTGCGAGTTTGTGTTGAAAAAAGGAATGACATTAACTAAAGCTTTTTTTGCGTCAACAATATTCTGTTGTTTTTGTTTTTGCTCAGGTTCTACAATTTTGTTTACCGCTATCTGTTCCTTTTCAATACTTTGTGAAAAAGTGTTTTGTATCGTTACTACTTCTACTCTTTCGGTTAGTTGACTTTCATCAATTTCTACGAAGTTGAGTTTATTCAAAATTGAATTTGGATCTTGAGCAGCGGCAATTACAGTATCAAAATTATCATGTGCGACAATAGTTAATTTGTCAACTTTTTCATTTCCAGTCCTTTCACCACTAAATGGCAAGCGTAAACCTCTGCCAATAGTTTGTTCAACAAGAATTGAAGCATTCGCTGCTCTTAGTGGAACAATAGTATATAAATTAGTAACATCCCAACCTTCTTTAAGCATATTTACGTGGATGACAATTTCAATTTCGTTATCCTCGTTTTCCAATGAAACAAACTGCTGTTCGATTAATTCTTCATTTCTAGTCGTACTATCAATTTGTAATACCTTATTAGCAAATATTCCATTGTAAAAATCATTAGAGGAAACTAGGTCAGAAACTGACTTAGCATGAGTTGTATCTCTACAAACAACCAAGATGAAAGGTTTTACTAATCTTCTACCTGAGTTTAATGCATAAAGCTTCAATTCTTGTTTTGTATCCTCATGAATGCTTACTGCATCTTCTAATTTTATTTTCTCAATTTCCTCTACACTTCGTCCTGCTGGATTAAAGTCTCTTCTCTTTGCAATGGTTGGATTCTTTACATATAGTCCATCTGTTAATGCTTTTGCTAAACTATATTCGTATACAACATTTCGAAATTGATTGCCTCTTTCATCAATAGGAGTAGCGGTTAATTCAATACCCAATATTGGTTTTAATTCATTTATCGCATCCTTACTTTTGTCAGCATGATAGCGATGAGCCTCATCCATTAAAATTACTAAGTCATTTAAATTGCTTAAATAATCCCAATAGCTTTGACCTAAGTACTCCGAAAGTCGTTTAATTCTTGGAGCCATATTTCGACCACCTTCTTTTACTGGTTTGGTTTCTCTTGCAAACTTTGAAACGTTAAAAATATTTATCCTCACTTCGGTATCATCAAATAAAGAACTTACCTGATTGTAATTATCTCCTGTAATGATTACGGGCTTATTGTGAACAAATTCTGCTATACCATTAAACACATATTTAGGATTGCTGCTATTCCCAAAATCTTCAATTAATTTATTGTAAATAGTAAGATTTGGTGCTAGTACAAAAAAGTTTTTAATCCCTTTTGATAAGTAGAGGTAAGAAATACAAGCACCCATTAAACGAGTTTTACCGACACCTGTTGCAATGCTGTAACAGATTGAAGGAAATTCTCTTTCAAAGTCAGTACATGTAGGATAAAGCGCCTTCACCTTTTCTAATTCAGCTTCTAGATCAACTTCTTTTTTTAATTCTAACTCTTCTGACAATTGAGTTAGAATATCCAATGCCTCTTTAAGAGGGATACGTAATGAAAGACGTTGTTTAATATTTTCTGCAATTTGGTTCATATCAATTGTTGATTAAATTATTAGAATAATGTAGACTGATTTTCGTCTTCGGTTTTATTTTTTGATTTAGATTTTGGTTTAATTACTTCAGTTTCTACCTTATCATAATCTTCAATATCTTCATCGTTTTCATGAGGTAGATTTACAATATTAAAACTATAATCATCTCTACCATATTCACATCTTCCCAAAAGCATTTGAGGGATTTTCTTAATGGTAATATTTGTATGCCTGCTATTGCATCCTTTAGCAAAACTTTTGCAGCAAACTAATAAGCTTTCATTTGGGGTTAGTTCTTCGGCGAGTTTATCCAACATGGCAAACGTTACAAATTGAGTAGTAGTGAATATGAAGTCCTTTTCACTACTCATACCTTGCTTCCAATAATTATTTTCATTAGGTTGATAACGGAAGCCTTCCTGTTTTGCCATTGCGGCGGCTAGCATAGTAGGATTATATTCGGTATTGATGATTTCAGTTCCGTATTTATCCTTTTGAATTAAAGAGGGGGCAAGATTATAAAACTTAAACCCTCCACCACCATTCCAATTTGCAGTTTCAGTTATTCCGCCTTTATCTTTACCTGAAACAACTTGTTGTAAACGCGGTAAGCAATGAGTAATAGCGTGTTCGCCTAATTCAATTCCAATCCATCTGCGTTTCATTTTATGCGCAACAGCTGCAGTTGTCCCACTTCCTAAGAAGCTATCTAAAACTATATCATTCTCTTCTGTAGCTAACATTAATACCCTTTCTAAAAGCCTTTCGGGCTTAGGTGTACCAAATGGATTATCAGGGTTTAATATTTTATTTTCTGCATTTGCTTCTCTCGTTGTTCCAACTTCAGTAGCAAACCAAATAGTTTCTGGTACTCTGCCATCTTGATCGTCTAAGTATATTTTTCTAATAATTCTTTTTTCGTCTTCAGAAAAAAAGATTTTACCTTCTAATAATTCCTTTTGAAATGTTTCTTTACTGAATCTCCAACCTTTGGGAGGGTGTTTTATAGTTTTACCAGATGGAGTATTTATATCATACATTAAATTTTTTCTAACAAGGCTATTTCTGACATCACCACTTCTCCATAATCCCCTTGGGTCATTATCAGGATTGGAGTAGTTTTTATTATGCTCGTCTGTCCTATCTAAGGAGTTTAGTGTAAAATTGTCACTTTTTTTATAACAAAATGTATAATTATGATGAATTGAAAATTTACCAGGATATCCCTTGCTTTGCAAACTATGTTGCCAAATTGTTGAGGCAACAAAATTATTTCTTCCAAATATTTCATCGCACATTACTTTAAAATAATGGGCTTCATTGTCATCTAGGGTTATCCACAAACTACCATTATCAGATAATAGATTTCTCAATAATTCAATTCTAGGCTTCATCAAAGTTAACCAAAGGGAATGTTCTACGCCATCGTCATAATGTTCAAAAGCATTTCCTGTATTGTAGGGCGGGTCTATATAAATGCATTTTACTTTTCCAGAATATTGTTGTTCGAGTGCTTTTAAAGCCAAAAGGTTATCGCCATGTATTAGTATATTTTCATTATTTGAATCTCCAAAACTTTTAGTTGGATCTTCTATTAAAATACGTGGCTCCAGCTGAGACTCTTCGCCTTTGCCTATCCAGGTCAGTTCTAATTTTTGTAATTGCTTTGCCATTTATATTTATTTATGAGGCATTATTAAAATAAGGTTGATTGATTTTCGTCATCAGTTTGCTTTTTTGTTTTAGTCTTCTTTTCTATTTTTGTGGGTGTTTCCTCATTTATTTCTTCAGGATCATATTCGAAGTCAATTTCATCATGAGGGAGGTTTACAATATTAAAGCTGTAATCATCTTTGCCAAATTCACACCTACCTAAAAGCATTTGAGGGATTTTCTTTATAGTAATGTTAGTATGTCTGTTATTACAGCCTTTAGCAAAGCTTTTACAGCATACTAATAAACTTTCATTCGGCTTCAGTTCTTCTGATAATTTATCCAACATGGCAAATGTTACAAATTGAGTGGTTGTGAAAATGAAATCCTTTTCACTACTCATTCCTTGTTTCCAATAATTATTTTCATCAGGCTGGTATCTAAATCCTTCCTGTTTAGCCATTGCAGCAGCAAGCATAGTAGGATTATATTCAGGATTTATTATTTCTGTACCATATTTATCTTTTTGAACTAATGAAGGAGCTAACGTATAGAATTTAAAACCCCCACCGCCTTTCCAATTAATTGATTCCGTTATTCCTCCTTTGTCTTTACCTGAAACTACTTGTTGCAAACGAGGTAAACAATGTGTTATAGCATGTTCACCTAATTCAATACCGATCCATTTTCGTTTCATTTTATGTGCTACCGCTGCGGTGGTACCACTACCTAAAAAGCTATCTAAAACTATATCATTTTCTATTGTTGCAATACTAATAATACGCTCCATTAATTTTTCTGGTTTAGGTGTGGCAAATGGATTTTTATCGTTGAATTTTAAAACTTCTTGTCTTGCATTTCTATTTTCTCCAACATCAGAATAATGCCACACAGATTTAGGAACAATACCATTATTTTCAATTTCAGATAGAAATCTTTTTATACAAGGTTTGTTTTCACCAGATTTACCAAACGTAATTCTTTTATCTATTATTAGTTCTTTAAACTTATCTTCAAAGTAAACCCAGGCTCTTCCCTTTGCTGGATATACAATTTTTCCTGAAGGTGTTTTTATAGGATACAAAGCTTTTTCGGAAACTGTTTTAACCGTCATGTCTCCAGGAAACCATGTTCCTCGACCATATGAATTTCCGCTCTCATCTATTCCATCAAAGTCATCGCTATGTTTATAAATAGCGTTTTGTTCATTTGTTCGTGCCAATTTATTGGGTCTCCATTTATCTTTATTCTTAGCATAAACTAATATATGATCGTGGCTATCACTTATCCATTTTGCATCATTTTGAGGTGACGATTTCTTTTCCCAAATCACATTGCTAACAAAATTTATTCTTCCAAATATTTCATCGCAGATAACTTTTAAATAATGAGCTTCATTATCATCAATTGCTATCCATAAAGTGCCATCATTAGATAAAAGTTTATAGATTATTTTTAATCTGTCATTAATAAGGCTAAGCCAAAGCGAATGTTCTATACCATCTTCATAATGTTCAAATGCACTACCGGTATTATAAGGAGGGTCAATACAGATACATTTTATTTGATTCGAAAACTGTTGCTCCAAGGCTTTTAAAGCCAATAGATTATCCCCATATATTAGCATGTTTTCACTCTTGAGGTCTCCAAAACTTTTACTTGGATCTTCTATTAAAATACGTGGCTCAAGCTGAGGCTCATTACCTTTGCCCATCCAGTTTAGTTCTAATTTTTGTAATTGTTTTGCCATATTATAATACTCTCCATCGAATTGTGAATAAATTTTCTTCCGTTGTCTTTTGTTTCAAGCGTTTTTCTACCTCGTCTAACAAATTATCTTTTCTATTTTCGATGTCATCTTCATTTTGATATTGATTAAATCTTTTTTCAGCTAATTTCTTTTCAAGGTCTTTAATTATTCTTTGCTCCTTAACCTTTTGCTCTAAATTCAATAATTTACGTGCTTCAGTTTTTTTAGTTTTTATTTCTTTGTCTAATTCCTTTATTTCAAATTTGATACTATTTCGTACATCCTCACTCCATTTTTCAAGTTTGTCTACTTCTTCATCAAAGAAATTATGATTACGTTTTCGATTTTCTTCAACAATTCCTAATTGATGGGTGTGATAAATTTCATTGCATCGTTCTTTTTCAACTTCAGAAAAACCTAGAGTAGTTTCAGCAGGATTAGCAGATAATGAAAATAGACGATGGCATTGGTCTTCTCCTAAATTATTACCTTCATCATCAAAGGCTGCAAAAATGATATGGTCTTCATTTTCAAAACTTGAAATTGTTATTTGTTTTGCTTGCAACCAACCTTGTTTTCCCACTAGTTCATCGAGTATTGAAATTTTCTTCTCACTATCTGAATAATCAAATTGTAATTCTTGAATTTGTAAATTTTCTTTTTTACAACTACCTATTACATTTTGTGCAAGCGGGTGACCTATTCGATATAAATTATCATTATTGTCAACTTGTAAATTTTCATGTGCTTCACCTATACTCTTTTTACCTACACGATATTTGCCCTTTAAAATTGATTTATCTGAATAGGGGTTTTTATTTAGTGTAAAACTATTTTCTAAATTATTGAAGGTAGCGTATGGATTAAGTGTATGATGTGTAACTTGCCATAGCCAATGTTCAAATTTTGATAGATATTCAGTGCTCTGTTTTAGGTTTAACTTTAATTTTTCATGTACTTCCTCATCAAAGTTTTCTAAGAGCTTTTTTCTTGTTAAGTCAATTCCTAATTCAATTTCAGGCTCCATTTCTTTTTGTAGAAAATCAAATGCTATCTGAATAGCCTCCGTAGTTCTACAGCTTTGATAAATATTTACTATTCTTTTTTCAAAATCAACACCGCTTTCAATTGTACCTAATACCTCATCACTTGCTCCAAAAACCCCATTGAAAAGTTGAAATTTTTCATCTAACAATTGATAAACTCTTTGGTCGGCAGCATTTGTATTATTTAGAAAATTAACTACAACAACATCAAATTTTTGACCATAACGATGACAACGGCCAATTCTTTGTTCTATTCTTTGTGGATTCCATGGTAGGTCGTAATTAACTACTAATGAGCAAAATTGCAAATTAATACCTTCTGCTGCAGCTTCAGTTGCAATCATTATAGTTGCTGTATCACGAAAATAATCAACTAATGCAGCACGTTTATCAGCAGTTCTAGAACCAGTAATTCTATCTGTTCCAGCATGTGTTTTGAGCCACGCTTGATATATTTGGCCACTCTTTGGATCATTATTACTTCCATTGAATAACACAATCTCATCTTTATATCCTCGAGTTTCTAAAATATTTTTTAGATACTCTTGAGTTCTCGTACTTTCCGTAAAAATGATTGCTTTTTTATTTGCACCTAGTTCTTGTAGTTTTTCAAACCCCCTTGCCAATGCAGTAAAAAGTACTTCTCCTTTTGAATTAACTTTAATAGATTTTGCAAGCTTCTTAAATTCTTTTAATGCTATAATTTCTTGTCTTATTTCTGATATCTCATCAGAAGTATAAATCCGCTCCTCTTTTGTTATATCAG